>Ga0209254_10002662_pt1 | contig 16273 bp, 13 predicted proteins | sample FrelakmetDIP11DI_FD_187148 | JGI IMG/M metagenome (GOLD analysis project Ga0209254, IMG submission 187148) | Freshwater lake sediment microbial communities from the University of Notre Dame, USA, for methane emissions studies - DIP11 DI (SPAdes)... | ecosystem: Environmental > Aquatic >... | reverse complement strand
CGCAGAGCGCGCTCCTACGAAGCCGGCTTCGTAGGAGCGCGCTCTGCGCGCGACAGGCTCCGCTCGCGGCTGAAGCCGCTCCCACAGGGAGTTGGCCTCACCCGGCTACAGCACGTAGACGAAGAGGAACAGGCCCAACCAGACCACGTCCACGAAGTGCCAGTACCATGCCACGGCCTCGAAGCCGAAGTGGTGCTCGGCGGTGAAGTGGCCGCGCGCGCAGCGGAACCAGATCACGATGAGCATGATCGCGCCCAGCGTGACATGCATGCCGTGGAAGCCGGTCAGCATGAAGAAGGTCGAGCCGTACACGCCCGAGCCCAGGGTCAGGTTGAGCTCGTGATAAGCGTGGATGTACTCGACGGCCTGGAAGTACAGGAAGCTCGCGCCCAGCAGCACGGTCGCGCCGAGCCAGAACAGCAACTTGCCACGCTCACCGGCCTTGAGCGCGTGGTGGGCGATGGTGATGGTCACGCCCGAGCTCAGCAGGATCAGGGTGTTGAGCAGCGGCAGGCCCCAGGCCGGGATGGTCTCGAAGCCGCCGCCGACGTTGGCCGGGCCATTGGTGGGCCAGGTCGCGGTGAATTCGGGCCATAGCAACGCGTTGGTCATGCCGCCGTCGCCGATGCCGCCGATCCAGGGCACCGCGAACATGCGGGCGTAGAACAGCGCGCCGAAGAAGGCCGCGAAGAACATCACCTCGGAGAAGATGAACCACATCATCCCCATGCGGAACGAGGTGTCGACCTGCCCGTTGTAGTAGCCGGCCAGCGATTCGCGGATCACGGTGCCGAACCAGCCGAACAGCATGATCACGAGGAGCGCGAAGCCCAGCATCATCGAGTACTTGCCCCAGCCATGGCCGTTGAGCCACACGGCGGCCCCGCCGACCAGGCTGAACAGCGCGACCGAACCGAGGATCGGCCAGCGCGTGCCGTGCGGCACGTAGTAGAGGCTGGCGTCTGGGGTGTGCGCGTGTGCCATGTCGAATTCCCGCGATGGGTTGGGGTGTGGCCCGGTCAGCCGGCGGACGGCGCACTGGCGGGCTGCGCCAGGGCCACGCGTCGCGTCGCGACCTCGTTGAGGTAGAACGTATAGGAAAGCGTGAGCGTGCGCACCGAGTCCGGCAGCGCGGGGTCGATCATGAAGCGCACCGGCATGGCGCGGGTTTCGCCGCCACGCAGCAGCTGCTCGGTGAAGCAGAAGCACTCGGTCTTGCTGAAATAGATCGAGGAGGTGCTGGGCGCGATGCTGGGCACCGCCTGCCCGACCAGGTCGACGGGACCCTGGTTGCTCGCGCTGAAGGTGGTCTCGTAGAGCTGCCCCGGGTGCACCCGCATGTTGCGGGCATCCGGCGCGAAGCGCCACGCCAGGCCTTCGCCGACCTTGCCCTCGAAGGTCACGGTCACGGTGCGCGTGGTGTCGGGCGTCCAGGTCGCGAGCTCGGCGGCATTGGCGGCGTCGCCGCTGAGCTTGATCCCGAGCAGCTGCTCGCAGGCCACGCGGTACAGCGGCACCAGCGCGAAGGCGAAGGCGAAGGACCCCAGCGCGGCGTAGAGCAGCCGACGCCCGAGCCGCGCGTTGGCCTGTGCGGGATCGCGCGGCGCGCTCATCGGCCGACGACCCCGCTCAATACGAAGGCGACGTAGACCGCAAGCGCGATTGCGCCGATCACCAGCGCAGTGCGGCGCGCGGCCGCGCGCTGCTGGGCGATCAGTGGGGAGTCGGCGGGGCGCATGGTCGCGTCTGGTCGGCGTTCCCGCCCCTCGCCCGTGGGAGAGGGGCGCGGCGCCGGGCCCGGTTCAGTGGCTCACGTCGCCGTGCGCCAGCACGCGGTCGTCGATCGCCGGCGGACGCTCGAAGGTGTGGTGCGGCGCCGGCGAAGGCACCGTCCACTCCAGCCCCTTGGCGCCTTCCCACGACACCATCGCCGCCTTCTCGCCGGCCTTGAGCGAGCGCCACAGGATGAAGCCCATCATCAGCGGCGAGAGCAGCATGCCCAAGGCACCGATCGACGACACCATGTTCCAGTCGGCGAAGGCCACGTTGTAATCCGGTATGCGGCGCGGCATGCCGGCCAGGCCGAGGAAGTGCTGGGGAAAGAACAGCACGTTGACGAAGATCGTGCTCCACCAGAAATGGAACTTGGCCCAGCCCTCGTTGTACATGCGTCCGGTCCACTTCGGCCACCAGTAGTAGACCGCGGCGATGATCGCGAATACCGCACCGGTGACCAGCACGTAGTGGAAGTGCGCGACCACGAAATAGGTGTCGTGGTACTGGTAGTCCGCCGGCACGATCGCGAGCATCAGGCCCGAGAAGCCGCCGATCGTGAACAGGATCACGAAGGCGATCGAGAACAGCATCGGGGTCTCGAAGGTCAGCGAACCGCGCCACATCGTCGTGACCCAGTTGAAGACCTTCACCCCGGTCGGGATCGCGATCAGCATGGTCGCGTACATGAAGTACAGCTGGCCGCCCAGCGGCATGCCGACCGTGAACATGTGGTGCGCCCACACGATGAAGGACAGGAACGCGATCGACGCGGTGGCGTAGACCATCGCCTGGTACCCGAACAGCGGCTTGCGGCTGAAGGTCGGGATGATCTCCGACACGATGCCGAAAGCCGGCAGGATCATGATGTAGACCTCGGGGTGGCCGAAGAACCAGAAGATGTGCTGGAACATCACCGGGTCGCCGCCACCGGCCGCGGCGAAGAAGCTGGTGTGGAAGAACTTGTCGGTCAGCAGCATGGTCACCGCGCCCGCCAGCACCGGCATCACCGCGATGAGCAGGAACGCGGTGATCAGCCAGGTCCAGGTGAAGAGCGGCATCTTCAAGAGGTCCATGCCCGGCGCGCGCATGTTGAGGATGGTCGCGATGATGTTGATCGCGCCCATGATCGAGCTGATGCCCATGAGGTGGATCGCGAAGATCGTGGTCGCGACATTGGAACCGCCCTGCAGCGACAGCGGTGGGTACAGCGTCCAACCACCGGCCGGGCCGCCGGCGCCCTCGCCGGTCACCAGGTAGATGATCAGCGGCAGCAGCAGCAGCAGGAAGGCAAAGGGCAGCAGCCAGAAGGACCAGTTGTTCATGCGCGGCAGCGCCATGTCGGGCGCGCCGATCTGCAGCGGGATCATCCAGTTGGCGAGGCCGACGAAGGCCGGCATGACGCCGCCGAAGATCATCACCAGCGCGTGCATGGTGGTCATCTGGTTGAAGAACTCGGGATGCACGAACTGCAGCCCGGGCTGGAACAGTTCGAGGCGGATCACGCCGCTCATGGCGCCGCCCACCAGGAACATGATGAAGGCGAACACCAGGTACAGGGTCCCGATGTCCTTGTGGTTGGTCGAGTACAACCAGCGATTCAGGAAGCCCTTGGGCTTGTGGTCGTGGTCGTCGTGTACGTCGTGGGCCGCGTGCGTCGCCATGGTCGTCGAGCCTCTGCGCAATACGGGAGATCAGCGGCCGGCCGGCACGGCCGGGGCGCTGGTGGCGGCGAGCTGCTGGCCCGCCGGCAGGGTGCCGCCATTGGCGGCCAACCATTGTTCGAATTCGGCGCGCGGCACCGCCTTGACCACGATCGGCATGAAGCCGTGGTCCTTGCCGCACAGCTCGGCGCACTGGCCCCGGTACGTGCCGGGCGTGTCGATGCTGGTCCAGGCCTCGTTGACGAAACCCGGGATCGCGTCCTGCTTCCAGCCCAGGGCCGGCACCCACCAGGCATGGATCACGTCCTCGGCGCTGAGCAGGAAACGGATCTTGGTCCCGGTGGGCAGGACCAGCTCACGATCCACCTCGAGCAGGTAGTTGGGCGAGGTGGGGTCGAGGCCGGAGCCGAGCATGCGGGTCTTGTTGCTCTCGTAGGCCAGCGAGGAAATGAAGTTGATCGGCTGCGCCGCGCCGCGGTAGTCGAGCACCTCGTAGCGCCACTTCCACTGGTAGCCGGTGATCTTCACCGTCATCTCCGCATCGCGCGTGTCCATCATCAGGATCAGGCTGCGCGTGGCCGGCCACGCCATCACCACCAGGATCACGATCGGGATCACGGTCCACAGGATCTCGAGGCGCGTGCTGTGGACGAAGCCGGTGTCGGGCTTGGCGCCCTTGGACTTGCGGAAGCGGAACATGGCCACGAACATCGCGCCGAACACGATCACGCCGATGACGACGCAGATCCACAGCATGATCATGTGCATCTCGTAGGCGGTGCGCGCGGTCTCGGTGACCCCGGGCGTCATGTTGAGCTGCCAGCGCTCGGCGTGGGTCTGCGCCAGCGCCAGCGGCGCCTGCGCGGCCAGTGCGAGCGCGATCGCCGCCCGGCCCGTCCACTTCGCGATCTGCTTCATTGCCGTCACCCTGGTTCCGATTCCGTCACACCGGCTCCGCGCCGCGCACCCGCGCCAGCGCCTGCCGCAATTGCCGCTCCAGGGCGCCCCGTTCGGGCGCGGCCAGGAAGCCGCCGATCTCCACCGCGCGTCCGTGCGAGGTCAACACCAGTCTTGCCAGGTCCGCTTCGCTGCGCCCCGGCCAACGCTCCACCCGCACCCAGTTCACATCGAGCCGGATGGCCCCCGCCGCCGGCGGCTGGGCCACCGTGACGCCGTCCCGGCGCACCCCGATCAACTCCACCCGCTCCAGCCGCCGCCACACCAGCGCGAGGCACGCGCCCAGGGCGGACAACTCGGCGACGGCGAAGAACGGCGCGAACACGTTGCCTTGACCCCAACTCCAGGCCGCCACGGCGCTTGCGGTAGCGGCCAGCAGGCAGAAGAAGCCCACCAGCCCACCCACCGTCGCCGAGCGGTCGGCCCGCACGCGGAACTCAAAGCCGGCGTCCGGCGGACGGGCCTCAATCTGCTCGATCATGGCCAGGAAAGGTCACGGCGGAACCGGGAAATGATAGTTGTCGGGCCATTGCGGGGGCAAGCCGAGCGTCTTTCCGTCTCGACCTTGGCCGCAGAATACGCCCCTCGGCGTGCAGGGCGAGGCGAGATGGCGTGAAGGGCCGTGGCCGCCGCCTGGGGCCGTGCCTGCCGCCGCGGATTGGTCGGACTACCGCCCCGTGATGGCCCGCGGCCTTACACTGTGCGCCCCCGGCCCACCCCACCGGGCCCGAAGCGCCCATGGCCGCCCTGCCCGCCCCCATCCTGAGCCCCGAGCTGCCGACCACGGCCGACCCCTTGCGCGCCGCGATGACGGCCCACTACGCCCGCGACGAGGCCGCGCTGGTGCGCGAACTGGTCGAACACGCCAGCCTGCCCGAGGCGCAACGCGAGCTGGTGCTGGCGCGCGCCTCCGAACTGGTGGCGCGGGTGCGGGTCAAGGCGGCCAAGCAGAGCGCGGTCGAGTCCTTCATGCGCCAGTACGACCTCTCGAGCGAAGAGGGCGTGCTGCTGATGTGCGTGGCCGAGGCCCTGCTGCGCATCCCCGACGCCGACACCGCCGACCGCCTGATCCGCGACAAGCTGGGCGAGGCCGACTGGGACCGCCACCTGGGCGCCTCCGATTCCTTGTTCGTCAACGCCTCGACCTGGGGCCTGATGCTGACCGGCAAGATCATCAGCCTGGCCGAGGAGACCCGTGCGAACTTCCTCGGCGCGCTCAAGCGCCTGGTCGCGCGCAGCGGCGAGCCGGTGGTGCGCCTCGCGGTGCGCCAGGCGATGCGCATCATGGGCCATCAGTTCGTGATGGGCCGCACCATCGCCGAGGCGCTGGACCGCGCGCAGGACAAGGAAGGGCGCGCCTACCGCCATTCCTTCGACATGCTGGGCGAATCGGCGCTGACCCACGCCGATGCCGAGCGCTATTTCGTCGCGTACCAGGAAGCGATCCGCGCCATCGGCGGCCGCGGTCCGCATGCCAACGTGATCGACGCGCCCTCGATCTCGGTCAAGCTTTCCGCGCTGCACCCACGCTATGAAGTGGCCAAGCGCGCGCGCGCGCATGCGGAGATCACGCCGAAGATCCTGGCGCTGGCGCGGCTGGCGAAGAGCCAGGGCATCGCGCTCACCATCGACGCCGAGGAGGCCGACCGGCTCGAACTCTCGCTCGAGATCATGGGGCGGGTGTTCGCCGATCCCGCGCTCGAGGGCTGGAACGGCTTCGGCCTCGCGGTGCAGTCCTATCTCAAGCGCGCGCTGCCGGTGATCGACTGGCTGGCGGCGCAGGCGGCGAAGTCGGGGCGGCGCTGGTGCGTGCGCCTGGTCAAGGGCGCGTACTGGGATGCCGAGGTCAAGCGCGCGCAGGTCGACGGCCACGCCGGCTATCCGGTTTTCACCCGCAAGCCCAATACCGACGTGGCCTACCTGGCCTGTGCCAGGCGCCTGTTCGAGCACGGCGACGCCTTCTACCCGCAGTTCGCCACCCACAACGCGCACACCATCGCCGCGATCCACCACCTCGCGCAGGGCCGGCCCTTCGAGTTCCAGCGCCTGCACGGCATGGGCACCGACCTCTATGCCGAAGTGATCGGCAAGGCCAAGCTCGACGTGCCGTGCCGGGTCTACGCGCCGGTAGGCTCGCACGAGGACCTGCTGCCGTACCTGGTGCGGCGCCTGCTCGAAAACGGCGCCAACACCAGTTTCGTCAACCGCATCGTCGATGAGGCCACGCCGATCCGCGAGCTGGTCGCGGATCCGGTGGAGACGGTACGTGGCTTCGACAGCATCGCGCATCCGCGCATCCCGCAACCCCTCGCGCTGTACGGCGCGGACCGGAAGAATTCCATGGGCATCAACCTCGCCAACGACGACGAACTGCGCGCGCTGACCGCGCAGATCGAGGCCGTACTCGCCGCGGCCGACTGGCGCGCCGCGCCGCTGCCGGCCGCGCTGCACAAGTCCCTCAAGGGCGAGACCCACGAGGTGCGCGATCCGGCCGACCGCCGCCGCGTGGTCGGCCACGTGCACCTGGCCGATGCGGCCGCTGCCGAGCGCGCGATCGCCAGCGCGGTCGCCGCGCAACCGGAATGGGACCGCCTGCCGGCCGCCTCGCGCGCCGCGGTGCTGGAACAGGCGGCCGAGCTGCTCGAGGCGCACCGCGCCGAGTTCATCGCCCTGTGCGTGCGCGAGGCCGGCAAGACCGTGCCCGACGCGATTTCCGAGGTGCGCGAGGCGGCGGACTTCTGCCGCTACTACGCCGCCCAGGGCCGCAAGCTGTTCGGCCAGCCGGAGACCCTGCCCGGCCCCACCGGCGAGTCGAACCAGCTGTTCCTCAACGGCCGCGGCGTGTTCGCCGCGATCAGTCCGTGGAACTTCCCGCTCGCGATCTTCATGGGCCAGGTGGTGGCGGCGCTGATGGCCGGCAACGCGGTGATCGCGAAGCCGGCCGAGCAGACCAGCCTGATCGGCTTTCGCGTGGTGCAATTGCTGCACGAGGCCGGCGTGCCGGCCGAGGTGCTGCACCTGCTGCCCGGCCATGGCTCGGTGGTCGGCGCGGCGATGACCCGTGACCCGCGCATCGCCGGCGTGGTGTTCACGGGTTCGACCGATACCGCGCGCCTGATCAACCGCACGCTGGCCGCGCGCGACGCCGCGATCGCGGTCCTGATCGCCGAGACCGGCGGCCAGAACGCGCTGATCGCCGATTCCTCCGCGCTGCCCGAGCAGCTGGTCAAGGACGCCATCGCCGGCGCCTTCATGTCGGCCGGCCAGCGCTGCTCGGCCACGCGCGTGCTGTTCGTGCAGGCCGACATCGCCGACAAGGTGGTGCACATGCTGGCCGGCGCGATGGCCGAGCTCAGCGTCGGCGACCCGGGCCTGCTCTCCACCGACCTCGGCCCGGTGATCGACGAGGATGCGCGCAAGGGGCTCGAGGAGCACGCCGCGCGCATGGCCAAGGAAGGCAAGCTGATCGCCCAGGTCGCGCTGCCCGAGTCCTGCGCCCACGGCACGTATTTCGCGCCGCGCGCCTTCGAGATCCCCTCGCTGGCCACGCTCACGCGCGAGGTCTTCGGCCCGGTGCTGCACGTGGTGCGCTATGCCGCGAAAGACCTCGACGCGGTGATCGACGCGATCAACGCCACCGGCTATGGCCTCACGCTGGGCATCCACAGCCGCATCGATGGCACCGTGGCCCACATCCAGCGCCGCGTGCGCGCTGGCAACTGCTACGTCAACCGCAACATGATCGGCGCCGTGGTCGGCGTGCAGCCGTTCGGCGGCGAGGGCCTGTCCGGCACCGGCCCCAAGGCCGGCGGGCCGCACTACCTCGCGCGCTTCGCCACCGAGCGCACGCTCACCATCAACACTACGGCGGCCGGTGGCAACGCGAGCCTGCTCACGCTGGGGACCTGAGCCGGTCGCGGCGGTCCGCGGCAATCCTGCCGCCCTCGTGGGAGCGACGCGTTGGGCGGGGTTGGGGCCTTAGGCGACCCGCTGTGTCACTTGCGGGCGCGCGTTCCGGAATCGGGAGTGGCCGCGCCCGCACCGAGCCTCAGGCGCTCGCATGGCACGAACATTGCCTTCACCCGGGGTTCGCCCACGACCCTGGATGGCAAATGTCGACCGCAGTCCGTTTCCACGCCCGGCACCTAGTAGCGTCAATCCTTTGCCTGGCCGCCACTGCGGCCGTTGCCGACGCCGGCCTGCCCCGACTTCAGGCGACCGATCCGGCCGACGGCCCGGCCCGCGGCGCGGTCGCGGTACCCGCCAGCTTCCGCCCCATCGTGGCAGGCGTCGATCGGACCCGCATCACGCGCGGCGAGATCGCGGGACTCTCCCTTTACCTGTCGCCAGCGGCCGGCCCCGACGCCATCCGGGCGGTGCTGACCGTGCGTTCGGTTGCGCGCACCGGCACCACACCCGGCGCCGCCGACAACGACTACACCCGGCTCAACCTGGCCCTGCAGTCCGCGGCCGCATCGAGCACCATCGAGCTCGACGGCCGTTTCGACTGGAGCGAGCCTTTCGCCGCCGCCGCGTGGGCGCTGGGCTCCGACGGCGTCGCCGGCACCGGCGACGACTGGTCGATCCTGCCGGCGCCGGGGCGCGACAACATCACCGTCACCGCGGTAGGCGGCCTGGGCAGCGCACGGATCGCGGGCCCGGGCGATGTGCCTGCGGTCGACCTCGAAGGCGTGTTCTATCTCAGCGATGGCGCCTTCCGCGGCTGGAGCTTCCGCAACCTGGAGATCACCGGCTTCGACCTTTCGATCGGCATGTTCTGCTGCGGCCCGGGGGCCAGCGTCACCGACTACAGCGACGTCCAGGTCACCGGCAACCGCATCGTGCCCGCGGCCGACGTGCCGGGCACGTTTCCGGCGCTGGAAGGTTTCCAGAACATCGGCATCCACCTCGCCTTCGGACGCAACCAGCTGGTCTCGGGCAACACGATCGAGCTCGACGCCGGTGTCGCCGGCAGCGGCGCCGACGTCTCCTCGATGGTGGGTCTGCAGTCCAACACCAGCGGCGGCTCGGTCTATGACGGCCTGGTGATCGAGAACAACACGGTGCGCGTGCTCGGCGCGCCGGCGGCGGTGCCGGCCCGCGTGCGCGGACTGTGGGAAAACAGCCACGCGCACGATTCCGACATCCGCGTGCGCAACAACCGCGTCAGCAGCGACACGCCGGGCAACCTGGCGAACAATGCGCGCTTCGGCTTCCGCATCACCTCGCACTCGTCGAGCACGACCACGGTCGAGTACCGCGGCAACCTCGCCAGCGGCATGCAGGTCGGCTACTCGTGGCTGGACCTCAGCGCACCGGCCGGGACCGCGCGCCTGCGCTTCGAAGGCAACACCGCGGCCCGCAACGGCACCGGGCTCAAGCTGCCGGCCAGCGCCAGCGGCTTGCCACGCGTCGCGGCGCACTACAACCGCATCGCGCTCAACACCGTCGCCGGCATCGACAACGCCACCGCATCGAGCGACGTCGAGGCCATGCGCAACTGGTGGGCCTGCAACGAAGGCCCCAATGCCACGGATTGCGACGACACCCTGGGCCCGGTCGCCAGCGGCGACTGGCTCACGTTCCGGCTCACGCCCTCGGCCCTGATCGTGGCGCCGAACACGCCGGTGACGCTCGCGACCGACGTCAACCGCAGCAGCGGCGGCAGCGAAATCGGCGCCAGCACGCGCTTCCCCGACGGCACCGCGATCGCCTACGCCACCACCGCCGGCAACGTGGCGCCGGCCAGCGCGCCGACCTCGGGCGGCGCGGCCAGCGCGATCTTCAGTGCGCCGACGCCAGCCAACGCCGACGTCAGCGCCACGCTCGACAACGAGACCCTGGTCGCGCGCATCGTGGTCACCGGCGGCGCCAGCACGCTGTGCGTGCCGAACCTGTTCGACGCGCGCTGCGACATCGCCTACCCCAGCATCGCGGCGGCGATCGATGCGGCGCAGCCGGGATTCACCGTGCTGCTGGATGACCTCAGCTACAGCGAGCAGGTCGTGATCGACGTGCCCGGCCTGACCCTCGAGGGCCAGGGCAACAACGACTCGCGCATCGCCCCGATCGCTCTCGCCGCCAACACCACCAGCCTCACCAGCGGCTTCGCTTACGCAGCGATCGTGCTGGTGGACGGCGTCGACGGCGTGATCATCCGCGACCTCGCGATCGACGGCGCTCCGGGCGCGGCCTCGATTCCCGGCTGTGCGCCCGGCATCGTCGGCGTGTACTTCCGTGGCGCCAGCGGGCGACTGCAGGATGCGACGGTGGCGAACGTGGTGCTGCCGCCGGCGCTGGTCGGCTGTCAGGCGCAAATCGCCGTGATCGCGCATGCCGCGACGGGCGGCAGCGACAGCGTGGTGCTGGATGGCAACCGGATCGAGAACTATGGCAAGGGCGGCGTGGTGGCCTCCGGCGCGGGCGTATCGCTGGAAGCGATCGACAACCTCATCATCGGCCGTGGCCCGCGTCCACTGGGCGACGCCGCGCAGAACGGAATCCAGGTCTCGTTCGGTGCTACCGGCCAGCTGGCCGGCAACACGGTCAGCGGGCACTCGTACCTGCCAGCCACGGTCGTGGCTACCGGGGTGCTGGTTTACGACGCGGCAGCGGTGCTCGACGGCAACGTGTTCGAGGACAACCAGGTCGGTGCCTACTACATCGATGCGCAGGGCGAGGCCCGCGGCAACCGCTTCGCGGCCGATGCGGTCGCGGTCGGCGTTCCCGGGTTCTGGGGTGCGATCTTCGACGATCCGCCGTCGCATCGCCTGCCGCAGCCCTTCGAGCCCGGTGCGGGCGCGGCGCTGGCGCCACGCTCGGTGCGCGGCAACCAACTGCTCGGCGTGTTCGAGCGCAACACCTTCCTGGGCGATGGCAGCCCGGGCAGCGTGGGCCTCGAGGCCGACGCCGGCTTCGGCGCGCTCAACGTGGACCTGCGCGCCAACGGCAATGAGATCCGCGGCTGGGGCAAGGGCGTCGTGCTGTTCGACTGCGGCAGCGTTGCGGGTTGCAGCAACAGTGATTTCGTCAACGCCGAACTGCGTTGCAACCGGATTGTCGGCAACGGCGTCGGCCTCGTCGCCGACCTCGACGAACAGGTGCGCGCGCAGAACAACTGGTGGGGCTGCAGCGCCGGCCCCGGCGGCGTGGTCGATTGCAACGACGTCGACGTTGTCGGCGGCAGCACGGTGGACACGGCACCCTGGCTGGTGATGGCGCTCGTGCCGGAACGCGATGCCATGCTGATTGGCCAGACCATTGCGCTGGACGTGGACCTGCGCCGCAACTCCGATGACGTCGACGTGTCGGCCCAGTGCACGCTGCCCGACCTGACGATCGGCTTCGACACCGACCTCGGCACCATCGCGCCCAGCGCGACCGCCAGCGCCGGCCTCGCCAGCAACAACTACAGCGGCACCGACGCCGGCACGGCGACGATCACGGCATCGCTCGACCAGGACGAGCAGTCGGCTTCGGTGGTGGTGTCGGAGTTCACCGACGCGCTGTTCGCCGACGGGTTCGAATCCGACGAAGACTGACCGGTCCTTATGCCATCGCGTGCAGAGCGCGCTCCTACGAAGCCGGCTCTGTAGGAGCGCGCTCCGCGCGCGATGGTCTGCGATTGTCGAAGTCCTGACCGGCGGCTGGGGCAATCCCGCCCGCCGGCCGGTTGACGCCACCGCGGCGCGCGGCTAGCGTTCGCCGATCGTTCGCGTTGGGAGTAGCCGTGCGTATCGCACTCGATCGCGCTGCGGTCCTGTTCGCGCTGTGGCTGGTGCTGATCCGCAGCGTCCAGCCGGCCGACCTCGTGGTCGGCGCGGCGGCCGTTGCGCTGGCGACCTGGTGGAGTCTGCGCCTGCTGCCGCCGGACGAGCACCCGGTGCGGATGGCGGCATTGGTCGCGCGCCTGCCGCGCTTCCTGTGGCAATCGGTGCGCAGCGGCGTGGCGGTGGCGCGGCTCGCGTTCGCGCCGCGCCTGCGTCTGGCGCCTGGCTTTGTCACCTATCCCACCGACCTGCCCCGCGGCCACGCACGCAACACCTTCGCCTCGATCACCAGCCTGCTGCCGGGCACGGTGCCGGTGGATGACATCGCCGAGGGACTCGTCTACCACTGCCTCGACACCGCGCAACCGGTGCTCGAGGAACTGGCGGCCGAGGAGCGCGCCTACGCGCCCGCGCTGTGCGTGAAGACGCCGCATGGCTGATTTCCTGCTCGCCGCCGCGATCTTCGCCGTGGTCACGGTCGCGGTCGCGCTGGTCCGCATCCTGCGCGGCCCGGGCGACGCCGAGCGCATGATGGCGGCGCAGCTCCTGGGCACCGGCGGCGTCGGCGCCTTGCTGCTCTACGGCGCCGCGAGCGGCGAGGGCAGCGCGATCGACGTGGCGCTGACGCTCGCGCTGCTCGCGGCCTTTGCCGCGGTCGCCTTCTTCATGAGCGCGTCGCGCGATGGCGGCGCCGGGGCCGGGCGCGAATGAGCGCGCTCAATATCTTCAGCATCCTCGCGATCGGCGCCGGCTCGCTGTTCTTCCTCGCCGGCACCGTGGGCCTGCTGCGCTTTCCGGATGCGCTGACGCGCTTGCACGCGCTCACCAAGGCCGACAACCTCGGCCTGGGCCTGATCGTGCTCGGCCTGTTGCCGCGCGCGGGCAGCGTCGGCGACGGCCTCAAGTTGCTGCTGATCTGGTTCCTTGCGCTCTTCGCCAGCGCGGTTTCCTCGCAATTGATCGCGCGCGTGGCGCGGGCGCGGGGACCGCGCGCATGAGCTTGACCGACGCCTTCAGCATCGGACTGGCGCTGGTCGTGGTCGGGCTGGCGCTGTGGACCGTGGCGGCGCGCGATGCCTTCGCTGCGGTCGTGGGCTTCGTCGCCTACGGCATGCTGCTCACGCTGGTCTGGGTGCGACTCGACGGCTTCGACGTGGCGCTGACCGAGGCGGCGCTGGGCAGCGGCCTGACCGGCGCGATGCTGATCCGGGCCGCCGGGCGCCTGCGCGACACCGAGGCCACGGCGAATGCCGAGCGCCCTGGCGCCCTGATCCGGCTGATGGCGGCGCTCGCAGCCGGCGCCGTGACCGCCGCGCTCGCCTTTGCCGTGCTCGCGCTGCCCGATCCGGCGCCGACGCTGGCGCCGCAGGTCGCCGCCAATATCGAGAGCACCGGCGTCGGCAACCCGATCACCGCCGTGCTGATGGCCTTCCGCGCGACCGACACGATGCTCGAGGCGATCGTGGTGCTGCTCGCGCTGATCGGCGTGTGGTCGCTGGGGCCGGACCGCGCATGGGGCGCGCGCCCGGGCCCGCGCTACCGCGCCGATCCCGATGGCGGCCTGGCCTACCTCGCGCGCACGTTGCCGCCGGTCGGCCTGGTGGTCGGGGTCTACATCTTCTGGATCGGCGCCGACCTGCCCGGCGGCAAGTTCCAGGGCGCGACCATCCTCGCGGCGATGTGGCTGCTGGCGCGCATGGCCGGCCTCGCCGACGCGCCACCGGTAAGCAGCGGCTGGTTGCGCGTCGCGCTGGTCGCCGGTCCACTGACCTTCCTCGCCGTGGGCGCTGCCGGCGCGCTGTACGCGGGCGCGTTCCTGGGCTATCCCGAAGGCTACGCCAAGCCGTTGATCAAGGTCGTGGAGTGGGCCCTGCTGCCCTCGCTCGCGACCACGCTCGCGCTGATCCTGGTCGGTCCGCCGGAGCGCGATCCGGGATGATCGACATCGCGACCCTGTTCGGCCTGTGCGCCTCGGTCCTGGTCGGGATCGGCGTCTACGCCATGATCACGAGCCCGCAGCCGCTGCGGAAGATCGTCGCCTTCAACGTGATCGGCAACGGGATCTTCGTCCTGTTCGGCGCCATCGCGTACCGCGGCGCGGGCGCGGGCTGGGGCGGCGACCCGGTGCCACAGGCGCTCTTGATCACTGGCTTGGTGGTGTCGTTCTGCGCCACCGCGCTCGCGGTCTCCCTGCTGCTGCGGCAACACCAGGTCGCGGGCACCGCCAGCGTTGCCTCCGAGCCGGCCACGTCGGAAGCGACCCCCGATGCCTGAAGCCCTGCCCACCACGCCGGACGGAATCCTGCTCGTCCTGGCGGTGATGGTGCCGTTCGCGGGCCTGTTGGTCGCGTTCGCCTTCGGCGGGCGCAACGCGCAGCGGATTGCGCTCCTGACCATCGTCGCCACTGCCGGCGTCGCGGCCGCGATCACCATGGTGGCGCTGCGCGGCGACGCCACCCTGGTTTACCTGCTGGGTGGTTGGGCACCGCCGCTGGGGATCGCGCTGCGCGCGGATCCGCTGGCACTGGTGATGATCCCGGCGATCGCGCTGGTGATCGTGGGCATCGCGCTCTATGCCTGCGCCGACTTCGGCACCCCGGCGGGACCGCGCGAGTCGCGCGCCTCGCTGGTGTTCTGGGTCCTGCTGCTGGCGATCTGGGGCGCGCTGAACCTGGTGTTCCTGAGCGGCGACCTGTTCACGCTGTACGTGGCGCTGGAACTCCTGACCTTCGGCGCGGTGCCCTTCGTGGCGCTGGACGGAAGGCCGGAGACCTTGCGCGCGGCGCTGCGCTACGCGCTCTACGCGTTGCTGGGCTCGGTCTTCTACCTGCTCGGCACGGTCCTGCTGTACGGCGCCTACGGCACCCTCGACATCGCGCAGTTGCGCGAATTGGTGCGACCGCAGCCGGTAGTGCTGGTCGCGGCGGCGCTGATGACCGTGGGCCTGCTGGCCAAGACCGCGCTGTTCCCGCTGCACCTGTGGCTGCCGCCGGCGCACGCGGGCGCGCCGCCGGCCGCGAGCGCGGTGCTCTCGGGACTGGTGATCAAGGGCTCGTGGTTCCTGGTCGTGCGGCTGTGGTTCGACGTGCTGCCGGGCGTGGTGACGCTGCCCTCGGCGCAACTACTGGCCGCGTTCGGCGCCGCCGCGATCCTGGTCGGCAACGTGGTGGCGCTGCGCCAGGAGCGCTTGAAACTCCTGGTGGCGTATTCGACCGTGGCGCAGATCGGCTACCTGTTCCTGATGTTCCCGCTGGCCTTCGACGCCACCGCGGGAGCGCTCGTGCCCGGCGCTGCGCTGGCGGGCGGCATGTTGCAGGCGATTTCCCACGCGATGGCCAAGGCCGCGATGTTCATGGCGGCCGGCCTGCTCTACAAGTCGCTGGGCCACGATCGCATCGGCGAGATGGGCGGGATCGGCAGGGCGCTGCCGCTGACCGTGCTCACCTTCGCGCTCGCCGGACTCGCGCTGATGGGCCTGCCGCCGGGTGGCGCCTTCGCGGCGAAGAAGTTGCTGCTCGACGCCGCGGGCGCATCAGGTCAGTGGTGGTGGGCACTGGTGCTGGACGTGGGCGGCCTCTTGACTGCGAGCTACGTGGTGCTGGTGCTGGGCCACGCGCTCACGCGCGCGCCCGCGCCGATCCAGCCGCGCGCCAAGGTGTCGCGCCTCGCGGAGTTCTCGGCACTCGCGCTTGCGCTGTGTTCGCTCGCGCTTGGCCTTGTGGCGCTGGGTCCGGCGCCCTTCGATGCGCTGCCCAACCCGCTGGTCGCCAAGGAGTTCGGTTCCGCGCTCGTGACCCTGCTCGGCGGCGCGGTGCTGGCGCTGTTGCTCGGGCTGCGGCTACCGCCCTTGCCTGGCGGCGGCGCGCTGGCCGAAGGCCTGCGCCGCGCCACGGTCACCGTGGGCGCGGGCTTCGTGCGCGCCGACGGCGTGCTGCGGCAGTGGCCGGTGGCCACGCTCGCGCTGATCCTCGCGGCGCTCGCGTTCGGCGTGGCGTTCGCGCCGCGGGGCTGAGGTCAGGGCAGGACGCGACGCCCATCGCGCGCAGAGCGCGCTCCTACAGGGCCGGCTTTGTAGGAGCGCGCTCTTCGCGCGATGGGCGCCGGTCGCGG
>Ga0209254_10002661_pt1 | contig 16275 bp, 12 predicted proteins | sample FrelakmetDIP11DI_FD_187148 | JGI IMG/M metagenome (GOLD analysis project Ga0209254, IMG submission 187148) | Freshwater lake sediment microbial communities from the University of Notre Dame, USA, for methane emissions studies - DIP11 DI (SPAdes)... | ecosystem: Environmental > Aquatic >... | reverse complement strand
AATGATTGGCATCTGGCAATCCTATTCTGATGTTTATTTATATGTCGTCGGCGTGGCAATGTTGGCTGCCTTCGGCATCCCACTCCTGGTAGTCCCACTGCATTGGGCCCGGGCTTTCCGGTGGGAAATCCCGCAGCCTGAGAACCTGGTCGTATTTTTGGGGCGTTCGCTGGGTATATTATGTTCTCTGCTGGCAATATTCGCCTTCATTGCAGCCGGTTCGCCAGAAGCAAAACCTTTCTATTTTGACCTGATGCTTTCAGTTCTGGCAGCGATGGGTGCACTCCATGCCTATGGGGCGATCAAGAAAATCCAGCCTGTGACTGAGACAGTCGAAATCATTTTATGGGTCGTTCTATTCCTGGTAACACTCTGTTTCTATCCAAAATAAAACATAAAATACACATCTGTACTGGCAACCCACCTGAGTACTGCTATTCAGGGTAAACTCATCATCAAACATCTGCTGCTCAAGCATTGAAGTGCTGGAGCCGGCCCCACCGGCATGCCTGGTAGTTAGGAAATCGGCCTGCGATAACGAAATTTATCCATATCATCCTGTTTCTATGGTCTAATTCACTTACGTCAACTTGAAATCGGGTTGATTCCCATAATAATTGCTGATTACTCTTAATAAGTTGATTGTCATTGCGAGCGTTTTTCGCGCATCTGTCTCGAGCTCTGAAGGGAGCACTCCCCGTTTTGCTTGATTGGTGAAATCCGCTCAACCTAATTATGTCAAGCAGGGGCAAATTCATTGCGATATAAGAGTATCATCGTCAGTCGGTTCGGTGGGCCGGAAGTCCTTCAGGTTGTGGAAAACGAGCTGCGCCCTCCAGCGCCAGATGAGGTGCGTATCCGGGTGCTGGCCTCCTCCGCCTGCCTGCCCGATATCACCGTCCGGGCAGGTAAATCGCTGTACAGCAGCACACCGCTCGGGTCCAAACCACCTTTCGTTCCCGGGTACTCCGTGATCGGTACTGTGGATGCACTGGGTAGCGGCGTTGCTGAGGTCTCGATTGGCGAGCGAGTCGGCGCCCTTACGGTCACCGGGGGCTACAGTGAATACCAGTATTGGAAGAGCGACCGTCTGATACCTGTCCCCGCATCTCTAAATCCAGCAGAAGCTGTCACGCTGATCCTCAATTACATCGTGGCTTACCAGGTACTACACCGCGCGGCCAGGATCAAACTCGGGGAAAAGGCGCTGATCATAGGTGCCAGCGGCGGTATTGGCTCGGCTTTGTCGCCACGACCAACCTGGTCAACAAGCTCTTTGCCGGCTACAGCCTCAAAGTCTGGGCGATCGAGGCCGGCAACCACCTGGTGACCCTGGTGCTTTTCGGCCTCATCCTGGGCGCCTGGGCTTGAGTTCCTGGCGGGTGATGAAAACACAATATATTGAGATGGTAAGACACTGCTGACCGACTCTTCCATCTTCCAATCGGTGCAGGATCGTGACGGGATGCTGATGTCTGGAATGGAATCAGGCGCCGCGGAAACCATGGAGAGATTGGGCGAGCTGCTGAAGAAGTCCTGAGGCCAGTTACATGCAGACCTCCCGGGTCACCAGGGCGGCTCCACCGAGACCTGGGAAGTCCATCTTTCGTATTTTCCTGTTCAGGTACAAAAATTCATCTGCGAACAAACTCCTGGTTGGGCGGTCATCATTATGCGTATGAGGCGATAACCACAGGCAGGTGTATAATCATCGCAGGGATTGTATCTAGCACAGCAACCAGCATCTCTGCCTTAAAAGAATATTCTGGAGCCGTAACTGTAGCTTCTGCTCTTCGGCAGAAGTGGGCTAGCCCAAGGAGGGGACAACATGTCTTCACCCATCCTGGTACTGACAGCTATTGAATCAGGCTTTGGTTTCCTCTTATCCAGCCTCATTTTGGTACTGGTTCTCATACACGGGAGGAAGACCTATCACTATCTCTTCGCGGCTTTCTTGCTCATCTGCGTGATCTGGGATCTGGGTACCTTCTTAATTGCAATCAGAAATGAGCATATCGAAGAGCTTGTTATCTATGGTTATGTGATCGGTTTCCCCTGTTCATTTATCAATGCCCTGATCTTCCATTTTGTAAATCTTTACACCGGCCGGCCTGTAAAATGGGCTATCGTGGCAGTTTGGGTGGTCACTGGGGTCATCGTGTTGCTCAGCCTGGCGGGCCTATACTGGAAGATTGAAGGAGTCTATACCTACAGTTGGGGGAATATATTCAGAGTCGCGCCAAGTATGTTAGATCCTTTGATGATTGTGAGTTGGTTAGGGATCAATTTGTACGCCTGTTGGCTGTTATATAAAGCCGCGAAAAGAGCTGAGACTCCGCTGGAACGGAGGCATTACCAGTATGTCACTGCCGGCCTGCTGGTGATCACCTTTGCGATTGTGAAAGTAGGCCCAGTCATGGGGATCAACATACCTCTTCTTCTTCCCCTGGGGATGTTCCTGGTAGACATCTTCAATGCCATTATCGGCGTGGCAATTATCAAGGACCGGCTCTTCGATATCACCGTGATCGTCAAGAAGGGTACTCTGTATTCCATTCTGGCAGGACTGCTCCTCTTCGTTTACAGCTTCACCGAACACATTCTTATCACCTATGTATCAGAGAGATTTGGAGAAGAATCCAGCAGGCTACACCTGATTTCGGTCGCGGTCGGGATTGCCGTTTTGATGCCGATGAAGAACCGCATAGAACATGTAATTGAAGGGTATTTTGCGCATAAAAAATATGTGTTCTAACTCACTCCGTTTTGATGGGCTTTCTTCTTGTGGTGGGTAGAAGAATAAAACCGCAGGTGAATAGCCGCATACTGCGGGTAAGTTTGGTTGTTGTAACCGCCATGCTGGCAAGCCCTCTGGCTTGTGTTAATATGGTGAAAACTGAAACAGCAACCATTCTTAATGGTCGTCCAGGTTTCAATGGACAATCTCCGGACGAGGACCGCAGCGGTTGCGTGGTCAAAGCACCACCATACGAACTAGAATTTGACCCATTCTATTCCAAATACTGCGATGCGGCTGGGATTCCAATTATCAGTTCCGCCTCGGTGGAAGAACGCGCCTTGGGTCAGGCTTATTACCTGGTCATGAACATCCTGACACCCATTCCACAAGTTCGCAAACAGCTCATCTACAACGGTGCATAAGTCGCAATCATGGGTATGGCCGAGCCAATAACTGCTCTCCCGGAATATTCCCATTTGCCAGCCGATTATTGGAACAAGCGCGCCCGCGGCTTGGGTGGCTCAAGTATCGTTAAGGTCACTTCCAGCGCTGTACAAATTTATTTCCGACTTCTTTAACGGCTTTGAGTGGACGCCAACCTGTCCTAAAACTGGAATGATGGGGGAAGAAAAATAAAACTGGTACAGAATAATGGGGTGAGGCAATCCCCTCAAAAAAAGGACCTATAAAAGGTTAATGTCAAGCAGCGGTATTCGAAGAGAAAATTTACTTGATTTCCTTTTCAATGTAACTACATGTAGCTCAATTTTCGCAATCCTGCCTGGCAGGCAGTCAAATTCCGCCTTAGGGATTCTCAACCAATTTACCAAGGGATTTACCATCCCGTGCAGATAGCCGCGTGTGCTGGTATTGCGAATCGTCAGCATTACCATCCTCGAGGGAGAGCCGCTCTTTGGAAACAGTCCATATCCAAGCTGGCTCAGCACCTCGTGCGCGTTGGTGCTGAATTTTCCCGGCGGCTGCGCACCCGCCAGGCGCAGCACGCCTTCCAGTCCCGCATTGGGCTCTGCCTGTTGGCGAGCAGTCTCCGCTGCCTGGCGTAATTTTTCCTGATGCAGACTTGACATAAACTCTTCTATCCGCCGCGAGAGCAGCCAATAGACCGCCTCTTCCCAGTTTTCGTCACACAGCTTCACCAGTCCGTGCAGGTCGTTGACCAGTGTACCTGGATTGGCAGGGTCCATAAAGAAACGCGTGCCGGGTCTTGGCGGTGCGCTTTCCACCAACCGCATTCTCACCGGGATGCTTGCCTCGCCGCCGTTGGAGTTTATCTCCAGGCTGCTTTCAAACTGGCTTGCGCTTCCCGAAACCTGCAGTGCTTCTGTCGCAACCTGCACTTCAACAGTAAGTTCAGCACCCGCCAGGCAGCCAAATTCATTCTCTACAGTTCGCACCCACGCTTCGCCGTGTTTGAGTTTTCCATGCAGGTAGCCGCGCCCACGGTTCGCGATCCGCAGAACGAGCGACCGGCTCTCACCCCTGCGCAGGGTTTCGAAATCCAGGATTTCCGGCAGTGCCTCCATGACCGGTGTGGGCCGGGTCGGCGCTGCAGCTCTCAAAAAGGACTCCATCGCCGCAGAAGGGTCGCTGTAGCGCAAACGCAGGGTCTGCCCCTGTTCGGCTAATTTCTCTCCCTCCGGACTGAGATTTGCCAGCCAGGGGTCCAGCTCGCCGCGCTGGAAATACTCCAGGGCTTCTTGCCAGTGCGCATCGATACCGGTGACCAGCTCCGCCAGGTTATTTGCGCGTACCCCTGAGCGGTTGAAGACGAACGGCCTGGCGGTCGATATTTTCTTGCCGCAAGACGGGCAGAACCTGGCATTTGGCCTCACCGGCTGCTGGCAGTGTGGGCAGGCAGACAAAATCTCCGCCGAACGGCTGCCCTGCAGCGCCAGACGCATTTCCTGTGCATCAGGGAAACGCAAAGTCGGATCCAGCTGCATGGCAGTCAGGATGATCTGCTCCATCTTCTCACTTATCTTAGGATTGAGCTGCCGGGGTGGTGCCAACCGTTTTTTTGCATAAGCCCGGTCGATCGCATCGGGTGGCATGCTGCCCGTCAGCAGGTTATAAAGGGTGGCCCCAAGGGAGTACACATCCGAAGACGGGCTGGTACCCGACCCATACTGCTCGGGAGGGGCGAAGCCCGGCGTGACGCCGCGCGCCCCATGGTGTGTGGCGTCCGCAGCACCTCCCAGTTTGGCGATCCCAAAGTCTACCAGCTTGACTGTTCTTCCATCCGGCAGCAGGCGGATATTGTCTGGTTTCACATCCCGGTGGATTATCGGGCGGGGTCGGTGCGCGTGCAGGTAGGCCAGGGCGCCTAATACCTGGTCAGCCCACTCAAGCACATCCTCTTCTGGAAGCGGTCCAACCTGCGCCACCAGGTCCCCCAGGTTTTGCCCCTCCACGTATTCCATCACCAGGTACAGCAGTCCACTGGATTTTTCGATGAAGTTATCGGTTACGCGCGGCAGGTGAGGCTGGTTCAGGTTTGCCAGGATGCGGGCTTCGACCTCGAACTGCGCCTGGGCATCAGAAGAGCTTTCCTGGCTTTCCTTGATCGCACACTGCTTCTCCAGGATCAGGTCATCAGCCAGGTAGACGGCGCCAAATCCACCCTGGCCCAGCAAACGGTCGATGCGATAAGAGCTGTTCTTAAGCAGCGTTCCGGGAGGCAGTGTATTGGCCATCATTCGCTCCAGGCTGTCCAGCTTGCTTTACCTGGCGGGCTGGCGGTGAGCTTTTCGCTGTTTTGCCCGGTTATGCGGTATATCTCCGGCTGCCCATCCCGATCGGTAGTGAACAGGAATCCGCCGAAAATCGGGACGGCCGCCCAGCTCTGGTAAGCGCCCAGGTCATCGGAAGTCCCCTCTGAAACGGTGACCCGCACTGTGTTCGCGCCTGTGATACGGTAAATCTCTGCTTTCCCATCCCGATTGGAAGTAAACAGGAAAGTGGCCGATCCGGATTCTGGAGCCCCTTCCCAGCTCTCTGCAGAACCCGGAGTAAAGGTGATCCGCGTGCTGTCCTGCCCGGCCAGGCGGTAAACCTCGCGTTTGCCGTCCCGGTTGGAAGTGAACAGGATGTTATTCGGACCGGCCGGTTCGGCATCCCAGCTCTCGGCAGAACCGGGAGTAAACGTGATGCGCTCGCCGGTTTGACCTGTCAGGCGGTAGACTTCGCGTTTGCCATCCCGGTTGGAAGTGAACAGAAAGCTGCCGCTTGTTTCTGGAGCAGGGTCCCAACTTTCTGCGGAGCCGGGGGTGAAAGTTATGCGTTTGGTCTCATCCCCAATCAGGCGGTAGATTTCACGCTTTCCGTCACGGTTGGAAGTAAAAAGAATGCTCCCGTCGGGGGCCTCCACGGCATCCCAGCTCTCGGAATCGCCGGATGTGAATGTAATCCTTTCTACTCCCCGCCCGGAGAGACGGTAGATCTCGCGTTTACCATCGCGGTCGGATGTGAACAGGAGTTCGCCGCTGATGGTGTTACGTACGCCCCGTGAAAAACTTGATAGGAAAATTGAAATGACCGCTGCAGCCGTGCACGCCAGGAAGATCAGCGCCATCCCGGCTATCCCCCAGGCTACCAGGGGTGAGGTACCGTAAATCCGGACGGTTTTTTGTTGGGACATCGAGTTAGTCCATTTGAGATTATACACGAGTTGGTGAAGAGGTTTGATCCGACGGCCAATCCACGGAAACAATTGACCCCTGTCCGGGTAAAGAGTGAATACGTAGTTCTGCTCTGATGATCGCGGCACGTTCAAACATCCTGGCCAGCCCAAAATGCCTGTGTGACAGGAAATGCTCAAAATCCAGGTGATCCACATCGGGGAACCCGGCGCCATCGTCCTCCACCACCAGACTCGCAGAATCCGGTTTCAGATCCCCATAAATCCGGATCAATAGTCCCCCGGAATGACGAACAGCGTTCTCGGTGGCCTGCTGGACAATGCGATACAGGTGCCCTTCTACCCTGGGTTCGTACCGCACCTGCGTTGCTGGGATCTCCAGGCGCACAACCACACCATCCCTGGTTCTTTCGGAGATCTCGTCCACCAGCTCTTCCAATCCTGCCCGCAGGCCGTAATTTAGCATTGCCGGGCGCAGGCCGGTGATCACCTGCCTTAAACGGTCGTTTATTTCCTGTAATTGTTCTTCGATCGCTGGTGAATGATTGTTGCCAATATTCATAGATAGGACCGCCAGCTGGTTGAGCACTTCATCGTGCAGGTCGCTGGCCAGCCTGATTCGCTCTTCCTCGTGACGCTCGATATTTGCCTGGTAGAGGGCGTGCAGCTGCGCTGCCTGCTCTGTATTGACCAGTGCGCTGGCGGTTTGGTTGGCAATCGCCTGAAGCATTGAGATCTCGGCCTGGGCATAGAAATCGTCGGGGTCGCGCCGGCCCAGCAGCCATAGACCCACTCGCTCTCCCCCCACCTGCATGCCGAGAACCAGGCGCACCCAGGAATAGGGACCAGGCCAACCTTGATCTTCCGGGGGTGGGATGAAACGGCCGGCCTCTGTCCACAACGCATCGATTTCAGCCCCTCCTGGCATCTCGGCGAACTCCGTACCGGCTGCATACACCAGCGATACTTGGGCGTTTCCCTTCAGCCGCAGAAGCACCGATTGGCGGATAAGCAGGCTGGGGAGGAATTCGTCTTTCAATTGGTGCGTGATCGAATTCAAATCCAGGCTGGTCGAAATGCGTGTTGAATATTCCTGAAGTAAACGATCCGGTAATAGCTTGATCCCAAATATCCTGCGATCCATCCAGCACTCAAATCTTTGAAAGGCCGCGAATATGAACAGGCCGCAGAATAAAACAAAAATCATGCTGAAAACCAAAGGGAAGGCATTCGCTTGAAATAATTTTTCCAGCAAAGGTAGGAGACTGAATACAACCATCCCCAGCAAGATGAGGAAAATGTATCCAGTGATGGCACGGTTGGTACGCAGCTCCAAATTCCCTAACTTTTTCCGTGAAATCACGTAGAAGTAAGCCGTGGGCAGGGCTGGGATCGTCAAAAGACTGAATTCTCCCGTAGGCGGATAAGGCAAGAAAATCCCGATCAGATTGACTACCAGGGTTGGGATTACGGCTACCATCAGACCCAAGCCCAGAATTCTCAATTCCCAGCGTTGTGCAGGTTGAAAGAAATAATGCAATCCCAACAGGATCAGCGTCCCCACACATAACAATGCAGCACCAAGTAGATAGGTGTTCTTAGGAAGGACCAGAAACCATTCCGCTGCGCCCAGAGCGACAAACACCGCATATCCAAGCCACAGCAGGACAACAGGCGCTTTAGCGAGTGGTCTGGGCATGATCCAGTGCAGATGCAGGCACACCGGTACGCTCAGCCAGATTGCCGACCGAAATACAACTGGGCTCATCCAGATTTTGAAAGATGAGACGAAGCCGCTCATCAGCCAGATCGCAGTCAGAAAGAATAAAAGGATCAGAAGTCGCCACTGGTTGTCCTTGGGTCGTACATTTTGCTTTACAGCCAGCCCGCAGATCCAGAATACATATGCCAGCAGGTAGACATTTACCAGCCTGAAGCGAATTTCCTGGGGATTCGGTCCCGGCATCACCCAGGGGACGACCCGCCTTTCTACTCCACGCTGAAGGAGGATGGGGAGGACCTGGCCCGTTGCAACTTTTCCAACCAACGGCTGCGTGACGAGCGAGAGATAATCTTCAACCTGAACGCTTCCCACCTCAATGAGGCGATCACCTTCCTGCAGATCGGCGCCTGCTTTAGCATGCACGAAAACATATTCAACCGTGCCATCGGCTGTATCAATCCCAAAACCCGAATAAGGTATGCGGACAAATAACGCATACGTATAGATGAGCAGGATGGCAAGTACAATCCACGGAATACTATGATCGAACCAGAAATTGAGACTAATGAGGGGCTGGTGGCGCATTGCCTGGCTGATTACGGAATATAAGCCTGCTTTGACAATGAAGTATCAATTAAATAGGTAGGTTCTGTAATGTGGTCGCTATTTGGTTTTAATTTATCCTGCTTCTTCGACTGGCCCGCAGGGAGTAATCAGGCTCAATTGCCTAGCTTTTGCTATGGCAGCCGACCTGGTGTGAACTTCCAGCCGCAAATAAGCACCCGAGAGCAGGTTTCGCACGGTGGAATTAGCCACATCCATCTTTTCTGCCAGCTCATCCGTCGTTGCATCAGGGTAAGCTGCACATAGTGACAAAGCCTGCAGCTGCCGGGCAGTCAAAAGGGGACTCTCGGAATCCTGTTTCAGCAGCAGCTGGTGCGCCTGTTTGCTGAAGTGAATGCCCCCGCTGGCGACCGAGCGAATGATACTACCCAATTCTTGAATGGAAGCCTGGTCGTTTTTCAGGATAAAACCGCTGGCGCCCGCCTCCATCACTGCTTTCACCAGCGTCCGAATGCTGTACATTGAAATGACTACAATGGAAAGCCGCGGATAAAGTTCCAGCCAATGCGGGATTGACAGCAGGATTGGGAAGGGATTTGGATTTTCGGCTGAAATAGGGACAAACACATCCAGCAGTATCACATCTGGCGTTCGGTTTGCAAGGAAGGATTCAAATTCATCAGCGGTGACAGAAGTCCCAACCACTTCGATATCAGGTATCTGGCGTAAACGGAATTGATAGCCATCCAGGATGCTTTGGTGGTCGTCGAGGATCGCCACGCGGATCTTATTCGAGGTAATTCCAGCCATAACCCTCAAATCAGTACAAATGCCTATACCTGTAGTACGGCTGTCTATTCACTTACCAGATGCAATCCCATAAGATTATAGCAACGAAAACCAATTTCTTATCATGCAATTTACCAACCTGATGTGGCAAAATATTGCCAGCCAGATGGGGTGGTGCCAGCTGGCACATTCCCTGGCCAGGGCGGTGCTGTTCTCATCCTGAGCACTTGTTTGGGAACAGAACACGCGTGGGGGTGCTTTTATTGGAAGTATCTCTCAATGGGATGACTCGTTCCCGGGTGAGGGATACTCGCATAGCACCGAGGGAGACTGGCTTCATTTTTACGAAGCGGCTCCAGCAGCTTTACCAGCACCTGATTCTTATTGATCAGGTGTGCTGGAACAGGCACTGGAGCCGCTGGCGTTAAGCCGTTGTGTCTGCATTTTTGCCATGCTTGACAAGCCATTTACATGTGAGTACAATAGTTCCGCTCTAAGGCTTAATAAGATATTCCCAGGCCGAGATAGCTCAGTTGGTAGAGCACATGACTGAAAATCATGGTGTCGCCAGTTCGATTCTGGCTCTCGGCACTCTCGACCAGTTCTGAGGCCGTGTGCGCGGGCATAGTTCAGTTGGTAGAACACCTCCTTGCCAAGGAGAAGGTCACGGGTTCGAGTCCCGTTGCCCGCTCTCATTATTGAACAAATATGGCAGAATACCTGGTTTCGGATTCCTGTTATTGGTGGGCTGTTTCCAGAACCACGAAAACTTTGGCGACGTGGCCAAGTGGTAAGGCAAGGGTCTGCAAAACCCTGATCACGGGTTCAAATCCCGTCGTCGCCTCTAAATAACGGGCCTCAAAACCCGTTTTTAATTCCCCTTCTCAGGTCCTACTGTATACCCATACCCCGAAACTGTCCGAATGAAGCGCGGCGCACGCGGATCGTCTTCAATTCTCTCGCGCAGGTTTTTTATGTGGACCCGCACCAGGTCCGGGCTACCTGAATCTGATGGATAATCCCAGACTTCATCCAACAGGCGTACTGGCGTGAAAATCTCATCCGGGTGTCTCATCAGGTGAACCAGCAATTCGTACTGGACTGGAGTCAGGCGAATAATGCCGCGACTTGGCGTTGAGAGCTCGTATGAACGCGTATCGAGCACAAAATTTCCGATGCCAATGCTGTGATGGGTTTCAAGAGCTTCGGAAATACCTGGATTTTCCGCCTGGCTGCCTGCCATTCCTGGTTGAGCAGGTTTTTTCACCTCGAACCGCCGCCTGGCACGCCGGATGATGGCCTGGATGCGCAACACCAATTCATCGACATTAAATGGCTTACAAAGGTAATCGTCCGCCCCGGCGTTGAAACCGGCAATTTTATCCTCGTCTTTGATTTTTGCTGTCAGGAACAGGATTGGTATTTCTGCCAGCAGCGGATCTGACCGCATTTCGCGGCAGACCGTATAGCCATCCATGCCGGGCATAATAATGTCCAGGATCACCAGATCGGGAGCTCGTCTGCGGGCAGCTTTTAACCCCTCTACTCCGCTGTGCGTTAATGTCACCCGGAATTCGTCCCCTCTCAGGCTGCGCTCGATCGTACGAGCCACAATATCATCGTCTTCAATGACCAGGACGTGTGCGGGTTCCATATTCGAAGGACTCTCCGCCCGGACAGGAATTCGACCGTCTCAGGCCAGGATATAATAAACTTTTGCTCCTTGAATCACCATAAAGTATCTGTTAATACCCATGCACCGCGGCAACTGGCGTCAACTGTAATAGCCCGATCTAACCGACAATACCCCCCTCCGTCAGCCGGCGCATATCGCTTAAAGTTGCTTCTATTTCTGCGACACTTACCACCCGGTCCTGGACCCGATGCCGCAGCTCGCCGGCTGCCGCCTTCTCAACAGCTACCTGGCGTACCGTCCGACCGCTTTGCAGCGCTTCTTTCACGATCCCTGCACCAGCGGTGTATCCGATTAATGGGTTGAGTGCAGTCACAATAATGGCGTTGTGTTCCAGCCACAGGCTTGTTTTCTCAGGGTTGGACTGCAAGCCACGCACGCACTTATCGGTGAAAGCCTTCACCGCACCAATTGTCACCTGCATCATTTCAAACAGGTTGTGGGCGATAACTGGCATCATCACATTCAGCTCCAGCTGTCCGGCCTGCGCCGCCAGGGCAACCGTCAGGTCGCAGCCCTGAACGTGGAACATCGCCATGTTAAGCATTTCCGCCAGCACCGGGTTCACCTTGCCTGGCATGATGCTGGATCCCGGCTGCACCGCCGGCAGCCGGATTTCATCCAGACCGGTAGCCGGTCCCGAAGCCAGAAGGCGGAAATCGTTGGCAATTCTACCCAATGTGATCGCCAGCGTACGCAGGGAAGCCGAAAAATCGGCAGCATCTGCCATGGACTGCATACTTTCAAACAAGTTATCTGAGGGGTACAGTTCCAGGCCGCTTAATTCGGATAGCCTCGTCACCATGCGGCTTGTATACTCCGGGTGAGCATTCAAACCCGTCCCAACGGCAGTACCGCCAATCCCAAGGCGGCGCAAGCCTTCTCCTGCGCGCCGGATACGCTGGGCATCGCGACTTACCGCCAGTGCGTAACCGCCGAACTCCTGTCCCAGCCGCAGCGGTACAGCATCCTGCAGGTGCGTTCGCCCGGATTTAATAATTCCGTCAAATTCGACCGCTTTGTCCTGAAGTGCTCCAGCCAGTTCCTCGACCGCCGTAAGCATCTCATCCAGCCGCCACAGCGCTCCAAGGCGGATGGCAGTAGGGATGCTGTCGTTGGTCGACTGCGCCATATTGACATGGTCATTGGGATTCACCCTGTACTCCCCCAGCTCTCCACCCAGGAGCTGGGTGGCCCGGTTGGCGATCACCTCGTTTATATTCATGTTGTGACTGGTGCCCGCACCGGCCTGGAAGGGATCTACCACGAACTGGTCGTCCCAAATTCCATCGATCACTTCCTGAGCGGCTTGGATGATAGCATTCGCGCGCTCTGCATCCAGCAATCCCAGATCGCGGTTGACTTCAGCCGCCGCTCGCTTGATCAGCGCCATCGACCAGATGAACGCCTTCCAGGGTTTCAACCCCGAGATAGGGAAGTTATCCACCGCACGCTGTGTCTGCCCGCCATAGAGAGCTTCAGCAGGCACCTGCACTTCGCCGATAGAATCGCGCTCGACACGGTATGAATTGGACATAATGGGTTCTCCTGTGATTAATACCCGATAATTCTACTCCGCTTTTTCTTTGAAGAATATATCCCGCATGTTTGCATAAGGTGTTTTTCACGATACCTGAGAATGGTCCTCTTACCCACGGACCTCAGTGCTTTATTCCGGGATATAATTTATTGTTCGTGTTAACTGACTTTTATTAATTGAATTCAATGCTCCTCCATTCAGCCACCCAACTCCTGACTATTGCCGGCGGCCCGCAGCGCGGGCGCGACCTGGGACGCCTGGGGATCATCCCGGACGGCGCCGTGCTGATCGACGGCGAAAAAATCGCCGCGGTAGGCACTACCTCCGAACTGCGGGCGGCATATCCGGACGAGCCCACATTGGACGCCAATGGCAAAGTTGTTTTGCCCGGCTTCGTTGACCCGCATACCCATGCCATCTGGGCCGGTGACCGCTCCGCCGAGTTTGAGATGCGCCTGCAGGGAAAAACCTACCTGGAGATCCAGGCTGCCGGCGGCGGAATTCTCTCTACCGTGCTCGCCACGCGCACCGGCTCGCTGGAAAGTATGGTCGCTGACACTCGCCGGCGCCTTTGGAATATGTTCGTCCACGGGACCACCACCGCCGAAGTAAAAACCGGCTACGGGCTGCGCATGTCCGCCGAACTGCGCATGCTGCAGGCTCTGATGGCGCTCGACCGCCAGGGACCGTTGGATATCGTTCCCACCTTCCTGGGTGCGCACACCATCGCACCTGAGTTCCGGGAGAACCCGGAGGGCTATACCGAATTAATCTGCGACACCATGCTGCCGGTGCTTTGTGAGTGGTGGCCGCACTTCGCCCCCTTCCAACCCATGCCCTTTGTGGATGTGTTCTGCGAGACCGGGGCATTTGACCTGGCCCAATCTCGAATGATACTCTCTAGAGCCAGGGAGCTTGGCTTCCCGCTCAAAATTCATGCCGATGAGTTTGACAACCTGGGAGGTGTAATGCTGGCGGTCGAATTGGGTGCCGCCTCTGCCGACCACCTGGTAGCCACCTCTCCCCAGGATATCGCGGCACTGGGACAGAGTGACACGGTGGCCGTATCCCTGCCCTGCACACCATTTGGATTGGCGCAAACCAAATATACTCCGGCCCAAGAGATCCTGGAGGCCGGCGGCCTGCTGGCTATCGCCACCGATCTCAACCCGGGAACTGCCTGGTGTGAGAGCATGCAGTTCGCGGTCGCCCTGGCCTGCCGCTACCTGCGCCTGACTCCCGCCCAGGCTATCGCCGCGGCGACTATCAATTCCGCTGCCGCCATCCAGCGCCAGGATAAGCTGGGATCGCTGGAACCCGGCAAGCAGGCTGACCTGATCATCCTCGACGTTCCCGACTACCGCCACCTGGGATACCGCTTCGGGACTAACCTGGTGCAGACGGTGATCAAGAAGGGACAGGTGTACCCTGTCCAACCTCAGCCTCTTCCTTGACATTAGTTAAATGCTTGCGTTTGCCAGTTAAACTGATTATTGATGACGAAGAACTGTACCCTGATTACTGTTCCTTGATCACTGCTTTCCAATGCCAGACATCCACACCGCCAGCCGCTGGTACTCCTCATCCGATCCCGTGCACGGGTACGACCACGTGCTGCGCGTCTACCGGCTGGCAGAATACATAGCGGTCTGCGAGGGCGCCGACCTGGAGATCGTACGTGCGGCGGTGTTGATGCATGATATAGATGCTGCCCAGATGTCCGATAATGACAGTATTGTGAATGGTCTGCAACGCCAGCAGCATCACTTTGCTTCCTCTGAATTTGCTGCCCAAATACTTCAGCAGGAAGGCTGGCAGGCAGAGCGTATCTCTGCCGTGCAGCACTGTATCCTGTCCCACCGCTTCCGGGATGACAGCGAACAGCCCCAGACCCTGGAAGCCCGCGTCTTGTACGATTCTGACAAGCTGGATGCCATCGGCGCAGTTGGTGTCGCCAGGGCGCTGGCCTTTGCCCTGCAGGCCGGTCAGCCGGTTTTCGCCTCACCATCCGATAAATTTCTAGAGTCCGGACAGCTCGACCCTGGCGAGCCGCACAGCGCCTACCACGAATACCTGTTCAAGCTGCGCAAGCTCAAAGCCAGCCTTTCGACGCCCACCGGCCAGCGTCTGGCTGAGGAGCGTCACCAAATCATGCAGGACTATTTCACAAACCTGGCTGCCGAAATGGAGTTCACTACCAAACCATGCCCCCAACGCTGAATGAAATCGAAAACCTGGCCTTGAAAGCCGGAGAAATCCTGTGCACTTATTACGGTCAGAGTCTGGACATAAAATATAAAGGCGCAATCGACCTTGTCACGGAAGCCGACCTGGCATCCGAAAAATATTTGCTGGGTGAAATCGCGCAGCGCTGGCCCACTGACATCATCGTCAGCGAAGAAAAGGGTTCGCTTCCGGGTGAGCAGTGCTGCCAATGGTTCATCGACCCGCTGGATGGCACAATAAATTTCGCCCATGGACTGCCGATATTTTCTGTTTCAATCGCTTATTTAAGGAATGACGACCTGCTGTACGGTGTGGTCTACGATCCGATGCGCAATGAATTATTCAGTGCTCAGCGCGGACAGGGAGCACAATGCAATGGAAAACCAATCCGTGTTTCAGGCCAACCAGAGCTGGACCGTAGCCTGCTGGTGACGGGGTTTTCTTACGACATCCGCACTAACCCGATCAACAATATAGACTTGTTCGAGAAATTCTTGAAGCTCACCCAGGGGGTGAGGAGGCTGGGTTCTTCTGCACTGGACCTGTGCTATGTGGCCAGCGGTCGCCTGGATGGATTCTGGGAGTTCGCCATTCAATCCTGGGACATCGCAGCCGGAAGCCTGATTGCCAGGGAGGCTGGAGCTACTGTCACCAAAACCAGCGGCTCTCCGGACCTCCTTTCAGCTCCCTGTTCGGTCCTGGCGGCGTATCCAACCCTGCACCAGCAGATGCTGGCCGTCATCCAGGAAAATTCTTAAGAATTCGGAAGTCTACCTTCTTTGCGCAGCAGTTTTTCAAAAGCCGGCAGATCCACGCGTGAAGTCATGTCCAGGCTGATGGGGGTGACCGAGATAATACGGCGTACGCGCAGTGTGTAGGCATCTGTATCAGGGGTATCGTCACGCAGGCTGACAGCCTGCCTGTAACCAATGCGCGCCGGCGCCTCCCAGGAAGTGCGCTCAGGTTGGGTGGCTTCGAAATAAGCCGTGCGGGACAGGCGCGTGATTTCCCAGGTCGTACCCAAAGAGGCATCGCAGGGGATATCCACCTTCAAGACATCCACATCGGGAGGCAAACGGTTCTGCAGCATCAAGCGTCCGAAAAAGGTCGTAAAATGCGCCGCCGTGGAAAAATCCACTTCATCAGAATGTGTGTAATGGTGCTTCTGGTCTGTCTCCAGCGAGACCGCCAAAGACGGGATACCCAGTCCAGCCCCTTCCAGGGCCGCACCGACAGTACCCGAAATGGTCACACCGCTGCCGACATTTTCACCGTAATTAATCCCCGAGACAACCAGGTCCGGTTTCTGCGCGTTTCCGTTAACGCATGGAAGTATTTCCAG
>Ga0209254_10002660_pt1 | contig 16277 bp, 13 predicted proteins | sample FrelakmetDIP11DI_FD_187148 | JGI IMG/M metagenome (GOLD analysis project Ga0209254, IMG submission 187148) | Freshwater lake sediment microbial communities from the University of Notre Dame, USA, for methane emissions studies - DIP11 DI (SPAdes)... | ecosystem: Environmental > Aquatic >... | reverse complement strand
CAGCAGAGAAGCTTTGAGGTAAAGGAATGGAAGAATACGCTGAAGGATCTTAAGCAATTCATCTCCCTTAAGCTCCGACGAATGCTCTGCATATTTACAAAACTCATTTGCAGCGGCAGTAAACTCAACAACAATTCTCGAATAAACCGGACCGGGATTCTTACTCATAACATCAAATTCGTTGACCTGCAAAATTAGATATTTTGCCGCGAAACAGTACTGAAAGTAAATTAAAGTTTTTTAACTTTAACCTCTCTGGTCACTTTAGTCACCTAAAACTTAAAAAAATATGAAACAAAAAATCTTCCTCTGGCTCGTAATAATTATTGCAGGATTCTTTATTACAGGTTGGAAACAATCCGGCAACAAGCTTACCGATCAGGAAATATCGGAAGGCTGGGTGCTTCTTTTCGACGGACAGAGCCTCGATGGCTGGCGCGATTTTAAAGGCAGTGCAGGAGCCGCAATTACAGCTCCATGGAAGGCAGAAAAGGGAATATTGACATCGCTGGGACTTGGAAGCGACAGCACAGGATACATAGTAACAGAGAAGCAATATGAGAATTTTATAATTGCCTTTGACTGGAAAATCGCTGATGGCGGTAACAGCGGGCTACTTTACCATGTAGTGGAACGTCCGGAGTTAAAAGTTCCGTATGTAACAGGTCCTGAATTCCAGCTCATTGACGATGCCGGTTTCGCCTCACCCATTGAAGAATGGCAGAAAGCTGCAGCTGATTATGCAATGTATGTTTGTGACCCTGAAAAGAAAGTATTGAACAAAGCAGGCAAATGGAATACAACGAAAATAGTTTTTGATAATGGTCATGTGGAGCACTGGCTTAACGGGCAGAAGGTAATTGAGTTTGAGGCATGGTCCGATGACTGGTTCTCCCGTAAAGGAAGCGGCAAGTGGGATAATGCCCCGGAGTACGGACTTGCAAGAAGCGGACATTTTGCAATTCAGGACCATGGAAGCAGGGTGTGGTTTAAAAATATGAAAATAAAGGAATTACCACGAAAACCAAAGCAGGAATCGCTTTTTAACGGGAAGGACCTGACCGGGTGGGAAATATATGGAACTGAAAAGTGGTATGTCGATAACGGAGAGCTGGTTTGCGAAAGCGGACCTGATAAGGAATACGGCTACCTGGGAACACGTAAATACTTTGATGATTTTGACCTGACCCTTGAGTTTAAACAGGAGGCTAACGGAAACAGCGGTGTCTTCATCCGTTCATATATCAAAACAGGAGTTCAGATATCGGGATGGCAGGTTGAAGTTGCACCTCCCGGTAATGATACCGGCGGCATCTATGAATCATACGGAAGAGGATGGATATGGCAGATCCCGGATGAAAAGGAAAAATTTTTAAAGAAAGAGGAATGGAATACAATGAGGATCAAAGTGATTGAAGATAACGTTACAACATGGCTGAACGGAGAAGTAATGACTGAACTGAAAGATGAAAAAATCGGACAGGGCAAAGGCCGTATAATGCTCCAGATACACAGCGGAGGCGGAATAAAAGTAAGATGGAAAAACCTTCAGTTAACAGAGCTGTGATAATTTAATTGTTCAGTTTTCCCAGGAAAGTTTGTGTTCTTCATCCTGCACTATCTTATTATGATCCATAAGCCAGCGGATCACTTTTATGACCTTTTCTTCGGGATAACTGATCATATTAACAAGCTCTTCAGGATCAGGTTTTTGCTCTTCAAGAATGACTTTTATCTCTTCAAGGATCAGATCAAATTCATATTTGCTCAGGTCGAGTTCATTCCTGTCGCGGCATACATCGCAGATTCCGCATCTGTCCGATTCCTCGCCAAAATAATCAAGGAGCATAACCGATCTGCACCTGTTCTTTGATTCAGCATATTCAATCATTTTTTCAAGACGTGCTGAATATTTTTCTTTTACGTGAAGGTAGTTGTCAGGGGAAATCATCAGGGCTTTCCTCATAAGCCGCTCTTCGGTAAAGATAACCAGAGCTGTTTTTTTACCAGGAATATACCTGATTATGTTCATTGAGGAGAGTTTCACCAGGTATTGATATATGGTATCCCTTGATATTGCAGACTTCCTTGCAAGCGATTCTTCATTTATGGCGACAAACTCTGTAAACATGCCTGTATACGATCTTAACAAGAGTTTTATAAATCCGTCGAACGACTCATTGGCAACCTGGAATTTGTACAGGTCATCACGTCCGACAATAAAATGCACTCTGGAAGGATTATTGATCTCTTCTGTGAATTCCACATATCCTTCCCTCTGAAGAAATGCAAGGCTGTTATAAGTTTCGATCACAGGCAGCCTGAACCTGGAAACAAAATCTGCCATATTGAAATCGAAAACATTGTCCTTCCCGGATCCCAGAGGGACCATCAGATAGTTGCATAGAGCCTCATATATATCCTTGATCTTCTCAACAGGAGGAAATTTATGTCCGAGCGATTCATGAAGCCTGTTTTTATCGGAAGGTGAGTAAAGCAACACAGAATATGCAGGCTTATTATCACGACCCGCCCGGCCACTTTCCTGGAAGTAGTTTTCGATAGCATCCGGGATATCCCAGTGTATTACAAATCGTACTTCGGATTTGTCAATTCCCATACCAAAAGCATTGGTGGCGACAATAACACGAATCTTCCCTGACGACCAGGCTGCTTGTTTTTTATCTCTGAGTTCGTCAGACAATCCGGCATGATAATAATCAGCGCTTATTCCCTTCTCAACCAAAATCTCAGCTACTTCCCTGCATCTTTTTCTGCTCCTTACATACACTATTCCGCTGCCATTAACTTTCTGAAGTGTCTTTACCAGATAGGTGCCCTTTTCCTCTGCCTGCCTGACCAGATATGAAATATTTTTCCGGGCAAAGCTCATCCGAAGCACATTTTTATGTCTGAATGCCAGTTTATCCATTATATCCACGATGACCTGAGTGGTTGCAGTCGCTGTAAGCGCCAGAAAAGGCACTTTTGGGTCAATAAGGTTCCTGAGATTAGCTATTTTAAGGTACGATGGACGAAAATCATAACCCCACTGAGATATACAATGTGCTTCGTCGATTGCAACCAGTGACAGGTTTAGCCGGCCTATCTTACCCTGAAAAATCTGGGTTGAAATCCTTTCAGGTGATATGTAAAGGAATTTATAATCACCAAAAATGCAGTTTTCGAGCGCATTGTCGATCTCTTCCCTCGACATGGCGGAATGAATAGCGATCGACTTAATTTCAAGGCTGTTAAGACGGTTCACCTGTTCTTTCATCAATGCAATAAGAGGAGTAATCACAAGACAGGTACCTTCTCTTGCCAGTGCCGGTACCTGGAAAGTGATCGATTTACCGCCACCTGTGGGCATCAAAGCCAGGGTATCTTTTCCTTCGCCGACAGATCTGATAATATCTTCCTGAAGAGGTTTAAAAGAAGTAAATCCCCAGTACTTTGTTAGTATTTTCCGGCATTGTTCAAGATTTAAAACCTGCTGAGCCATATACAAATGTAAGAACTTGTTTTCAGAGTCCTGATTTTTTTTAGTAATTTGCGCCCACGAAAACTAAATGAATAATACAATGTCGTTTATTAAGGATAAGATACTTTATGAAGGACTGACTTTTGATGATGTGCTTCTGATACCTTCTTATTCAGAGGTTCTTCCGCGGGAAGTCGATTTAAGCTCAATGTTCAGCCGGAACATCCCGATCAATACTCCGATTGTTTCAGCAGCAATGGATACTGTTACTGAAGCCGAACTGGCAATTGCCATTGCCAGGGAAGGCGGCATAGGTGTTATCCATAAAAACATGACTATTGAGAAACAGGCGGCACAGGTAAAGCGGGTTAAAAGGGCTGAAAATGTTATGATCTTTGATCCGATTACCATAAACCTTGAAGCAACTGTAGGTGAGGCCATGAACCTGATGAGCGAATACAGGATCGGAGGTATTCCGGTCGTGGATATGGATGGAATTCTCAAGGGTATTGTTACCAACAGGGATCTCAGGTTTGAGAATAACCGTTCCAAGAAAATAACCGAGGTGATGACGACAAACCTTATCACCACAAATCATCAGACGAACCTTGTTGCTGCCGCGCGTATCCTTCAGAAGCACAAAATTGAAAAGCTTCCGATGGTTGATGAATCCGGTAAGCTTATCGGGCTTATCACATATAAGGATATTACAAAAACCAAGGACAGACCTGATTCTTGCAAGGACGAGAAAGGGAGGCTCAGGGTTGCAGCTGCAGTCGGTATTGCATCAGACACGTTGCAGCGTGTTGAAGCCCTTATAAATGCAGGGGTTGATGCTGTTGTCATTGATACAGCGCATGCCCACACAAAGAGTGTGATCAGGATCCTGAAAGAAGTAAAGAAAGCCTTTCCTTCAGCGGAAGTTGTGGCCGGTAATATTGGAACGGCAGAGGCTGCAAAGAAACTGGCAGATGAGGGTGCCGATGCACTTAAAGTCGGAATCGGCCCGGGCTCAATATGTACGACAAGAGTCATCGCAGGAGTTGGTATTCCCCAGCTTTCAGCTATATATAATGTTGCCAAGGCAGTAGAAGGTTCCGGGATTCCTGTTATTGCTGACGGCGGAATAAGATATTCGGGCGATATAATTAAAGCCCTGGCCTCGGGAGCCGATTCAATTATGGCAGGTTCACTTTTTGCCGGTGTGGAGGAATCGCCCGGGGATACAATCATCTATAATGGCCGTAAGTTCAAAGCTTATAGAGGAATGGGCTCAATTGAAGCCATGCAGCAGGGTTCCAGGGACCGTTACTTCCAGGACGTGGAAGACGATATCCGCAAGCTTGTCCCTGAAGGGATAGAAGCCAGGGTTCCCTTCAAGGGCAACCTTGCGGAAGTTATTTACCAGATGACCGGCGGGCTGAGAGCAGGAATGGGTTATCTTGGCGCAAAAAATATATCCATACTTAAAAAAGAAGGCAAATTCGTCAGGATCACTCATTCAGGGATTATCGAAAGTCACCCGCACGATGTCACTATTACAAGGGAATCTCCTAATTACAGCAGGAAATCTTTTGAATAACGTATCTCAGCATTAAACAATGAAATTTAGGTCCCTCCTTTCATTAATGGTTTTCTTATTATTCAGCCGTTTCTGTTATGCACAGGACCCTGACGAAAAAGTATTGATGACAGTTGCGGGCAGGGAAGTGCAGGCGGGTGAGTTTATAAGAATGTATAATAAAAGCCTTGACCCTCTTAACAAGACCGACATTAACGATTACCTTGAACAGTTCATCGCTTTTAAGCTTAAAGTGGCTGAAGCCATTGAACTGGGGTATGATACTACTAAAGCTTTCAGGGAAGAGCTTAACGGATACAGGAATCAGCTTGCACAGAGTTATCTTACTGATCCCGACATAAAAGAAAAGCTGCTGCTGAAGGCATACCAGCGATCGCTGACGGAAATAAATGCATCCCATATACTTATAAACTGTACTCCCGATGCATCACCTGAAGATACTATCAAAGCTTATAAGAAGGCTTTTGACATCAGAGAGAGAATAATCGCAGGTGAAGGAATTGAAAATGTTGCGAAAGGGACTTCTGATGATAAGTCGGTGCTTTTAAACAACGGCAATCTTGGATACTTTACTGTCTTCCAGATGATCACACCATTTGAAGAAGCAGCTTATACACTGAAGCCCGGAACCATCTCAATGCCGGTAAGGACTCCTTACGGATACCACATAATCAAAGTAAATGACAGGCGCCCCTCAAAAGGCAAAATACAGGTTGCCCATATAATGAAGGCAGCTCCTCCTGGTGCCGGTGAAGAGACAATAAGAAAGGCAGAAACAGAAATAAACGACATATATACCAGGCTCAGGAATGGTGAGTCATTCTCAAAACTGGCTTCAGCCTATTCTGATCATAAAGAATCGGCAGCAAACGGTGGTGATCTCAACTGGTTTGGAGCAGGTGAGATAATCAGCGATTTCTCCGAAGCTGCTTTTGCAATAAAAGATACCGGCGATTATACAAAGCCTGTACGGTCAGTATACGGTTTTCACATAATCAAGCTTCTCGGAAGGAAGGCTCCCGGAACCTACGAGGAGACAAAATCGTACCTTGAAAGCAAGCTCAACCAGTCTAATCTTATTTCCATAGGGAAAAAATCATTCATCGACAAGCTTAAAAAAGAGTACAATTTTAAAGTCAATACTGCTGTTTATGAATGGTTTGTAAGTAACTCCGACACTCTCATCATCCAGGGTATTTCAAAATATGACAGGAAAAAAATTCCCTCAGGAAATATATATTCGTATAAAAACCAGAAACTTTCGGCAAAAGCTTTTGCTGATTACCTTGAGAAGAGAAGCAGTATGGTCGTAACACAGAACCCGAAATACTATATTGATACATCGATTGAATCAATACTATCGGATGAAATCATGAATTATGAGAAATCCGTTCTTGAGATGAAATATCCGGATTTCAAATATCTTATGCTTGAATTTCATGATGGAATACTGTTATTCGATATCTCTTCAAAAAAAGTATGGAATAGAGCTCAGGAAGATTCAGCCGGATTGTTTAATTATTATGAACAGAATAAGAACAATTACCTTTCAGAAAAGAGCATTGAGGGAAATATCTACACACTTAAAGAATCAGGAGGAGAAAAAAAACTTGCTTCTGCATATAGAAAGTATTCCCGCAAAGGGGATCCCGGCGCAAAACTGATGCGAAAGTTCAATATAAAAGGAGATACGCTTCTTACGATAACAAATGGTAAATGGGTTGCCGGTGACGACCCTGAAATTGACAAAGTCGAGTGGAGCACCGGAACGCACTTCTTCAGCAAAAACGGTTTTCCGTCGCTTATTGAAATAAGGAAAGTAAATTCTGCTGAGCCACTGGCCTTTAACGAAATTCAGGCAGAAATGATTTCGGGTTATCAGGACTGGCTAACGGGGGAATGGATCAGGCAATTAAAGGAAAGATACACTGTTAAAGTTAATGATCCTGTTTTTGAAGAAGTGAAGAAGAGAATTGGTAATGAATAAGATAATTGTTACAGTTTTTATAATGATTGCATTGCACGGATGCAATTCTGGTGGCACTCAGTCCAGGAGGATTCCAGTCGCTATGGCCGGAAATGTTACACTTTACTATGATGAGATTCCTGATCAGGTAAAATATGCTCTTTCTCCAGCTGACAGCGCAGCTGCAATCCAGAATTATATAAACAAATGGGCCAGGCGTGAACTTTTGTTCCGGAAAGCCGAATCAAATCTTTCCCCCGATCTAAGGAAGGAAATTGAGACTCAGCTGGAGGAAACAAGGGTGAATCTGGTTGTTTATGAATACCAGCGAATGATGATGCTGCAGAATATGGACACAGTTATCAGACGGGAAGAACTGGAAAGATATTACAGCAGCAACGGTAACAACTTCATTCTGACATCAAACATAGTTAAGGCACTGTTTATTAAACTGCCTGTTGAGACACCAGATATCTATAAAATTAAAACTCTCTCAAGGTCAGACAAGCAGAAAGATTTTCAGGAACTTGAGAGCCTGTGCTACCAGTTTGCCGAGAAGTTTGATGACTTTAATGAAGAGTGGATAACAATGGACAGGCTTTCCCTGGAACTGAATGAAGAGATCAGCGATCAGGAACACTTTCTGAAAAGATCGAGATATCATGAATCGGTCGATTCAATATCGGTTTTCCTGATCACAATTAATGATTACAGGCTCAGAGGCACGATTGCTCCATTCGAATATGTTGAAACTGACATAAAAAGAATAATCTGGAACAACCGGCGACTTGAGTATATCCGGGACCTTGAAAACGGGATATATAATGAAGCTATTAAAGTAAACGATTTTAAGATTTATTGATGATGAAAAGAAGAATAAGGTTAGCGTTCGTGACGGTGATAGTGCTGATGTGGGGTATTTCTTCTGCAAATTCCCAGGTACTGGTGGAATCGATAGCTGCAATAGTGGGTAATGAGGAGATCTATCTTTCAGATGTGGAAAATGCAGTTCTGGACGTTAGAAGAGGAGGAACCAGGACTCCCATTCCGGATATCAGGTGCGGGTCATTTCAGGAACTGCTTATTGCCAAGCTATTTATTGATCAGGCCAGAATTGACAGTATCGAAGTTACTGATGATATGGTCGAAAGTGACCTGAATATGAGAATGAATGAGGCAATCAGGCAGGCAGGAAGCGAGAAGGCGCTTGAAGAATACTTTAAAAAAAGCATGTTAGAGATCCGGAGAGATATAAGAAAAGCACTGGTTGAGCAGCAGGTGGTCTCTGAGGTACAGAATAGCATTGCCTCCAGCCTATCCATTACACCAAATGATGTTAAAAGATTTTTCAATGCAATTCCAAAGGACAGCCTTCCGGTTATTCCTTCAAGAGTCCAGATCAGTATAATTCAGCTCGATCCTCCCAGAAATGAAGAGAATAAAGCCGATGCAAGGCAAAAACTCCTTGATATCAGAAGTCAGATACTAGCTGGCAAGCCGTTTAACGTACTGGCCATCATGCATTCTGAAGACGGATCAGCCATAAATGGCGGTGAGGTTGGTTATAAATTGCGTGGTGAGCTTGAAAAGGAGTATGCAGACGCTGCATGGAGTCTTTCAAAAAATACAGTATCAAAGATTGTTGAAACCCAATACGGATTTCATATTATTCAATTGATCGACCGGAAAGGCGACCTTGTAAATACCCGGCATATTCTGATCAGGCCAAAAGTAAAACCGGAGGAAGCAGAAAAAGCTATCTTCAGGCTCGACAGCCTGACAAAACTGATAAGGAAAGACAGTTTAAAGTTTGAAAATGTTGCACTCAGATATTCGACCCATGCTGACAGCAGAATCAACGGCGGTAAATTTGTCAGCACAAATCCATCGGACCGTATCAACTGGTTTTCACTCGATGAACTGAACAAGGAAATGTATGTTAAAGTCAGGGACCTGAAAACCGGAGAGATTTCTGATCCGTTCCAGACAACTGATGATATAGGAAATACCGTTTTCAGGGTGGTCAGGCTCGATAACGAAATACCTGCCCACAGAGCTAACCTTAAGGATGATTATCAGTTCTTTTATAATGTAACTACTTCAGGGGAACGTCAGACCGCATACATGGACTGGATAAATAAGAAGATTGAGACAACCTATATCAGGATCAGCGATGAATTCAAATCATGCAAATTTCTTGAACAGGGATGGTTGAAATAATATCAATGATATCTTCCTTCTTTTTACTCACATTCAGAAAAGCAATTCTATCAGCAGGCATTTTGTTTTGTTCTGCAGTTTTCTTCAGTCAGGATCTCCCTCAGCAGAAACCCGGAAAGAGAATGATAGAGGTTTTAAATGCCGATGAAGGCATTGATGAAGTCGAAAGAAAAACAGGAAAGAGGATTACCCGTCTTCTTGGAAATGTCTCGCTCAAACACAATAATATCTCCATGACATGCGACAGCGCCTGGTTTTATACAGGATATAACCAGATTAAAGCATACAGCAGAATACATATGCAACAGGGCGATACACTGGAGCTTCGCGGCGACAGCCTTTTCTATGACGGAGGTTCTGAGACAGCATCTGTCGATGGAAATGTTGAGATGATTGACAAGGAAACCCACATTTTTACGCAGTCGGTAAAATATGATGTTGCAGGAAAAATTGCCAGGTACAACACCGGGGGAAGAATAATCAATGGCCAGAATACCCTGACAAGCATCATTGGAATCTATTACACCTCCGAGAACCTGTTTCATTTCAAAGACAGTGTGAAAATCGTGAATCCTGATTATCTGATGACTGCCGATACCATGGATTACAACTCAAAAACCGAAACTGCTTTCTTTATTGGTCCGTCAGAGATGGAAGGCGATAGCATTTACCTGTATTGTGAAAGAGGCTGGTACGACACAAAAAATGATGTCTCGAGAATATGGAAAAATGCAATTATTGATAACAGACAGCAGATCATCAGGGGCGATTCACTATACTACGACGGGATAAAAGGATTTGGCCTCGCTTACAATAACACAAGTATTACCGATACCACAAATAACATTATAGTAAAGGGTGATTATGCCTGGTATTATAAAAGTCCCGAAAGATTCATGGTAACAAAAAAGGCCCTGTTTATTCAGGTTGCCGATAATGATTCGTTATTTCTTCATGCCGATACAATAAGTGCAATAACAAAGTCAGACTCTGCCATGAAAGATTACAGGCTCATAAGGGCTTACCATGGCTGCAGGATTTTCAGCAATGATCTCCAGGGCCGCTGCGATTCCCTTACTTATTCATTCCGCGATTCAGTGATCAGGCTCTACTATTCGCCGGTTATCTGGTCGGAGGAGAACCAGCTTGTTTCCGATTCGATGGCTATCTTCACAAAGAATGAGAAGCCCGACAGGCTGGAATTATATAATGCAGTATTTGTAACAAGCCAGATTGATGATTCAAGATTCAATCAGATAAAAGGAAGGACCCTCACCGGTTACTTTAAAGATAATGCGCTTTATAAAGTTAACATTGAAGGCAATGGGGAGACAATATATTTTCTTGTCGATGGGGATGAAGTTTTCGGAGTAAACCAGGCAAAATGTGCCAGTATTGAAATATATATTGAGGACGGCAAAATTATACAGATCAACGAGTCTCAGAACCCTGAGGGTGTTATTGATCCACCATCAGAGGTGATCCCCGAAACTCTGAGGCTAGAAGGATTCTCGTGGCTTGACCATTTAAGACCTAAGAATGTGGCGGATATTTTTAGAAAATAAAGAAGGCTGACTTTATAGCCAGCCTTCTTATTAGTATTCATCCTCGTTAAAGAAGAAGTCATCCTTGCTTGGATAATCAGGCCAGATATCTTCAATGCTCTCATAAATATCTCCTTCATCCTCAATCTCCTGCAAGTTTTCTATCACCTCCATCGGGGCACCTGACCTTATGGCGAAATCAATCAGCTCATCTTTAGTGGCAGGCCATGGAGCATCCTCAAGTTTTGATGCTAATTCAAGTGTCCAGTACATGTTTTATGACTAATAATTTATTTAATAAAGTCTGCAAATATATATATTATTTTATTTAAAAAACAATACTATATTTTAACTTTTTAAATCGGCTAAACAGACCAAATAACTTCCTTATTATCAAGCTCTAAGCTGATCAGGCGGGATAATACAAATAAATAATCAGACAACCGGTTAATAAACTCAGGCACTATTTCAGGAACCTCTTCTCTGCTTTTTAGTTCCACGACACTCCTTTCTGCCCTGCGGCAAACACTTCGTGCTATATTACAATAAGATACGAGTACGGACCCTCCCGGGAGGATAAAATTCCGAATCTGGGGAAGTTTAGCTTCCATCCTGTCAATTTCACCTTCAAGAAATGAAATGGATTTTTTTTCAGGCAGGCGGTCAGACTTCTTTTCGTCAACTTTTTCAGTTGCCAGCGTAACAGCACATCTCATGAGCTGATCCTGTATGTATATGATTGTATCTCTGCGGCCACTGTTCTCACTGAAATCCCTTATCAGGCCTATCCATGATAAAACTTCATCGATGGAGCCACAGGCTTCAATCCGAAGGTTGTATTTTGGAACCCTCCTGCCTCCCGCTAATGAAGTAGTGCCATCGTCACCTGTACGGGTGTAGATCTTCATGTTTCAGATGGGTTCTTTAAATTAAGATTGAAAAAAAGACTATATGGCCTTAACATATTTTTCGTTGACATAATCCTGCGCAATCTCTCCGTCGAACAGTCTTACTATGCGGGCAGCGTGTTTTGCAATATCTTCCTCGTGTGTTACAACAATTACGGTATTGCCTTTTTTGTGAATATCATCAAGAAGCCCCATTATATCAATTGATGTTTTGCTGTCGAGGTTACCTGTGGGCTCGTCAGCCAGGATGATGGATGGTTTGTTTACAAGAGCCCTGGCAATAGCAACGCGCTGTCGCTGTCCGCCCGATAATTCATTTGGTTTATGGGTCATTCTGTCTCCGAGTCCAACCTGTTCAAGCGTTTCAATAGCTACTTTCTCTCTGTCTGCTTTAGGAACTCCGGCATAAATAAGAGGCAAAGTAACGTTTTCAAGAGCAGTATATCTTGGAAGAAGGTTAAACGTCTGGAAAACAAAACCGATCTCCTTATTTCTTATTTCTGCAAGAAAATCGTCCTCCATCTTGCTGACATCAGTGCCATTCAGAATATATGAACCACTTGTAGGAGTATCGAGACAGCCGATCAGGTTCATCAGCGTTGATTTTCCTGATCCCGAAGGCCCCATAATAGCCACGTATTCATTCTTTGCAATATCGATCGAAACCGTTCTTAAGGCTCTTACAATTACTGATCCTACCTGGTAATTCTTAACAATATTCTGAATTTCAATTACTTTATTCATAACAAGTTTTGATTTGAAGTTTCGAAATTAGCCTAATTATATTAAATAAGAAATTAATAGAACTTAATTTTTGTTAATACCTGACCACATAGTTAAAATGGTTTAATTCTTTCCTGAAGAAAACTATGCCCATCCGGAATATATCAACTGACAAAGTAACATTTTTATGATTTTTAATCTCCGTCCAGGCATCAGCCATCTCCCGTGAGTAATTTATATCATCGACTATCACAACACTGTTATTATCAGACATATCTGCCACCTGGCTGAAGTACCTTAATACGGCTTCTTTCCGGTGATTTCCATCAATAAATACAAGGCCGGGAGTAATCTTTTCGTTTTGAACCTGGGGTAATATATTTTCGAATGAACCATTTATGAGCCTGATATTAGTAAGCCGAGCATCCTTGAAATTTGCTTCGGCAATTTCAGCTGTTTCCCGGCATCCTTCCATTGTTACTACCATTGAATTGCCGCACGAAGCAGCCATATACATTGTGCTTATGCCCAGAGAAGTGCCAAACTCCATTATAAGCGGCTTCCCGAAAGCTTTTGACATATTTGAAAGCAATAATCCGTATTTCTTTGGAACCGCTGAATATCTGGCTATATCAGACACTTTTCTATGACTGGTTTTCAATTTATCCGAACCCGCTCCAAGATCATAAACCGTTATAGACCGCGGATCGGTATGTAATCTGTTTCTTATCTTTTCAATACTAAAGACAATATCGGGATCAATTTTATTCCGGAAGACCCCGGAAACAAGATCGAAAGCGAACGGACTATGAATTCCATGTCCGTTCCTGTGACTAGAAAACAACAGGTACTTAATAAATCTCATCGCACTAAAAACGCTCATTTTACAATGGAGTCAACATTTAGGTCAGGTCATCAAAAATAAGTAATTTCGGGTATCTTTTTTCTAATTTTTCCTGATTATAAGATGCCTGATTTTTTTGATACAGATATTAAATTTCTGGCAGGAGTTGGTCCTAAAAGAGCCGAGCTATTCAGTAAGGAACTCGATATAAATACATTCCGGGACCTTTTGTATTACTTTCCTTTTAAATATATCGACAGAACCAGGTTTTTCAGGATCGCTGAGCTCGATCCTGAACTTCCGTATGTCCAGATAAAGGGATTCATAAAAGGATATTACACCGAAGGACATGGAGCGGGGAAGAGGCTGGTTGCAGATTTCAATGATGAAACAGGTAGTATCAAGCTGATATGGTTCAAAGGGACAAAATGGATAACCGGAAACTATGTGCCGGGTACGGAATATATCGTTTTTGGTAAACCCGGGGTATTCAACGGCTTGATAAACATAATCCATCCTGAAATAGAGGCCTCTGAAAAGGTTACACAAAGGATATCTTCTGCATTGCAAGCCCAGTATAGTACAACAGAAAAACTTAAAAACCAGTTTATTACGTCCAAGACCATAAGCAAATTAATTGGCAATCTCCTTAAACTGATTCAGGTCAGGATCCAGGAAACGTTACCCGATTATATCGTTTCAGGATATCACCTTATGGAGCTTCATGAAGCCCTGCACAAGATACATTTTCCTTCAAACAACAATGAAATTGAAAAATCGAGATACAGGCTTAAATTCGAAGAGTTGTTCTTTATTGAGCTGAATCTTTTAAGGTTTAAATCGAACAGGACCCGGAAATCCAAAGGATTTGTTTTTTCAAGTGTGGGCAGTTTTTTTAACAGCTTTTATTACAACAATTTACCATTTCCCCTGACCGGAGCTCAAAAGAAGGTTATGAAAGAGATCCGAAGGGATCTGGGATCAGGGAAACAGATGAACCGCCTCCTTCAGGGTGATGTGGGAAGCGGGAAAACCCTTGTTGCACTGATGAGCATGCTTATTGCCATCGACAATGGTTATCAGGCATGCCTGATGGCTCCCACTGAAATTCTGGCAAATCAGCATTATGAAACGATCTGCAAAATGGTCAGGGGAATTGGTATTAATGTCAGCCTGCTTACCGGATCGTCGAAGAGAAGCCTGCGAAAAGTAATTGATGAATCCCTAAGGGACAGTTCACTGAATATACTTATTGGAACGCATGCACTCATTGAGGAAAATCTCAGGTTCAATAACCTGGGGCTCGTAATCATCGATGAGCAGCATAGATTCGGTGTTGCGCAGAGAGCAAGATTATGGGAGAAGAGCATCAATCCCCCCCACGTTCTCGTAATGACTGCCACCCCTATTCCAAGAACGCTTGCGATGACTCTTTATGGCGATCTGGATGTCTCGGTAATCGATGAATTGCCTCCTGGCAGGGTTCCGGTAAAAACCATGCATTTCAATGATTCAGAAAAAAATAAGGTTTTTGGTTTTATAAGGAGCCAGATCGGCGAAGGCCGTCAGATATTTTTTGTATATCCCCTGATACAGGAATCGGAAAAGATGGATTATAAAAATCTTGAGGATGGCTGGGATACAATTTCGAGGGTCTTCCCTGCACCCAAATACTGCATAAGCATTGTTCACGGCAAAATGACTCCCCAGGAGAAAGAAGCTTCGATGAGGCTGTTCAAGGAAGGCCATGCTCATATTCTGGTAGCAACTACAGTGATAGAAGTAGGTGTCGATATCCCGAATGCATCAGTAATGGTAATTGAAAGCGCTGAAAAATTCGGTCTCTCTCAGTTGCATCAGTTAAGAGGCCGGGTCGGAAGAGGCGCTGACCAGTCATATTGCATACTTATGAGCTCAGATAAGCTGTCGAAGGAGGCAGCTACAAGGATTGAAGTAATGATCAGGACAAACGATGGCTTTGAGATAGCTGAAACTGACCTCCAGCTGCGGGGCCCGGGAGATATTGAAGGAACAGTTCAGAGTGGAATTCCATTCGACCTGAAAATTGCCAACCTGGGAAAAGACGGACAGATAATTGAATATGTAAGAAATATTGCGGAAAAAGTTCTTGCAAAGGATCCCATGCTTGAAGATCCGGTCAATATTGTTTTAAGAACAGAGCTGAAAAGATTGTTCAGCGTTAAGCAGTCGTGGAGTAATATAGGTTAATTAGAATCAGTATAAATAATTGATTTTATCCAAAACCTGACAAAAAGCAGATCAGAATTTTACAGGATTAATAATTTTGAACCCTTCAAATAAGCCGCATAAATCAATGAAAGAATCGGGTATACACGGAGCTATTCAGCACGACGGAACGGTGAAGAAAGTTGATGCCAATTCTGTACTTGTCAGCATAACGTCGTGTTCGGCATGCTCGGGGTGTCATGCTGAAGGTATGTGCGGTATTTCAGGAAAAGAGGAAAAGATTATTGATGTAACAGGAAAGTACAATGTCTCTCCCGGCGACACAGTAACTATTATGATGGAACGGGCAACAGGTTATAAAGCTGTAGCTCTTAGCTATCTGGGTCCACTGGCATTGCTTATTGTCAGTCTGATTGTCCTTGATTCCATGTCAGTTAATGAGGCTGCTGCTGGTTTGATTTCTGTTTCTCTTCTTTTACCTTATTTTGTGGTTCTTTATTTATTCCGAAAAAGTATTAACCGGAGTTTCATCTTTAAGCTTAAAACATAATTAATGAGTTCCACTGTACTGATAACTATAATCTGTCTGAGTCTGCTGGCATTGTTCTCAGCAGTTATTCTCTATTTCATTGCTCAGAAATTTAAAGTATTTGAGGATCCCAGGATCGACGAGGTGCAGGCTATACTTCCGGCCGCAAATTGCGGAGGTTGCGGTTTTGCCGGCTGCAGAAACCTGGCTGAAGCGCTCGTTAAAGCCGACAGCTTTGAAGGTCTTAACTGTCCTGTGGGAGGGGCCCC
>Ga0209254_10002659_pt1 | contig 16277 bp, 15 predicted proteins | sample FrelakmetDIP11DI_FD_187148 | JGI IMG/M metagenome (GOLD analysis project Ga0209254, IMG submission 187148) | Freshwater lake sediment microbial communities from the University of Notre Dame, USA, for methane emissions studies - DIP11 DI (SPAdes)... | ecosystem: Environmental > Aquatic >... | reverse complement strand
CCGGTCCGTGCCGCGAATGGCCAGTGCCTGCAGCAGGCGGCCCTCGACCTGGGGGGTCAGCATGACCTGGCCGGCCCCCAGGGGTATCTCCGTGTCGGCGAAGGCGAGATTGCGGAAGCGGGACGGGACGAACTGCTCCCGGGGGACCTGGGCCAGGACGGACAGGACGGCTGGATCCAGCACGTCCCAGGCCCGCACCTGCTGGTTCACCATCTGGGTGCGGGCGTCTTCGACATTCATGCTCATTGGGGGCGCTCAGGGTAAGGAGATTCGCCGGATCAGACAAGATTATGGCCCAAAGGCGGCGCCGGCGGATTATGGTGAACTGCCGCAGCCCCCGTGCGGCCCTTCGGCTATGCTTCAAGGCGTCCGCGAGGCCGGTCGGCGCCAGTTTTTCAGCGCATAAATCCGAGAGGAGCAGTGCCCGGCTGACTCCTCCATAGCAATACCCGAATGACCGAGACGTGGTTGATCCTGGCCCTAGCCGCGGCCTGCCTCGGGCTCGTCGGAACCTGTCTCTACCTGTGGCGCACCCGGGGCGACTACACCCGTGGCGTGGCGGCACTCAACCGGGAGATCCTCGACGCGGCTGAAGCGGCCGCCTTCGGCAAGCGCGTCGCCCTCCCGGCCAGCAACATCCCCGAGATTGGCCAGTTGGGTGACAACGTCAACCGGCTGTTCGACGCCCTCAGCACCAAGGACCGCCAGATGCGGCAGCGCGAAGCGCTGTTCCAGGACCTGGCCAACACCATGCCGGAGGTCGTCCTGGTGCACCGGGACCGGGTGATCTTCGCCAACAGCGCCGCCAGCGCCCTCATGGGCCTGACCCCCGAGCAGCTCACCGGCCGTCCCGTGACGGACCTGGTCCGCCCCGCCTACCGCGCCATGACCCGGAAGAACATCGCCGGCCGTCTGGCGGGGGAGTCCGTGCCCGACCGCTACGAGATCCAGCTGATCTCGGGTGAGGAGGGCGGCCTCTGGGTGGAGGCGACCGGGACGATGATCGACTACCGGGGCCAGAAGGCCATCCTGTCCATCGCCCGGGACGTGAGCTACCGGAAGAGCATCGAGGCCAATCTCGGCCGGGGCAAGCAGCAGGCCCAGATCACGCTGGAATCCATTGGCGAGGGTGTGATCACGGCCGATACCGACGGGGTCATCGACTACCTGAACGGCGCGGCCGAGAAGCTGACGGGATTCACCCGCGAGAATGCCGTTGGCAAGCGCATGACCGACCTGATGACGCTGGTGGACGAGACCGACCGCAAGGATCTGGGGGATCCCGTGGCCCGCTGCCTGTCGGAACGCCGCCAGATCGGGCTCGGCCGGCGGGCGCTGATGATCTCGAAGGACGGCACCCGCGAGCTGTCGGTGGAGCTGACGGCGTCGCCGATCGTCGGCGCCGGCGACACCGTGGCGGGGGCCGTCGTCATCATGCACGACGTCACGGAGATCCGCGGCCTCACGCGCCGGATCTCCTACCAGGCCGCCCATGACGCGCTAACCGGGCTGATCAACCGTACCGAGTTTGAGCGCCGGCTCGCGGAGACGTTGGAAGGCGGGCATGGCGATTCCGTGAACTCCGTCCTGTGCTACATGGATCTCGACCGGTTCAAGGCCGTGAACGACACCTGCGGGCACCTGGCCGGCGACAACATGCTGCGGGAGGTTGCCAAGCTGATTCGCGACCAGGTCCGCGACTCCGACTTCGTCGCGCGCCTCGGTGGCGACGAGTTCGGCATGCTCCTGATCCGCTGCCCGCTGGACAAGGCGCGCCAGATTGCCGACGACGTGTGCAACGCCATCCGGGACTATCGTTTCGTGTGGCAGGACCGGATATTCACCATCGGCATCAGCATTGGCCTGGTGGAAGTCTCCCGGGAGAGCGGCACCCTCAAGGATCTCCTGAGCGCCGCCGACTCGGCCTGCTACGTGGCCAAGCAGCAGGGCCGCGGGCGGGTGCACGTGTATTCGGCGCGGGACGAGGTCTCGGCGCGGCAGCGGGGCGATATTCACTGGCTTCGCCAGTTGCAGGTGTCGCTGCGGGAAAACCGCTTCGAGCTCCACGCCCAGCCGGTGATCTCCACGGCCGGGCGGGTCACCCGCGGCCCGGCCCTCGAAGTGCTGCTGCGGATGATCGACGAGGACGGCAAGCTGGTGCAGCCGCGCCAGTTCATCCCGGCCGCGGAGCGCTACCAGCTCATGGCCAGCATCGACCGGTGGGTCGTGCAGGCCACCCTCTCCGCCATCGCCCACGGCGCGATCCGCCTCCCGGATGAGCGGAGCTGCAGCATCAACCTGTCGGCCCAGGCGCTGGCGGAGGACGGCTTTCTGGACTTCGTCGTGGAGTGCCTCGACCACAGCCAGGTACCGCCCCACCGCATCTGCTTCGAGGTGAGCGAGACGGCGGTGATGGAACGCTTCGACCAGGCCCGCCGCTTCGTCGCGGTCCTGCACGGCATCGGCTGCCAGTTCGGCCTCGATGATTTCGGCAGCGGCCTCGGGTCGTTCACCACGCTGCGGGACCTGTCGATCGACTATCTCAAGATCGACGGCACCTACACTCGGGACCTGCGTCCCGAGACCCTGAATCACCAGGTCGTGACGGCCGTGACGGCCGTGTCACGCATCCTCGGCTTCCGCGTGATCGCGGAGCAGGTCGAGACCCAGGCGGACTTCGAGACGCTGCGGTCCATCGGCGTGGATTTCATCCAGGGCAACTTCATCGACCGGCCCCACCGGCTCGGCGAGGCCAGCACCGCGCTATCCGTCGCGCAGTAGGAGCGGCTTTAGCCGCGACCGGATCCGTGGTGCATCCCGCGGGCAGCGGCCGAAGACCCCGCCCGCTGACGTGAGTACACGTCTTGTCGCGGGCGAGGCCTCGGCCACTGCCCGCTCGGATGAACCTCGGTTGCGAATGTGAGCGAGCAAGACGCACCCGCCCGTGCTGCCGCGGGCGACGGAGTGACTTCCCGTAGCCCGGGTCGCGGCGGTCGCCGCTCCTACAGTAGCGGAACGAGGAGTAGCGCGACGATGTTGATGATCTTGATGAGCGGGTTGATCGCCGGGCCGGCGGTGTCCTTGTAGGGGTCGCCGACGGTGTCGCCCGTGACGGCGGCCTTGTGCGTCTCGGAGCCCTTGCCGCCGAAGTTGCCTTCCTCGATGTACTTCTTGGCGTTGTCCCAGGCGCCGCCGCCGGTGCACATGGAGATGGCGACGAAGAGGCCGGTGACAATGGTGCCGATCAGCAGGCCGCCGAGCGCGCGAACGCCAGCGCCCGGGCCCATCAGGAAGTTCATGCCGAAGCCGATGACGACGGGGACGAGGATCGGCAGCAGCGACGGAACGAGCATCTCCTTGATGGCCGCTTTCGTCAGGAGGTCGACAGCCGTGGAGTAGTCGGGCTTGGCCGTGCCCTCCATGATGCCCTTGATTTCCTTGAACTGGCGACGCACTTCCACCACCACGGAGCCCGCGGCGCGGCCCACGGCTTCCATGGCCATGGCGGCGAACAGGTAGGGCACGAGGCCGCCGATGAACAGGCCGATGATCACGGCCGGGTCGGACAGGCTGAAGACTTCGAGCTTGCCCTCGGCTTCCAGGTTGTGGGTGTAATCGGCGAAGAGGACCAGTGCGGCGAGACCAGCCGAGCCGATGGCATAGCCCTTGGTGACAGCCTTGGTGGTGTTGCCCACCGCGTCCAGCGCATCGGTGATCGTGCGGACGTTCTTCGGCAGGCCGGACATCTCGGCGATCCCGCCGCCGTTGTCCGTGATCGGGCCGTAGGCGTCCAGCGCGACGATCATGCCGGTCATGGACAGCATGGCCGTTGCCGCAATGGCGATGCCGTACAGGCCTTCCAGCTGGTAAGAGCCCCAGATGGCGGCGCACACGGCAAGCACGGGCAGCGCCGTGGACTTCATTGAGATCGCCAGGCCGGCGATCACGTTGGTGCCGTGGCCGGTCTGGGACGCGGCGGCGACGTAGCGCACCGGCGCGTAGTCCGTGGAGGTGTAGTACTCGGTGATCCAGATCAGGGCCGCGGTGAGGACGAGGCCGATCACCGCGCAGAGGAACAGGCCATTGGCCGAGGCGCCCATCATGGCCTGGGTCACGGGATAGAACGCGATCAGCGCGATGATTCCCGAAACCGCGGTGCCCCGGTACAGGGCGTTCATGATCTTGCCGCCGTCCTTCACGCTGACGAAGAACGTGCCGATGATGGACGCGATGATGGACACGGCGCCCAGCACCAGCGGATAGACGATGTAGTTGAGGTCGAGGCCACCGTCGGCGCCCTTGAAGAGCAGGCCGCCCAGCACCATGGTGGCGACCACGGTCACGGCATAGGTCTCGAACAGGTCGGCGGCCATGCCGGCGCAATCGCCCACGTTGTCACCCACGTTGTCCGCGATGACGGCGGGGTTGCGGGGGTCGTCTTCCGGAATGCCGGCCTCGACTTTGCCGACGAGGTCCGCGCCCACGTCGGCGCCCTTCGTGAAGATGCCGCCGCCCAGCCGGGCGAAGATGGAGATGAGGGAGCCGCCGAAGGCCAGGCCGATCAGGGAGTGCAGCGCGGCGTCATCACCGATGATCCCGCGCATCAGGCCAAAGTAGCCGGCGACGCCGAGGAGGCCGAGTCCGACCACGAGCATGCCGGTGATGGCGCCGCCGCGGAAGGCGACCTGCAGGGCCGGGTTCAGGCCGACACTGGCGGCCTGCGCCGTGCGCACGTTGGCCCGCACGGAGACGTTCATGCCGATGAAGCCGGCTGCGCCGGAGAGCACCGCGCCGACGACGAAGCCGCCCGCCGTGGCCGCATCGAGCGCCAAAGCCAGGACGATGGCAAGCACGACACCGACGATGGCAATGGTGGTGTACTGGCGGTTGAGGTAGGCCTTGGCACCCGCCTGGATGGCCGCCGCAATTTCCTGCATGCGGGCATTGCCGGGCGACTGGGCGTTGATCCAGCGCACGGACAGGGCGCCGTAAACGAGGGCCAGCAATGAAGCGGCAATGGCCAGCGCGATGGCCAGGTCGGTTGACATGGTCGAGTCCTCCCAGACTGCTCAATTGGAAGCCAGGCGGATTGCTATTGCCTGACTGAGATGCCTCGTCCCGTGGTGTACCCCAACGGGTATGGAAGCAGGGCCAAAAAATGGCGCGCAATCATAGCACTAAAGATTTGGGGTGTAGGAGCGGCTTCAGCCGCGACCGGCCGGGATCGCGCCTGAAGGCGCTCCTACCGGGGCGGCAGCTTCTTCTTCACGGGCAGGAGCTTGAGGGAGCCGTAGGCCGGCAGGCCCCCGCGATAGGGCGGGTAGGCCTCCCCCTGGATGAGTGGCGACAGGTACCGGCGGGCCGCGGCCGTGATCCCGAAGCCGTCCCGGGTTATGTAGGACCGGGGCATCATCTTTTCCCGGTTGGCCACATCCGCCAGGGGCGCCTTGCCGATGCTCCAGCGGTAGGGCTTGTCCGAGCGACGGACAATGGTCGGCATGACGGCATTCTCGCCCTTCAGGGCAAGTTCCACGGCGGCCTTGCCCACGGCATAGGCCTGGTCCACGTCGACACGGGAGGCGATGTGCCGCGCGGAACGCTGCAGGTAGTCGGCGATGGCGTAGTGGTACTTGAGCTTCAGCTCGTCCCTCACCAGTTCGGCGATCACCGTGGCCGCGCCGCCGAGCTGCTTGTGGCCGAATGCGTCCACGGTCCCGGCGTCGGCCAGAAAGCGCCCGTCGGGATACCGCGCTCCCTCGCTGACCACGATCACGCAGTAGTCGTGCTTGCGCACCGACTCCGTGACGCGCGCCAGGAAAGCCGCCTTGTCGAAGGGAATCTCGGGGAAGAGGATGATGTGCGGCGCATCGCCCGCCTTGCTTCCCGCCAGTCCGGCAGCCGCTGCGATCCACCCGGCGTGGCGGCCCATGACCTCGAGGATGAACACCTTGGTCGAGGTCCGCGACATGGAGCGCACGTCCAGCGCCGCCTCCTGCGTGGACACGGCCACGTACTTGGCGACGGACCCGAAGCCGGGGCAGGTGTCGGTCACGGGCAGGTCGTTGTCCACCGTCTTCGGTACGTGGATGGCCACGAGTGGATAGCCCAGCGACGCCCCCAGCTGGGAGACCTTGAGGCAGGTGTCGGCCGAGTCGCCGCCGCCGTTGTAGAAAAAGTAACCGATGTCGTGGGCCCGGAACACCTGGATGAGGCGTTGGTATTCGGCGCGATTCTGTTCGAGCCCCCTCAGCTTGTAGCGCGCTGAGCCAAAGGCGCCGCCGGGCGTGTGGCGAAGCGCGGCAATGGCGGCCGCGCTCTCCCGTCCCGTGTCCACCAGCTCCTCGTCCAGGGCGCCGAGTATGCCGTTGCGTCCGGCGTAGACCGTCCCGATCCGCGTCCGGTGGCGGCGCGCTGTCTCGATAACGCCACAGGCCGACGCGTTGATGACGGCGGTCACTCCGCCTGACTGGGCATAAAAAGCGTTCCGCTTCGGCATCTTCACTCCGGGTCTCGTTTGACGTCCACGGCGGGGTGGCTGTAGCTTACGCCGCCATCGTGGCTTAATGGGACATCCTCTTGCGCATCGTTTTCCTCGGCGCGCCGGGCTCCGGCAAGGGCACGCAGGCGCAACGGCTGATGGCCGAGCACGGCACCGTCCAGCTTTCCACCGGTGACCTGCTGCGCGAGGCCGTGGCCGCGCGAACACCGCTGGGTCTCCGGGCCAAAGCCGCCATGGACGCCGGCGAGCTGGTGTCCGACGACATCGTCCTCGGGATGATCCGCGACCGGCTCGCGCGTGACGCCGCGGCGGCGGGCTTCGTGCTGGACGGCTTCCCGCGCAACCTGGCCCAGGCCCGCGCCCTGGAAGGCATGCTCGCCGGGATCAATCGCCCGCTCGATGCGGCGGTGCTGATCGACGTGGACTTCGACATCCTGCTCAAGCGCCTCACTGGCCGGCGCACCTGCTCGCTCACCGGCAAGCTGCTGAACATCCACTTCTCGCCGAAGGCCGAGCTCGACGCCTGCACCCGGGCGGGCGGCCAGCTGGTCCAGCGGGTGGATGACAACGAGGAAACCATCAGCAACCGCCTGAAGGTCTACCGCTCCCAGACCGAGCCGGTGGTGGACTACTACCGCAAGGCCGGCCTGCTCCGGGAAGTGAGCGGCGAGGGCGCGGTGGATGACGTCTACGCGCGGGTGACCGCGGCGCTGCACCGGTAGGAGAAATGGGGACATGCCTCAATTGCGCATTGCGCAATTGAGGCATGTCCCCATTTCTCCTACAGCGCGGCCACCGCCGCCAGCAGCGGTTCCCCGATCACGGTCCGGCGCCAGCCGGACATGGGGCGCAGGTTCTGTTCGCCGCGGATCGCCGCCGTCAGGTCCTTGCGGGTTGCCAGGATCTCGGGCGCCAGCCCCAGCGACTTCGCCGCGTCTTCGACCACCTTGCCCAGGCGCTTCAGCTGGTCGGGATCGACGAGTTCCGGCCGCGACTCCTGCACCAGGTCGGTGCCGCTTTCGTACTCGCGGGCCGCCGCTTCCAGTTCGCCAAGGATCGCCTCGCCCTGCCGCTTTGCCGTGCCGGGCGCCACCTCCGCGCATCCCGCAAGCTCCGCTTCGGTGCGAGGCCTGCGCATGGCGATGTCGAGCAGGCTCTTGTCGCTCAGGATCCACTGCCGCGGGCGATCCGTGCGCAAGGCACTTTCCTCCCGCCACCGGGCAAGGCGGCGGGCACGGAGCTGCGCCGGGACGGGCAGGCGCGGTATTCCTGCGAGACGGCGCCACGCTTCGTTCGGGTCGACGATGTACAGCGCCGGATCAACGAGGCGCGCACTGTCCTCGACCGCCCACTCGTACCGACCGAGCTTTTCCAGCTGCTCGCGCAGCAGCCCGTAGACTACCGGCAGGTGCACCACGTCGCTGGCGGCGTAGTGGATCAGTTCCGGGCCCAGTGGCCGGAGCGACCAGTCGGCCCGCGTGTGGGTCTTGTCCACGTCGATGTCGAGCAGCGCCTTGACGAGGCCTGCGTAGCCCACCTGCGCCGGCTGACCCACGAGCGCGGCGGCGATCTGGGTGTCGAAGAGCGGGTTCAGCAGGCACTTGTGGCGGACCCACGCGACCTCCATGTCCTGTTTCGCCGCGTGCACGATCCGCAGTCCGCGGCCCGAGCTCAAGAGACCCCAGAGAGGACCCGTGTCCATGTCGGCGAGCTCGTCCACGCAGAACACCCGGTCGCCGGCGGCGATCTGGGTGAGGCACAGGCGTGGCGAGAACTGCGTCGTGCGGACGAATTCCGTGTCGAGATAGAGCAGCTCTTCCGCTGCGATCGCGGTGCACGCGTCAGCGAGGCGCGATTGGTCACCGATGAGGATTTCCGTGAGGTCGAGGACTGGCATAAACGGGGAGTGTAGAGGATCATTGAGCCTCGTCACTACGGGCCCGGGCCGCACGGCCTCCGGATGATGCTGCCGATCCTCGACGCCTTCCTCCAGATCGCACTGCGCCGCCGTGGGCCCGAGGACTTGCCCGACTCACGGTTCCTGCTGCTGGCGGCGGGCGTGGCCTATGTACTGACGCAGGCCTTGCTCGCGGCGCCCGTGTACGCGTCGCCGCTGGCACTGTCCCGCAGCCTCGTTCTGGATCTGCTGCTCCTCTGTGGCTGCCTGTGGGGGCTGCTCCGCGTTGCCGGCCACGCCACCCGCTACCGTCAGACCCTGACTGCCGTATTCGGCACAGGGGCCTTGCTGTCAGCGTGCATGCTGCCCTTCAATTACTGGCTGGACATGGCGGCCGAACCCGGCAAGCCCGCGCTGGCGCCAACGATCGGCCTGCTGGCCGTGGTCAGCTGGTCCCTGGTCGTCAACGGGCACATCTTCTCCCGCGCCCTGTCCCGGCCTTTCGTTGCCGGGCTCGCCATCTCCATCGCGTACTTCTTCCTCAATTACCTGGTATTCGCCCAGTTCGGGCCGCCGCCAGCCTGAAGCGTCGAACCAGCAGCCATGAACCCTGAGCGGAGCCCAGCGATGCAACACGTGCACATACTCGGAGTCTGCGGCACCTTCATGGGTGGCGTGGCTGCCATCGCGAAGGAAGCCGGCTACCGGGTGACGGGCTCCGACCGCAACATCTACCCGCCGATGAGCACGCAGCTGGCGCGGCTCGGCGTGGAGCTGATCGAGGGTTACGGCGCGAGCCAGCTCGATCCCGCCCCGGACGTCGTCGTGGTCGGCAACGTGATGACCCGCGGCATGCCGGTGGTCGAGGAAATGCTGAACCGGCGGATTCCCTACGTCTCCGGGCCCGAGTGGCTCGCGGGCGCCGTGCTCCGGAATCGCCACGTCATCGGCGTATCGGGCACCCACGGCAAGACCACGACGACCAGCCTCGTCGCCTGGATCCTCGAGTACGCGGGCCGGAAGGCCGGCTTCCTGATCGGCGGCGCGCCGGCCGACTTCGAATTCTCGGCCCGCCTCGGCACTGACCCCGTCTTCGTCATCGAGGCCGACGAGTACGACACCGCCTTCTTCGACAAGCGCGCCAAGTTCCTCCTCTACCGGCCGCAGACGCTGATCATCAACAACCTGGAATTCGACCACGCCGACATCTATCCCGATCTCGAGGCAATCACCCGCCAGTTCCACCAGCTGATCCGGTCGGTGCCCGCGAACGGCCGGCTGGTCGTGCCCGCGGCCGATGCCAACGTCACGGCCCTGCTGCAGAGGGGCTGCTGGACGCCCCTGGAGCGTTTCGCCAGCCGCGCGGGCCAGGCCGGCGACGCCAGCGGGCCGGCGGCCGCATGGGTGGCGCTGGAAGAGCCGGCCGGCACTCTGCGCATCCTGCACGAGGGCCGTGAGGTCGGTCGCTGCCAGTGGCAGTTGTCGGGCGCCCACAACGCGGAGAACGCCGTGGCGGCGCTGCTGGCGGCCCGGGCTGTGGGCGTGGACCCCAAGGTCGCCCTCGAGGCCATCGGCAAGTTCAGGGGCGTGCAGCGCCGGCTGCAGTCCGTCGGTGAGTTCGGCGGCGTGCAGGTCTTCGACGACTTTGCGCACCACCCCACGGCCATCCGCCGGACCCTCGAGGGCGTCCGGATGCGTGCGGGCGTGCAACGGGTCATCGCCGTCTTCGAGCCCCGATCCAACAGCATGAAGCTCGGTGTCTACCAGGGCGCCCTGGCGCCCGCCCTGGGCACGGCCGACCAGGCCTGGGTCCTGCGCCCTGCCGGCCTCCAGTGGGACCTCGACGCCGAATTCCGGGCGGATCCCCGCATCCGTGTCTGTCCGGATATCGGCACGATCATCGACGGAATCGTGGCGAGTGGCAGGCCCGGGGATGCCGTGGTTGTGATGAGCAACGGTGACTTCCAGGGTATTCATGGCGCCCTGGGCGAGGCGCTCGGGTCGCGACGGTGACGTGGCAGACCATTCCGCTGTTTCCCCTGGGCACCGTCCTGTTCCCCGACGGCCCATTGCCGCTGCGGATCTTCGAGCCCCGCTACCTGGGCATGATCAGTCGCTGCCTCAGGCAGGACTCGGAATTCGGCGTGGTGCTCATCGTCAATGGCCGCGATACGGGCCACGTGGAGACCAGCGACGTGGGCACTCTGGCGCGCATCGTGGACTGGTACCAGGGCAGTGACGGTATCCTGGGCATCACTGCCCGGGGCACGCGCCAGTTCCGCCTGCATGGCGTCACGCGTCAGGCGGACGGGCTCTATCTCGGCGAGGTTGAGTGCCTGCCGGCGATCCCTCCACAGCCGCTCCCCGACGAGTTCCGGCCGCTCGCGACGCTGCTGGCCTCGGTGATCGACGACCTGGGCCGGCTGTACGATGCCATCGAGAAGCGCTACGACGACGCGGCGTGGGTTGGCTGCCGACTTGCCGAGATTCTGCCGATGCCGCCCGCCGACAAGCAGCGTTGCCTGGAACTGACCGACCCCGTCGAACTGCTGCAATTCCTGCGGCCGATGCTCCGTCCGTTCCGGCGTGAAAAACCGCAATGAGGAAGACCAAGTCCCGATGAAAACCTACATGTGCCTGATTTGTGGCTATCTTTACGACGAGAGGGCGGGCGCCCCCGACTCGGGCTTGGCGCCGGGTACCCGCTGGGCGGACGTGCCCCTGTCCTGGCGCTGCCCGGACTGCGGCGCGGGAAAGGAAGATTTCGAGATGGTCGAGGTCTAGCAGTCTGCCAAGGCAGGTATTGCTTCCTAGCCGCCAATCTGCTTCCAGAGGTCGCTGCCGCCATCTGCCACCGTCGCGCCGGGATTGGCCGTGCAGTAGTCCAGCACGTGCCCGCCGATGCGGTCGAAGGTCCACTGGTCCCCGCCGGGGATCCCGGCCAGCCAGGCATCGATCGCCTTGCCGCTGCGGGCGTGGACATACCCCTGGAACCAGTACAGTACGGCCTGGTTGAGGCCGGTTGGCGCGTTGGGGTGAATGTAGGCGTAGTAATCGCATTTGGTGGCGCCGATGTCCGCGACACCACCCATCCCCTCGCGCAGCCGGATCGGCCCGCTCGAAACGGCAGCGCTGACAATGACCAGGGCGAGGACTAGCGCGCTCTGCAGGGCACGGCGACTGTTCATGGGCTGGCTCCTCAGTCGACCAGGCGGTCGCCGGTTTCCGAAGGCTTCTTCGGCGCGTAGACGATGAGCCCCGTCATGATGACGAACGCGAGGCAGATGAGTCCCACCTCCGTGAGGTACTGGTAGGGCTCGACCCAGACCTCCGTGAGCAGGCCCCAGTGGGAAAAGATCTCGGCGTTGATCCACAGGATGTTGGCCGTGGGGATGGCGTAGCGGAGCGCGCTCGAGGTGCGCCGGTACTTGATCAGCCGGCTGAAGCAGAACCCGCCCCAGGCGATGGACAGTACGCTGGTGAACGCCTCGGCGATGAACGCGCTCTGCCCGACGCCCACGATGGACGCGTCGAAGATGAGCAGGTTCCAGGCGTACATGAACCACGTCACGTAGAAGGTTTCCGTGAACGTGATGAGCGCGTAGTTGCGGTCCTTTGCCGTCTTCGTGCTGGGCCCCAGTCCCGCCCGCAGTCCGAGGCGGTTCTGGATCCACACGAACATGTTGCAGCGCGTGTCCTTGTCGAAGATGTACACGCAGCACATCGTCATGAGCACGCCGATGGTGGCCGCCATGATCATGTATTCGGGCTCGCCGACCGGTGCGCCCACTTCGGCGTCAAACAGGCGGGGAAGCATGCCGAAGTTCTTACGGCCGTAGTACATGTAGAAGAACTCGACCCAGGTCATCCAGAGGATGATCCCGGCGAAGAATCCGGACCAGGTCGCGAAGCTCTCGCTCTTCGACTTGACGCCGTACCAGAGCAGGACGATGCCACCGAAGCCGAGGAAGATCGAGACCGGGTAGGTCAGGTCGCGGCCCAGGCCGTCCTCGATGAAGGTCATCACGGCATGGCCCACCCCGACCCCCACGAACATCAGCACGCAGGTGAGGATGCCGACCCAGGGCGGGCGCCAGAGCTTCGAGGTGCTGACCGCGGTGGAAGGGCTGGCGGGAGCGGTGGGAATCTCCATGGTCATTCCTCTGGCCAGGCTGTTGCCGGGAAGTCATGGAAAATAGACACGTTTGTATAATAATGCAAGCCTGATGACAGCGACCGTCCGCAAGCCCCGCCGCCGTGGCGCCGTAACCAGCACCCGCGTGCTCGAGCGCCGCGGCCGGGTGTGGGACCAGATCGTTGGCGTGGCCGGACGGCTGATGGCCGAGCGGGGTATCGGGGCAGTCAGCGTCGAGCAGATCCTGCTCGGCGCCGGGGTCTCGCGCGGCTCCTTCTACAGCTACTGCCGCAACAAGACCGACCTGGTGGTCGCCATCATCGCGCCGGTGTTCGACGAGGGCGTTGCCGCCCTGACGCCGCTGGCCGAGGCCCCGCCGACCGAAGTCGTGCCCGGCATCGTCACGCTCTACCTCGATCTCTGGCAGCGCCACCGCCATGCCCTGATGCTGATTCCAGGCATCGACGCAGCCGCCTTCGCCCGCCTGCGGGCCCGCCATCTCGCTTTCACCGGGGCGATGCGGGCCGCTCTCGAGCGGTCGGCCGCGGCCGGTCAGTTGCGCAATGGCAGTGCCGACTACAGTTTCCGGGTCATCGCGCGCACGGCGGTGCCGTTGCTTCGGGTGTACGGCGATCACCCGGATGCCGCGCGGCTGTACCGCGACTCCCTGACCGCGCTGCTGGCCGGCTAGCCGTTTCATTCCTCGACTGACAGGCAATCACCCGTGCGGATCCTGAAGCGACTGTTCCTGGTTCTCCTCCTGATCGCGGCGGCGGTGGTCGCCGCGCTGTTCGCCGCCGACCGGGTCGTCGCCAGCCGCATGCTCGCCATGCCCTTCGGCGGCAGCCTCGGTCCGGTCGAGGTGGTGCGCGGCGGGAAGCCCCCCGACGTGCCGCTGGCTGCGCCGGGCCGGGAGAGCATCGCCCCGGATGCGCTCCGCGGGGCCATCGCCTACGGTGAAGAAACCGGAAGCCACGCACTTCTCGTCTGGCACAACGGCGCCCTGCAGCTCGAGCACTACTATCCTGGCTTCAGCGCCGGCACACGCACGCCGACCCAGTCCATGCACAAGTCCGTCCTCGCCCTGCTGTTCGGTACCGCAGTCAGGGACGGCTACATCGGCTCCGTGGACGATCCGGTTGGCCGCTACCTGCCCGAATGGGCCGGCGATGAGCGTGGCGCCATCACCATCCGGCAGATGCTCCAGCAGGCCAGCGGCATCGGCTATCCGAAGACCAACTACCTCAACCCGGCCGGTGCTTACCTGCAGGTGATGATGGGGGGGTCCCTGGAACACACTGTGCTGGCCCAGCAGATGGAGCGTCCCGCCGGTACGCAGTTTGACTACAACAACGTCAATGTCGGTGTGCTCGGGGTCGTGCTGCAGCGGGCGGTCCGCCGGCCCTATGCCCAATACCTCTCCGAAGCCCTGTGGCAGCGCATCGGCGCGGCCGACGCCACGATTGTGCTGGACTCCAGCGAGCATCGCACGCCGAGGACGTTCTGCTGCCTGGACGCCACGGCGCGCTCCTGGCTGCAGGTCGGGCTGCTGCACCTGCAGGCTGGCGCCTGGGACGGCGATCAGGTGGTTCCACGCGAGTGGATGGAAGCCGTAGTTGCGCCTTCAGCGCTGAATGCCAACTACGGCTACCTGACCTGGATGGGCAACCGGCACGAGCGACTGCGCCGTTACAACCACAGGTCAGAAGTGACGGCGTTCCACTCCGAGCCATTCGCCGCGCCAGACGTGCGCTTCTTCGATGGGTTTGGCGGTCAGCGGGTGTACATCGCGCCTTCGCTGGGACTGGTCATCGTGCGGACCGGCAGCCTTGCGATGGACTGGGACGACGCGCGCCTGCCTAATCTCGTCATTCGCGGGATCGAAGCCGACGCAGGCGGGTAAGCGGCACTCACGGGTTACCCCGTCCCGGCACCTGCCGGGAATCAATCCCATCCCGCTCGAGCATCCTTAAAACGCTGTCCGGCCCCACCAGGTGCAGCGCGCCGACGACGATCAGGTAGTTTTTCCTGCGGTCCACGAGGTTGCTGATGACGTCGGCAAAATGCTCGTTCCGGCGGACGATGAGCGCCCGGTACACTTCGGGCTGCTCGCGAACGCTGCTGAGCAAGTCCTCGTCCAGGGCCCGCAAGTCCCCGGCCTTCCAGGCCGCGATCATGTCGTCCGCCATGTCCCCGACCTCACCGGCTTCCTCCAGGGTGCTCTGGAGGAACTCCCGCTGGGCGTCCGCTGACAGGCTGTCGAGTGCGCCCAGCTGGCTCTCCAGGGTTTCCAGCCCGCGGATTTCCTTGCCGAGCCGCTGCGCATCGGCGGCCATCCGTGACTCGACGCCCAGCGACGGGTCAAAGCCGAGTTGCGCCAGGCGCAGCTGGGTGACCACAACCGCGGCATACCAGGGCTCGAAGGGGGTCATGGGTGCGAGGTCGAGGCCGATCTCGCGAGCCTCGGCGGATGCAGCCTTCCAGGCGCCTGGGCCCAGGAGTTCCGGCAGGGTGCGGCCCTTACTGTCCTGGGCCAGCGCGGCGACCGTCTTCGCGCTGGCGACCGGGTCGAGATCGTCCATGTCGATCTCCATCAGCACGACGTCCGCCTGGTCGAAGGCTGCCGTGATCGCGGGCGCCAGGGGGTAATCCTCAGCGCGCAGGAAGTGGATCGACCCGAGCACCATGACCCGGTTGCTCGTGCCCGTGATCTCCCAGAGCGGCAGGGCGGGGGCGGCCGCGGCCTGCAGGCCCAGCACCAGCAGCGCCAGCTGGCGTATCCCGGGGGGAAGGGTTCCGGCCATGCGCATCACTCCACCCAGACTACCGTCGTGTCGATGCTGCCATCCGCGTGCAGATCGATCCACCGGTAGCCGGGCGGCCGGGTGTCGAGGGCGAACTTGTCGGCTGCCGGCTTGAACTGGGCGCAGGTGGACGGCGAGCTCAGGAGCCGCACGCCGCGGCGCTCCCTGTCGGAGGCCTGGTGGACGTGCCCCCAGACGATCCCGCGGATCCGGGGGTGCCGGTCGCAGATGGCCAGGAATTCGGCCGCATTGCGCAGCGGGACGCTGTCCAGCCACCGGCTGCCCATGGGCACCGGCTGGTGGTGGAGGGCGATCAGGCAATGGGCGGACCTGCTGTTCGCCAGGCTGCTCTCCAGCAGGTCGAGGTCTTCGGGCGCAAGCACTCCGCCGTCATCCTTCCTGGCGAAGCTGTTCAGCATGATCAGCGACCAGGCCCCGTGCTCCGCGACGCCGCAGAACTGGAAAGGGGCGGCGGACAGCATCTCGCGCATCAGCACCGGGTCATCGTGATTGCCCGGGAGGCAGTACACCGGCAGGCCGAGGTCGCTCAGCAGGTCGTGGAAGCGCTCGTAGCCTGCGCGGGTCTCGTCCTGGACGAGGTCGCCTGTCGCCAGGACCAGGTCCGCCCGGCGCGGGCCGGCAAGCGCGTGCGCCAGGGTCGCCACCAGCGTTTCGTCCGTGTTCACGCCCCGCATCCGCGCGTCGCGCTGCGCGTGCAGGTGTGGATCGGTGATGTGCAGGATGCGCAGGGGAAGTGCCACGGGCGGACTATAACGGCGGCCCCCGTCGGCCGGCGAACGGGTTTCGCAGACGCCATGGCAGCCGGTGGCGGGCGCCTGGATTATGCGACGACGGTCGCGTTATGCGCCGGGCTTCCGGGCGATGACGCCGGCATGCTCGCGGCCGGTGGCCCGCTGGCCGCCGCCGCGCAGAAACCCGGCC
>Ga0209254_10002658_pt1 | contig 16278 bp, 15 predicted proteins | sample FrelakmetDIP11DI_FD_187148 | JGI IMG/M metagenome (GOLD analysis project Ga0209254, IMG submission 187148) | Freshwater lake sediment microbial communities from the University of Notre Dame, USA, for methane emissions studies - DIP11 DI (SPAdes)... | ecosystem: Environmental > Aquatic >... | reverse complement strand
GGGATTCGAACCCTCGATGCAGGTTTAAGCCCGCATGCTCCCTTAGCAGGGGAGTACCTTCAACCTCTCGGCCACGTCTCCGAACCGCCGCGCATTGTAGCGGAATGCGCGGGCGAAAGCCACCTCAGGCGCTGGCTTTATCGAGTTCGAAGGCCTGATGCAGGGCGCGCACGGCAAGTTCCATGTACTTGTCCTCGACCACCACCGAGATTTTGATTTCCGAAGTCGAGATCATCTGCAGGTTGATGTTTTCCTTCGACAGCGTCTCGAACATCTTGCGTGCGACGCCGACGTGCGAGCGCATGCCGACGCCGACGATGGATATCTTGGCGATCTTGTCGTCGCCGGTGACTTCGCGTGCATCGATGGCAGTTGCGGTCGCTTTGACGATGTCCATCGCCTTGGCGAAATCGTTGCGATGCACGGTGAAGGTGAAATCGGTGGTGTTCGCCTGGCCGACGTTCTGCACGATCATGTCGACGTCGATGTTGGCGTCGGCCACCGGGCCGAGAATCTGGTAGGCGATGCCGGGATGGTCGGGCACGCCGACCACGGTGATTTTGGCTTCGTCGCGATTGAAGGCGATGCCGGAGATGATGGGTTGTTCCATGCTTTTGCTTTCCTCAAAGGTGATGAGCGTGCCGTCGCCTTCGTCCTGAAAGCTCGACAGTACGCGGAGTTTGACTTTGTATTTGCCGGCGAATTCGACCGAGCGGATTTGCAGCACCTTGGAGCCGAGGCTCGCCATTTCCAGCATTTCCTCGAAGGTGATGGTGTTCAGCCGGCGTGCCTCGGGCACGATGCGCGGGTCGGTGGTGTAGACGCCATCGACATCGGTGTAGATCTGGCATTCGTCGGCTTTCAGCGCAGCGGCGAGCGCGACGCCGGTGGTGTCGGAGCCGCCACGTCCGAGGGTGGTGATGTTGCCGTTTTCGTCCACGCCCTGAAAACCTGCAACCACGATCACGTGACCGGAATCCAGGTCGCGCCGCATGTTGGCTTCGTCGATGCTGAGGATGCGTGCCTTGGTGTGGGCGTCGTCGGTCAGGATGCGTACCTGCGCGCCGGTAAAGCTCTTGGCCTTGAGCCCCAGGTCTTTCAGCGCCATCGCCAGCAACGCAATGGTGACCTGCTCGCCGGTGGAGACCATCATGTCCAGTTCGCGCGGATCGGGCGTGGCCTGAATCTGCTTGGCCAGGCCGATCAGGCGGTTGGTTTCGCCCGACATGGCGGACAGCACCACGACCACCTGATGGCCGAGCATTTTGAATTTGGCGACGCGTTCGGCGACTGCGCGGATGCGTTCGACGTTGGCGACCGAAGTGCCGCCATATTTTTGTACGATGAGTGCCATGATTTTAAAAGTTGAGTTAAGCGTGGAATTTTAATGGATTACCGTTCAAACAGCGCAATCGACTCGACGTGCGTGGTGTGCGGGAACATGTTGGCGACACCGGCGGCTGCGAGCCGATAGCCTTTGACGTGGCACAACACCTCGGCGTCGCGCGCCAGGGTGGCGGGGTCGCACGATACGTAGACGATGCGTTGCGGTGCGCCGCTGTCGGGTAGGGATTTGACGACTTCGATGGCGCCGGAACGCGGCGGATCGATCAGCAGCTTGTCAAAATGCCCCAGTGCGGCGAATTTTTCCGGGGTGATCTCGAACAGGTTGTCGACGTCGAAGCGCGCATTGGGCAGTTGATTGCGCAGTGCGTTTTCGCGCGCGCGAGCGACCAGTTCGACGCTGCCTTCGATGCCGACCACCTCGGCGCCGCTGCGAGCGATGGGCAGGGTGAAGTTGCCCAGCCCGCAGAACAGGTCGGCGATGCGCTCGCCTGGTTGCGGTGCGAGCAGGCGCATCGCGCGGCTGACCAGAGCGCGATTGATGCCGATGTTGACCTGGGTGAAGTCGGTGGGCCTGAACGGCATGACGAGACCGAACTCGGGCAGGCTGTAGCTGAGTTCGGGCGCGATCTCGGGCCAGAACGGACGCACGGTGTCGGGGCCTTTGCTCTGCTCCCAGATTTGCACGCGGTGCTGTTCGGCAAACGCCCGTACCTTGATGGCATCGTCGCCGCTCCATGGTTCGAGCAGGCGGAACACCAGCACGGTCACGTGCTCGCCGACGGCGACTTCGATTTGCGGGATGCGGTCGGCATTCGACAGCTGCCCGATCAGGTCGCGCAGCGGCTGGATCAGGGCGGACACATCGGCGGTGAGCACTTCGCAGCTCGCCATGTCGGCGATGTAGCTGGAGCGCTTCTCGCGGAAGCCGACCAGGCCGCCGCCTTTCTTGTCGACCCAGCGCGCAGAGAGGCGCGCCCGGGTGCGGTAGCGCCAGCTCGGGCCGTGCAGCGCGGGCAGGATGATGCCGGGCTCGACCTTGCCGATGCGGGCGAGGTTGTCTTCCAGCACACGCTGCTTGGCGGCCACTTGTGCACTGGCTTCCAGGTGCTGCATCGAGCAGCCACCGCAGCGGCCAAAGTAGCGGCAACGTGGTTCGGTACGCTGCGCGCTGGGCTGGAGGATGGCGACGGCATTGGCCGAATTGTATTTGGCGTGCTTGCGGTAAATGTTGATTTCGGCGCGTTCACCCGCCAATGCACCATCGACGAAGGTGACTTTGCCATCGATGCGTGCGATGCCGTGGCCCTCGTGGTCGAGGGCCAGAATGTCGACGGTTTCGTTCATGCCCAGGCCGCCAGAAATTCTTGCCAGTGCGGTGCGGGATGGGCGGCAACGGTGCTGCGTGCAAGATCGATCTCGGTAGCGTAAGCGGCATCCGAGAGCGTGCCGCGCATTTTCTGGAAGCGCAGGTAGACCAGCCAGGTGTTCATCACGTCGGTTTCGCAGTAGTTGCGGATGGCGTCGATTTCACCGTTTTGGAAGGCGTCGAGCACCTTCGAGCCGTCCATTCCCAGCTTGCCGGGAAAGCCGCACAGCTTGGCCATCTGGTCGAGCGGGGCGTTGGCGCGTGGCTGGTACATTGCCAGTACGTCCATCAGGTCAAGGTGGCGGGTGTGGTAACGGCCGAGGTAGCTGTTCCATTTGAAGTCCTTGTCGTCGTCGCCCCAGTCCCAGTAGCGCGCGGCCGCCACGCCGTGAATCAGCGCGCGGTAATGCAGCACCGGCAGGTCGAAGCCGCCGCCGTTCCACGAGACGAGTTGCGGGGTGTAGCGTTCGATGCCTTCGTAGAAGCGCTGGATCAGTTCGGCTTCGCTGCTGTCGGGCTCGCCGAGCGACCATACCTTGAGCTGGTCGCCGCTTCTCAAGGTGCAGGAAATCGCAACGATGCGCTGCAGGTGGTGCGGCATGAAATCGCTGCCGGTTTTCTGGCGGCGGGCCAGCAGTGCCATTTCGGCGAGCTCGGCTGGTGGCAGGGTGGTGTCGTCTATGCCGTTGACTGCGGCGAACCCGGTGAGGTCGGGTATGGTTTCAATGTCGAAAACCAGGGTGGGGTGCATGGCGCGGCGTACAGGCAAAAACCGCCATTTTACGCTGCCCCGGATTCAATGCAGCGCTGCGTCGAGTGCCGAAGCTGCAATCAGCGCATCCAGATAGGCCACGGAGATCTGATGCAGCGGGATATCCAGTTGCTGCGCATGGGCCGCCAGGGTGTCGACGTCATTGCTCTCGCAGGCGTGCGCCAGTTGCAGCATGGCGCCTTCGGGCGAGGGGTGCCCGCTCAATGCGCGTGCAGTGGTGGCAGACAGCCCCAGCTTGCGGATGAGTGTGTCCGCAGACACTGACAGGGCATGAGGTGCAATCGACAGCAAGCCGATTTCGAAAGCCGCCGCCGCGCTCTCGGCCGGGGCGCCCAGACGGGTGAGCTTGCCCATGAACAGTGCGCGCGTGAGTGCGGTAATGGCGGCGTGACGCGCCGCCTCGCTGGGGTGGGTTCCGCTCAGTGCCAGCAGTGCCGCCACCCGACTGGCGCGTTGTGGCCCCAGCATGACCAGCGCATGGGCGGCCGATTCTGCGGGACGGCTCAAACCGCCGACCTGGGAATTGGCGATGGCGAGCAGGCGCGGTGCCATTTCCGGGTTCAGCCGGAAAAACTGGATCAGCGTGTTGACGGACTGACGCAGCGCGATGGCCAGCAAATCGAGTTGCATGGCCAGTTCGGCCGAGTTGTCGGCGGGCTGGGTGTCGCCGGAAAAGAAGCTGCCCTTGAACCAGGCATGCTCTGGCCAGGTCACCTGGGTAAGCGCATGGCGCACCCCTTCCACGATCAGGCGCGCCGGGACGCTGGGCGGGACGGAATCGGCATCACAGGTCAGATAGCGCCAGGCCGAGGCGCTGTCCTGCAGTATCGCGTTGGCGGGCTTGAGCGTGGGGCAGAAAGTCAATCCGGCCTCCTGCAGCGCGAGGGCGCGTGCCAGGTGCTGTTCGTTGTCGATGTTCACGCACCAGATCAGCTGGCGATGATTGAGTTGCTGCGGAATGTCGCTGAACAGCATGCCCTCGCTGATCCGCACCAGCAAAGGCAGCGAGCCCATCAGGCTGCCCTGCGCAAGTGAATACAAACCGGTCAGCAACATGTCCTCATCCATTTGCCGAAGCTCGGGCGCAGCATCGGCGGCCGCGATGCGTCCCCGCAGCACCAATTCATGGGCGACCAGATTGGAGGCGGCATCGAACAGCGGATCGAACGACAGGAAGCGCGCGCGCAGGGCTTCTTCACGTACCGGCTCGTTGCTGTCGATGCCCAGCATCTGGGTCACCACCACGGGTTGTTCGGATTCGCTGGTATTGATGCCGCCGCCGACTATGCGCGATGGAATGGGATCGTCTGAGGTCATGGCCTGGCTTGTGGAAAATGTTCGTTCATTCTAGCGCCGTGAACCCTTTTTCGCGCGCATCGGTCATCATTGCGGGAAGGCTTTGAACCGTGAGGGAACGTCTGCATGAAGAAGCAAACCGGGGTGAACATGATGCTTGCCGGACTGATGGGGGCATCCCTGGCCAGTGGGGCCGCGCCGAGCGACGAGGTCGTCAGCACGGCCGCCGACCAGCAGGCGGTGGCCGTGACGATATACAACGACAACCTGGCGCTGGTGAAGGACGCGAGACGGGTCAGGCTCGAACGCGACTTCAACCAGCTGGCGTGGCGCGAAGTGTCGGCGCAGATGCGGCCGGAAACGGCGCAACTGCGCAATGTGTCGAATCCCGCCGGGTTTCGTCTGCAGGAACAGAATTTCGATTTCGATCTGCTGACGCCGCAAAAACTGCTGGAAAAATACGTCGGGCGCGAGGTGGTGGTGCTCAAGGTCAATCCCGCCACCGGTGCTGAAACCCGCGAAACCGCCCGCGTGCTGTCGACCAATGGCGGCGTGGTGCTGAAGTTCGCCGATCGCATCGAAACCGGCGTACCCGGACGGCTGGCATTCGACGGCGTGCCCGACACCCTGCGCGACAAGCCGACGCTGGTCATCTCGCTGCTGAATCCGTCTGCAGGCACGCAGAACCTGGAACTATCCTATCTGACCGGCGGCCTGTCGTGGCGCGCCGATTACGTGGCCGAACTGAATGCCGATGATGATCGATTGGATTTGAACGGCTGGGTGACGCTGACCAACCAGAGCGGCGCGACTTACCCCAATGCCAAACTGCAATTGGTGGCCGGTGACCTCAACCGGGTACACGATGCCCAGCCCTTGTCGCGTGCCACGATGGCGATGGCGGCCAAGGTGAATGAGGCCGCCGAGATGCAGCAGGAATCGCTGTTCGAATATCACCTCTATACTTTGCAACGTCCCACCACGCTGGCAGAAAACCAGACCAAACAGGTGGCGCTGATGTCGGCGACGCGGGTCCCGGTGAAGAAGACCTTTCTGTTGCAGGGTGCGGATTACTACTATTCCGGGCAGCACGGCGAGATCGGTCAGAAACTGAAGGTGGGTGTGTTCGTCGATTTCCGGAACACCGGCGAAGGCCTCGGGATTCCGCTGCCCAAGGGCGTGATCCGCGTCTACAAGAAGGATGGCCAGGGCAATGCCCTGTTCGTCGGCGAAGACCGCATCGACCATACGCCGAAGAACGAGACCGTGCGGCTGAAGCTGGGCGAGGCATTCGACGTGACGGCCGACAAGAAACAGACCGCGTTCCAGAAGCTGGCCGGCAGTGGACGCTACAACTACACGTTCGAGTCGGCGTACGAGATCGTGCTGAAGAACGCCAAACCGGAAGCGGTGACCGTCACCGTGCGCGAACCGATGCCGGGCGACTGGACCATGGTGAGTGAATCGCTGCCGCATACCAAGACGACATCCGGCACCGCCGAATGGCAGGTGAAGGTGCCTGCGGAGGGACAGGCGACGCTGACCTACCGCGTACGCGTCAGGTATTGAGCCCTCGCCGGCGGCGGATGTCGGCGATCAGGCCCAGCGTCGAGCCATCGTGTTCGCCGATCGCGCGCACCGAGCCCAGTGCCGCGCGGATCGGCGGCGCCAGCTGTTTGCCGAGTTCGACTCCCCACTGGTCGAAGCTGTTGATCTGCCAGATCACCCCCTGCACGAATACCTTGTGCTCGTAGAGCGCGAGCAGCATGCCCAGCGTGTGCGGGTCGAGCTTCTGGTAGAGCAGGGTGTTGCTCGGACGGTTGCCGGGGAACACCTTGTGTGGCGCCAGCGCCTTGGCGTCCTCGCGGCTCATGCCCTGGGCAATCAGCTCGGCTTCGGCAACTGCGCGTGACTTGCCCTTGAGCAGCGCCTCGGTCTGCGCCAGGCAGTTGGCCAGCAGCCACTCGTGCTGGTCGGCCAGCGGCGTGTGGTTGACCGCCGCCGCCAGAAAATCGGTCGGAATCAGACGCGTGCCCTGGTGCACCAGTTCAAAAAATGCGTGCTGGCCATTGGTGCCGGGCGCGCCCCAGACGATGGGGCCGGTGTTGTAGTTGACCTGCTTGTTGGCGCGGCTGACGTTCTTGCCGTTCGATTCCATGTCGAGCTGTTGCAGAAAGGGCACCAGCAAACGCAGGCGCTGATCGTAAGGGAATATGCCGTAGGTATCGGTGCCCCAGAAATTGGCGTACCAGATGCCGAGCATGCCGAGAATGACCGGCATGTTGGCTTCCAGCGGCGCTTCCTTGAAATGGACATCCATTGCGTGCGCGCCGGCCAGCAGCGCCTGGAAATTGCCCCAGCCGATCTGCAGGGCAATCGACAGGCCGATCGCTGACCACAGCGAATACCGTCCGCCCACCCAGTCCCAGAAGATGAACATGTTTTCCGGATCGATGCCGAAGGCTGTGACGGCTTCCGCGTTGGTCGACAAGGCGACAAAGTGCCGGGCGACTGCTGCGGGCGCCCGCAACGCGGCCAGCAGCCAGGCTTTGGCCGAATTGGCGTTGGCCAGGGTTTCCAGCGTGGTGTAGGTTTTCGAAGCGACGATGAACAGCGTGGTCTCGGGGTCGAGGTGTTTCAGCGTGGTGGCCAGGTGCGCGGGGTCGAGGTTGGAAACGAAATGCACCCGTACGCTTTCCAGGGCGTAATGGTCGAGTGCGGCGCATACCATTGCCGGGCCGAGGTCGGAGCCGCCGATGCCGATGTTCACCACGTCGCGCACCGGTTTGCCGGTATGTCCCAGCCAGCTGCCATTGTGAATTGATTCGACGAAGCGCTGCATCCGCTTGAGCACATCCGCGACCTCGTGTTCGACGTCCACGCCTTCCACCATCAGCGGCGGACGAGTCGGGGCGCGCAAGGCCGTGTGGAGTACGGCACGCTGCTCGGTGAAGTTGATGCGTTCGCCGCTGAACATGGCAGCGCGCATGCGCTCCAGATCCGATTCGCGCGCCAGTTGCATCAGGTGCTGCATGGTTTCGGCGGTGACCCGGTTTTTCGAGTAGTCGAGCAGCACGTTGCCGCAGCGCAAGGACAGCTGGTCGAAGCGATCGGCGTTGTCGCTGAACGCGGTGCGCATGTCGAACGTGCGCATGAGCCTGAAGTGTTGTTCCAGGGCTTTCCAGGCGGGCAGCTGTTTGGGCAGTTTCATGGACGGGCCGGTGTGAGGTTTGAGCTTCGAAGGTATCATAAGCGGGCGGCGCGGGGTCTGCTCAGGAAAGCCTGATCAGGTCGCGGCGCAGCACCTTCTTCGAAGCCTGGGATATGACAGCATGGTCACCGTGACACCGAATAAACTTGTATACATTACCTACTCCATTCTGGATCAGCGTGGCATGGTTGTTGAACAGTACGATATCCCCGTGGGCTATGTGCAGGGCGCCAACAGCGGGATCTTGCCGGCAATCGAATCGGCCGTCGCGGGTCGCAAGGTGGGCGACCGGATTGAAATCGCGCTGACGCCCGAAGAAGGCTACGGGCTGCGTGACGAGAGCTTGGTTTTTGTGGACGACATAGAAAATGTGCCGCCCGAATTCCGCCGTATTGGGGCTGAAGTCATGTTCGAAAACGAGTCGGGCGAAACCAAGGTTTTTTACGTCACCTCGATCCAGGACGGCCAACTGACACTGGATGGCAATCCTTCACTGGCTGGACAGACTGTGACGTGTCTGGTGAATGTGATGGACATCCGCGATGCGACGCCGGAAGAAATCCGCAATGGGCGCCCGCTGGATGTGAAAACCGGGACGGTTCATTAAACCAGACATGGTTCACCGATGTAATCGCTGATGTAAATATCGCAGACGAAAAAAAGCCGGGATGCATCCCGGCTTTTTTGTGCTGCCCGCGAACTTATTTGGCGGGGCAGGCCTTGTCGAACGGAATCTTGCCCGGCAGTTTCAGGAAGGTTTCGAACGGTCCCATCACTTTCATCGCTTCCACTTTGGGGCCGACAAACTTCAGTTTGCCGAACATCATGGCCTTCATCGGGCCGTATTCACCAGCACCCATTTCGGTCCAGCGCTCGGTGGTGGCGTGCATCTGGTAGTCAGATGCGTATTTCATCTCGGCATTGGTGGTGCGTAAGGCACCGCCGTATTCGCAAATCGCTTTGCCATCCTTGAGCACGATTTTCATTTCGGTCTGGGTCGCTTCGCCGCAGTCGGTGCGAAACAGGTGAATGATCTTGTAGCCGCGCCCGCCGTCGTTCTGAATCCAGCCCTTGGCCAAGCCCTCCGTCAGGGTGGGGTCGTTGTTCCATACATCACAAGCCTGAGCGGTCCATTCGGCGGACATCAGGGGGGGGGCTGCGTGGGCAGCGGATGCGAATACGGCCAGGGCGGCCAGTGCGATTGACGAATACTTCATGGGGTTCCTCCTCCTATAAATATCGGGCTACAACTTGGTGGTGTGCGAAGAAGAAATTCTTCGAGGCTGCACGGTAACCATGCTGTGTTGGCTTGTCAATGCGACTGACGCTTTTTCGGCATGTGTAAAAGTTTGCTTATGCGGCAGGCAGTTTTACTTATGGTCCTTAGTGAAGTTACGCTCGATCAATTCAATCCGCTGGGCGAGTCGCTCCAGTTGGGCTGTGTCACCCTGGCTTTTTGCCTGCGCTTCCTGCAATTTCAGATAGGTCAGCAAGGGGCGTCGCCAGCCTTGAGACGAGGCGGTTTCGGTCGCCAGCGTCAGCGTAGCGGCATCCGCTTCCAGTCGCATCACCAACAAACTGGCACCAAGCAGTTGCGCAAGCGGATCGTCCACGTTGGCCAGTTGGGAGGGACGCACGTCGGCCGGGGCGCGCACCAGTTCCCGGTGCTGCTTCGGCAGCAGGTCGATATCGATCGCCCCCCAGCGCAGGGTCAAAAACAGGTAATAGGCTTGATCCGCGGCATCAGGATCGATCCGGGCCAACTCGGCATATTCGGCGCAGGGGTCGTCGATCAACATGGCACGCCGGGTGGCGCAGTGCACCAGCCACAGCCGCGCGGTATCGGTCACGCGTCCGGCGCCGCCGGTAGCTGTGATCGCTTGCTGGAAATAACGCTCAGCCAGCGTGTTTTCGCCCAGCAGTGCATGCTTTTGATAGCGTTCGATCGAATCGGCCGCATCGGTTTTCCAGTCGGGGGGCGGCGGGCCGCCGCTGCCGCAGGCGGTGAGCAGCACCATGCAGAGGATGACGGGCAGGCGTTTCAAGGCAGCTTGACCTCGGGGTCGCGGGGGGCGAACGGCCATTTGTTGTTGACAGTATTGAGCAGGGTGTTGGCCTTGCGCACGGCGTCGTCGATTTCGGCGCGCAGTTTGTCGAGGTCCTGGGTGCTGCCTTTGACATCCGCTGAAATCGCCACCGCGTTGGTGATTAGCGCATCCGCCTTTTTCAGGCTGGACTGCGCGTCGATCAGCATCAGCCGCACCTGTGCCAGCGACTCGCGGGTGCTGTCGGCCACGCCGTTCTGCGCAAACAGCCACTGATCGGTTTTGCCGGCCATGCCGTCAAGTTTGGTGATGAGCGCGCGGGTCTGTTCGAGCGTGTCGGTCACGGCGCGAGCTTTTTCCGGGCTTCCGAGCACGCCTTCAAGCATGCCGTATTCGCCGGTCATGCGCCCGGTCACGGTCTTCATGTTGGCGAGGGTGGCATTGGCATCGCCATCCTTGCGGGTGAGATGTTCGACGTTGGCGAGTATGGTTTTCACCTGTTCGATCAGCACCGGGATTTCCTTGCCGATGTCGGGCGTGAGCAGCAGCATGGTGGAATTCTCGGGCAGCGCGTCGCCGTCGAGATTGCCTGAATCAATACTGATTCTGGGGCTGCCGAGCAAGGGCCGGTCCAGCGTGTAGACGCTGTCCAGCCTGAGCCACTTGGCATGGCGTTTCGGCAATTCAAGTTGAATGACGATGCCGCCGCCGTCGTTCAGACCCAGCGAGGTGACGCTGCCGACCTCGATGCCGGAAAAAACGAGTGGCACACCAGGCGCCACGCCATCGGCGCTGGCTGCAGCGAGTTGCAGGCGAAACGCGTGCTCGAAATAGCCGCGCGCGTACAGCAAATACACCATGAACGCCGCCCCCAGCAACAGCGTGGCCACAGTAAACAAGCCGACTTTGAAATGCAGTTTATTCATTCCGGGTAAAGCGTCTGGTTCCAGCTGAAGTCATAAATGTCCCACGTCCCCGATAGGTCGGCTTGCGCCGCCAACTGGTAAATGAAGCGTGGGTAGGGCACATCGTAAAGCATGGCGCCGGGGCGGTCGATGACCAGTCGCGGACGCTTGAGCATGAGGGCACGCGCCAGTTGGGCGACGAAACGTTGCGCCGGCGTCATGTCGGAATCGCGCAGCAGCGCGATGTCGGCATGCCCGAGGCGATCCAGCATGGCGTGGGCCTGGCGGGTCGATTCGGCTGCACTGTAATGGCGTTGATAGAGCGGAATCAGTGCGACGTTGTCGATCGCCGACAGGTTCGCGCGCAAGGGCAGATCGAGCGCAACACGTGCCACGTCTTCGGGCAGCGCTGCCACTGCCGCCATCAGCGTCGCGCGGTCGGCGAAGGGCGTCAGATGTATTTGAGCGCTAATGACACCACCTCGATCACTATGATCATGAAGAACACCCGCATCATGCCGCGCAGTACGGAGACCGGCACCATGAAGAGTTTTTTGGGCGTTTCCAGCCCGGCGGTGATCGGGATCAGCGTGACCGCCAGGCCGAACAGGGCGCATTTGACGATCAGCCCGGCCACGATCCTGAAATCGAAAATCTTGGCGATGGTGCGGGTAAACGGGTCGAAGCCTGCCGGGGTCAGGCCATATATCGACAAATAGGCCAGCAGCAGGGCCAACAGCCCGGCCAGGCAGGCAAGCGCGATGACCGAAATCACGCCGCCGATCAGCCGTGGCAGGAATTCGACCTGCATCGGCGGAACCTTGCAATGGGCCAGTGCATCCAATTCGTTGTTGACCCGCATCAGCGCAATTTCGGTGTTCATCGCGCTGCCCGAGCGCAAGGCGATGAACAGCACGGCCAGGAAGGGCAGCAATTCCAGCACCAGTACGCGGATGGTCATTTCGCTGGCGAACTCGGCGAGGCCGAAGTCGCGTGCGGTGGTCAGAATGATGGTGACGAGGATCCAGGAGATGACCAGCACATAGGCGAGAAAAACATGCAGAATCTGGATGGCGGTGAAATACACCTGCTTGATCACCACGTCGTAGGTGGCGTGGTTCCAGGTGTTGCGGTCGAGCAGCGACCACACGGCCTGGGTCAGAAAAGCGAAGATGCCATAGCCGACGGTAAACCCGCCGACAATCTTGGCGCCGAGCGATTCGATGGAGGCCGCTAAAAAATTCATCGCCGAATCTTAACGCTATCGAAGGCGCTTGCACCATCGGGTGACAGGCCATACAGTTTTGCCGTCCAACGGAGAAGACCCCCATGAAACGATTTTTGATTCCAGCTGCCGTGCTGCTGCTGAACGCCGTGGCCGTGCCCGCACTGGCCGCCCCCGGTACGGTTTTGCGCGATGAGAAGCTCTACAGCCAGCCGAGCGCGACATCCAGCGTGGCAGGCCGCGCGGCCAAAGGCAGCAGTGTCAACATCCTCACCAAGCAGGGCGGCTGGTTGCGCGTCAGTTCAGGGAAATCCACCGGCTGGATCCGTTTGCTGTCGGTGCGCGCCGGACCCGGTGGACTGGGCGGAGCCAGGCTGGGCGACGTGGTCGGCGCGGCCACCACCAAGTCCGATCCCAGCCGGGTGGTGGCGGTGGCAGGCTTGCGCGGACTCAATAATGAAGATTTGAAGCGGGCCCAGTTCAATGCGGACGAACTGGCACGGCTGGATGCCTGGGTAGTGACCCCGGCGCAGGCCAGAAAGTTTGCCAGTCAGTCCGGGCTGGTTGCGGTCAATGTGGCAGCCTTGCCCAAGCCCGTATCCAACGCTCAATCCAAACCCGCACAAGAACCCTCCTCATGGGAGGCCAACTGATGAAAATCAAACTGATCGCGGCGGCTCTTTCGCTTGCCGTATTGAGCAATGTGGCCTATGGGTTCGACCTGGGTAAATTCCTGGAACAGCAGGTCAATCAGGAACTGAACAAGGCCAACAATACTCAGGCCAAGGATCCGGCTCCCTCAACCACACAAAGTACAGCCGCGCCGCAGCCTGCGGCCAAACAGAAAATTGACGTCAAGCAGCTGGGATTTGCGCTATTCGGCGATTACAGCCCGGAAGAAGAGCGTCGCATCGGCAAGCAGATTTCCGGTGACCTGCTGGGCGCGGTGCCGCTGGTGCGTGACGAAAAATTGCAGCGCTATGTCAATCAGGTCGGCAACTGGGTGGCCCTGCAAGGTGGACGCAAGGACGTCACCTGGCATTTTGGCGTGCTCGACACCGAGGACATCAATGCCTTTGCGGCGCCCGGCGGCTATGTGTTCGTGACCAAGGGTTTATACCGTCTGCTGAACAACGAGGCCGAACTGGCCGGGGTGCTGGGGCATGAGATTGCCCATGTCACCGGCAGGCATCACCTCAAGGCGCTCAAGCAGTCGAGCCTGATTGGTGCGCTGGGGCAGGTGGCCAGCAGCAAGGCGCAGAGCAGCGATCAGGTGGTGCAGAACCTGATCGGCAACGGTGCTGAAATCATGGCGCGCGGGCTCGACAAGGAGACCGAATTCGAGGCCGATCGCGTCGGCATGGTGTATGCCGCGCGTGCGGGTTATACCCCCTGGGGTCTGCCCGCCGTGTTGCAGGATCTGGCCGGGCTGCCCGCCAAGGACAGCCGCACCAGCCTGCTGACCCAAACCCATCCGCATCCGGCCGACCGTTTGTCTGCACTGGGCGAGGCGGTGGGTGGGCGCCTCGACGCCGTGCAGGGCAAAGAACTGGCTGATCGGTTTTACCGCATTCGGTGAAACGCACTTCCAAGCTGGCACAGGCGGGATTGTCCGCGCTGTTTGTGGTGTTGGTCGCGGTGCATGTCGCCGGTTTGATCCCAATCGCCCCGATGCAGCGCGCCGAGGCCTGGTTGTATGACAGCTGGCTGAAACATACAGCGCCATCTGGCCTGGATGATCGCGTGACCATCATCGATATCGACGAAGCCAGCCTGAAAAGCCTGGGACGCTGGCCGTGGAGTCGAGACATCATGGCTACCTTGGTCGAACAGTTGTTCGATCGTTACGGCGTGGCGGCGCTCGGGTTCGACGTGGTGTTTGCCGAGCCGGACCAGAGTTCAGGGCTCGAGACCCTTGAACATCTGGCGCAGCACGAGTTGGCTGCAAGCCGTGATTTCCAGGCTGCGTTGAAACAGCTTGCGCCGCGCCTCGATTACGACGCCCGCTTTGCCCAGTCGCTCGTCGGGCGACCCGTCTCATTGGGTTATTACTTCATTCCCGCAGGCTACGGCGACACCAAAACCGGCATGTTGCCGCCACCTTCGCTGCCGACAACGATGGGCGAGGGCATGGCCACCGGCTATGGTGCGAATCTGGCTGTTTTCCAGCGTGCAGCGCAGGGTGCGGGCTTCTTCAACATGCGTGCCGACGCGGATGGCATCGCACGGCAAATGCATCTGTTGACGCCATATGGCACGGGCAGCTACCTGGCCTTGTCGGCGTCCACTCTGCGGGCGGCGTTTGGCGGTGAGCCTGCGACAGCCGGTGTCGAGCAACAGCGCCTGCTGGGTCGGCACTACGCGGCACCTTGGCTGGAAGTCGGCGGCATCCGCGTACCGCTGTCCGCTGACGGCAGCGTGCATGTGCCTTATCGTGCAGGTTCGCCATTTCCCTATATATCGGCGGCGCAGGTGCTGGCGGGCAAGGCGCCGTCCGCGCAACTGGAAAACCGCATCGTGCTGCTGGGTTCGACCGCGCCGGGACTGACGGACTTACGCGCCACCCCATTTTCCAGCACGTTTCCCGGCGTCGAAATTCACGCACATCTGATCGCCGGGATGCTCGACGGCACCACCCGCAGCACGCCGCCATGGGCAGATGACGCGCGCTTGGTCGCGGTGCTGGTGCTGGGGGCTTTGCTGACGCTTGTGCTGCTGCGCTTCGGTCCGTGGGTCGGGCTGGTCACCACGCTGGGCTTGCTGGTCGGGCTGCTCGCAGCTTATGCCGCTGCCTGGTCGCGTTTCTGGGTGGTGCCGATGGCAGCGCCGATGCTCACCGTATTCGGGCTGTATGCGCTCAACACCGCCTATGGTTTTTTTGCCGAGACGCGCAGCAAACGGCAGATCACCAAGCTGTTCGGCCAGTATGTGCCGCCCGAACTGGCCGTCGAAATGAGCCGGGACCCTGCGCACTACACGATGGAAGGGCAATCGCGCGACATGACCGTGCTGTTTTCCGACATTCGCGGCTTCACCGATTTCTCGGAAAAACTGCCGCCCGCCGAACTGGCCGAGGTGCTCAACGCGTACTTGTCGACGATGACGCGCATCGTGCAGCAGCAGCGTGGCACCATCGACAAATACATCGGCGACGCCCTCATGGCGTTCTGGAACGCGCCGGTGGAGGTAAGCGACCACGCCAGCCGTGCGGTGCAAACCGCGCTCGACATGCAGGCCGCCTTGCCGCAACTCAACCGCGAGTTCGCCGCGCGCAACTGGCCAGAGGTGAAAATCGGCATCGGCGTCAACACCGGCCGCATGAGCGTCGGCAACATGGGTTCGGCATTCCGCATGGCCTATACCGTGATGGGCGATGCAGTGAATCTGGGGTCACGGCTGGAAGGCATCACCAAGCAATACGGTGTCGGCATTCTCGTTACCCAGACGACGGTCGAAGCCGATCCGCTACATCGGTTCATGAAAATCGATGAGGTGCGCGTCAAGGGCAAGGCCACGCCGGTGGCAATTTATGAAGCACTGGGGGCAGCATCCGGACTGGCGGAATCAGTGCGCCAGGATGCAAGCGATTTCGAATCCGCGTTCGCCCGCTACCAGGCGCAGGACTGGGAGGCCGCCGAAACCATCCTGCGCACCCTCAACGCTCGTGCGCCGCGTACGCTTTACGATATCTATCTCGAACGCATTGCACATTTTCGCGCTGAACCGCCGCCCGAGGACTGGGATGGCGTGTTCGTCTATACAACCAAATAGCCACTATAGAGACAGTCATGAAACTCACCATCCTCGGTTGTAGCGGCGGCATCGGCAGCGGACGCCACACCACCTGCTTTCAGGTCGACGACGACATCCTCATCGACGCCGGCACCGGCATCACCACGCTCAGCTTTGAACAATTGCTGGCGATCGACCACGTTTTCATCACCCACTCGCACCTCGATCATGTGCTCGGGCTGCCCCTGCTGCTCGACGCCGTAGGTGAAAAGCGCAGTACACCGGTAGTGGTGCATGCGTTGCCCGAAGTGCTCGATATTCTTGCGGCGGATCTGTTCAACTGGCGCTTGTGGCCGGATTTTCGAGAGATTCCCAGCGT
>Ga0209254_10002657_pt1 | contig 16279 bp, 17 predicted proteins | sample FrelakmetDIP11DI_FD_187148 | JGI IMG/M metagenome (GOLD analysis project Ga0209254, IMG submission 187148) | Freshwater lake sediment microbial communities from the University of Notre Dame, USA, for methane emissions studies - DIP11 DI (SPAdes)... | ecosystem: Environmental > Aquatic >... | reverse complement strand
GCGCCGATGAGCAACCGCGGCTCGTCGACACGCTGCCGGATCCCGTTCAGCATCGTGTGGCTCACATTGTGCGACAAGCTGATGCGCGCGTACGCTCAGCCGACGTCCAGCGCTGCCAGCCTCTTGAAGAGGGCCACGTAGAAGCGACGCTGCCAGCCGATTTGGTCGGCCTGCGGGAACACGCAGATGTCGAGATGATCGACGCCGCGCTCCCAGCTTTGGTGCCACCTCCCTCGGGCGAAGCTGTCCGCCGGCGTGGCCGCGTCGAACTCGATGCCGACGGGATGCTTCCCGGAGACATGCGGGTACCGCTGGGAGTGCGTCGGCACTGCCCCGTCGTTCTCCCACCAATCCTCAGCCCGGAAACGTGCCACCGGGATCGGCGGGCGATCGAACTGCTTGCGCCCGATGTAGGCGGCGTGCGGCAGGAGCGCCACGTTCATGCGCGGGCTCGGATAGTGATGGCCGCTCAGCCAGCTCTTCTCGGTCTGCACGGTGACGTGGGAGAAGTAGTAGGTGCCGCGGTACGTCTTCCAGACGGCGTTGTCGGCATGAGCTCCATGGAGCGTCAGGGAGTAACAGGCATTGTCCCGCCCGGCGAGGAAGCGCGAGTCCGCCAGTCGCAGCAGGAACGCCCCCAGCGATTCCCGCCGCCGGCGCGAGAAGCCCCAGTGATCGAGGTCGAAGTTGTAGACGGCGTCCTCGAGGCCCCCGGTCGCGAAGGCATAGGCCTCCACCATGAGCAGCAGCCCGGAGGCGAGGTTCGCCTTGCCGAGCAGCCCGGTGCGCTCGTCTGCGCCGAACAGATGCGTCAGCGTGCTGCCGTTCGACACGCCGGAAAGGGTCGTGAGGGATGCGATCCAGCCTGCATCGCTTCCCCAGCCCCAGTGGTCGATCGCGAGGAGATGCTGCAGGCAGCGGATCGTCGGCGAGCCCAGGCTGTGGCCGACCAGGTGCACGGGTGCGCCGCCGTTCCAGTCCGGGACGAACCCCTTGCCCGTGTAATCCGTCCCGTGGCGCGCATGTCCTTCGCGCTTTGCGTGCGCGGCGCCGTAGTCGACGCGGGTCCCCTTGATCTGCGCGGCGAGCTCGCAAGCGCGATCGTGTGCGGACGAGAGCGGGCCGACGCTCGCCTCGAAGCGAGGCAGGGGCGAAGGAACCTTGAACGCCGCGCCCCAGTAGTTCAGCGGACCGAGCTCCTTGGGGCCGAAGCCGAGGAGCCCGTGCACGAGCACGACCGGGCAGCCGTTGGACATTCGATGATCTCCCTTGGAGGCCGTGCACGATGGCCCGCCCCCGTTGGCTCAATGTAGTCGATTCCGAACTGCGTTGGCGCTTGCTGCCGGGTTGGCGACCGCGGCGGCCAGTCCGATCGGCACGAGGCGAGGACGACGTGATGCGCCAGGAGCCTCGCGCGCGAGCCGTCCGACGAGGATGCTGCCATCGAACACGCGTTGTGCAGCGCCCGATTCGCGCGTGATCCCAGTCTGCCCGTGAATCCCTGGAAAGGGGAAGACGCTGCGGACCTCAATCCGCGGTGAGCGTCATCAGGACGTCGGCATACCACGCGGAGTTGAGCCCCAGCGCCTCGTCCTGGCCGACGTCGCGGCTGCCCACGTCGAGCCGCGACGAGTGCACGCCGAGCAGCATCCACGGCAGATCGGCGTGGCCGGAGACCGGGGCGCCGACGCGCATGACGACCGGGGCACCGCTCGTGCCGCGATGCGTGCGCGCGTCCGTGAGGAAGTAGCCCTTGCCCTGGAACCGCAGGCCGAACGAGGAAGCGATGATCGCGTGCCGCGCGACCGGAAGGTGATGCAGGGTGTCGTGGAAGCCGAGCGGGAAGCCGACGATCAGAAGCGCCGCGCCCACGTCCACCTCCGCGAACGAAGCGACGAGATGCGCCGGCGTGAACGCGCGGAAGAGCAGGGCCGCCGGCAGCGCGGGCCGCTCGAGCTCGATGACCGCGACGTCGATATCGCCGCCCGCGTCCATGCCTTGCCGCCAGAGCGGCGCGCCGTAGCGGTAGAGCGGGATCGAGAACGCCACGGACCTCGCCATGTCGTCCGGATCGTTGTGCAGGTCGATCTCGACGCGGTCGGGACGATGCGCGGTTGGCTCGTCGCGGAACACATGCCGGCTGGTGACCAGCCAGAGCCGACCATCGCGCTCGAAGAAGAAGCCGCTCGCGTTGGTGAGCGGAGCGGTTCCCGAGAAGGTGTTGACCCGCGTCGCGGCGAGGAGGAGCGTTTCGACCATTGCGTTTTCGGTCGGCCTGGACGAGCCGGGTGCAGGACCGGCAGCGGTGCGCGTCGGCGCGTGCGGACTTCGGTCGAGCGCCGTCGCGCACCCCGACAGGAGCGCGATCATGGCCCATGCCACGAGGTGCCGAGGAGGGCGGCGTTTCGGTGCTGGCACGCCCTCGTTCGACACTCCCAGCTCTCGTGACCGCAACACTCCGTCGCCCGCCGGTCCGGTTCCGGGACGAGCGGGATCGTAGCAACGAGCGCGGCCGCGGGATAGCGCCCCGCGAGCGCCTCGAGCGAGCGCAATGCCTGCTGGCAGGCGATCGAGGTTCGCGACGGCATCGCGGTAGGCGACGAGCGCGGCCTTTGCGAGCGTCACGTCGTACTGGTCGCCGTTGCCCACGCGCAGCCGCTCCTCCGCCAGCGCGACCTGGCGCTCGGCGGCCGCGACAGCGTCCTGGCGCTACGTAGCGCACGTCATCTTCCCGCGGTCTCCCGCTGCCGTGCCCGAAGCGCTCCTGCGTGTGCTCGCTCCCGCCTGTCTCTGGCTGTGCGGGCAGCGGGTCTCGGAGGTGATCTCCGGCCTGCTCATGGCGATGACGTTCATCGGATCGGTCAACGTCATGACGGCCGGCTGTGGCGGGGGTGACGACGGCCATGACCGGCGCCGTGCTCCTTGCGGCTTCGTGGATGAGGCGTGCGCTCGCGGCGCTGGCCGCGTCGGCGCTCGCTCTCAGCGCAGGCGCCGCGGGGGACGACGGGGACTCTGCGGCGTCGAAGGGCTCCGAGCTTGAGGCGCCGCTCGAGGCGCGCCTCAAGGCGGCCGTCCGCACCATCCCCGGCACCGACACGCAGTACCTGATCGGCGGCTATCTCCAGCTCGACGGGATCGCGACGCGCAAGAAGCAGGACGGCGACGAGCAGGGCAGCTTCATCGTTTCGACCACGCCGTTCGGGGCCCCAGATGACGTGCGCCCCGGCGAACCTACTGCATCGACTCACGCCGACGCTGGTCGGCGCAGAAGTGCTGTGGCGCGAGGCGACAACAGGTGAGCGGCGCGTCCGCGACGAACGTGCGGGTGCGGCTGTCGGTGCGTTATCTGAGCTTCTGGCCATGCCGGGTGGCTTGCCTCTACGGCGCGCTCCTCGCTCCTCCGGAAGCGCGCATCACCTGCAGCTGGGACCGCAGCCACGTCCCGCTCTCGACCGGGGCGGCGCTCCCGCACTTGACCAGATAGGGTTGGCCCGTGGTGCTGCTGCTCGAGGCGGCCCGCTCGATGAACTGCTCGGCGCTCTGCACCGCGCCCCGGTCCTCGAGATACTTCAGCTTGCGCAACAGGTGCGTTCTGGCCTCGGTCGCCGGGTACCAGGTGCCGTTGCGATTGAACGTGCAGGCCGAGGCTTCGAGCCTGGAGAGCAAACCGTCGATCTCCGCCCTGGCCGCCGGAGAAAGAGATGTCGCGCTGCTCGCTGCAGCGAAGATGACGGAGAGCAGAAGCAACAGCAGCCGCTTCACGAGTCCAGCCGATCCAGCGCGATCCACCGGGCTAGAGCATCCAGTCGACCGGGAAGATCGACAGCACCTCGACGCCGAAGCGCTGGAACCAGCCCGTTCCCGGCTCGGTGTCGTAACGCGTTTCGCCCGAGGCGGTCCGCTCGATCCATTCCAGCCTGTGGCCGTCGGGCCCGAGCCGGACCTCGTAGGCAACCCGGGGCACGGCCGTGTCGAAACGCTCGGCGAGCGCCCGCGCGAGCGTCTGACTATCGATCACGAGGCCCATCTCGGTGTTCAGTCGCGCCGAGCGCGGGTCGAAGTTGAACGAGCCGACGAAGACGCGGCTGCCGTCCACGGCGAACGTCTTCGCGTGCAAGGCCGCGGACGAGCTTGAACCGAACCGGACCTTCTCCTCACGAGCTTCTTCCACCGCCGTCGTCTTGATCTCGTAGAGTTGGACCCCCGCCCGGAGCAGATCCTTTCGGCGCTTCGCATAGCCAGAGTGCACGACGTTCGCCTCGGCCGACGCCAGCGAATTGGTGAGCACGCGCACCTTTACGCCCCCGCCGGCCATCGCCACCAACGCCGCCGTGCCCTCCTCGCCGGGTACGAAGTACGGCGAGACGAGGTCGAGCGTCTGCTCCGGCCGACCGATCGTTCGCACGAGCTCCGGGAACAGCAGGACGTCGGTCCCGCCGGTCGTGTCGAGCGTCTTGGCCGGGTCGTCGTGCACGAGCCGGGCGAGCGTCCATTCCAGCGCGAGCTGGCCGCCGAGCAGGTCGCGCACGAGCGACGTCGTGCGCGCCGCCTCGAGGAAGGCGACCGATTCCGCGTCGGCGCGCGTCGCAGCGAACCTGGCCTTGAGCTCGGCGGCGCCGCCCGGCCCCGGCGTGCCCACGAAGCTCGCCGCCGGATACGCCGATGGGCTGTTCCAGTAGAGATCGAACTCCTTCGACACCTCGGGCACGACTGCGCCGACCGCGATCACGTCGAGGTCGGCGAACACGACTCCGCCGCCCACACCGAAGTACTCGTTGGCAATGTTGCGGCCGCCGACGACGCTCACCTGGTTATCGACGGTGAACGACTTGTTGTGCATGCGCCGGTTCACGCGCGTGAAGTCGGTCAGGAAGTTGAGCATGCGGGCGCCCCGCTGCACGAGCGGGTTGTAAAGGCGCACGTCGATGTTCGGATGCGCATCGAGGGCCGCGATCGTGGGGTCGAGCCCGCCCGTATTGAGATCGTCGAGCAACAGGCGCACGCGCACCCCGCGCTCGGCCGCCTGCCAGAGCGCCTCGAAGAGCAGGTAGCCGGCCTGGTCCCCGTTCCAGATGTAGTACTGCGCATCGATGGACTTTTCCGCGGCGGCGGCAAGGAGGGCGCGCGCCGCGAAGGCCGCGTTGCCTTCCGGAAGCGGGTGGATCCCGGTCCTGCCCGGATTCGCAGCGACGTCTGCCGCCACCGCGCGGCCAAGCCGCGTCCCCGCCGTGTCGGTGAGAGCGGTGGTCGCGGTCCGGCCTGCCAGCGGGGGCAGGCTCGCGCAGCCCGCAAGCAGTACTGCGAGTGCGGTGACGGCGAAAGCCAGGATGCGGCGCATTCGAACGGCTGTCCCAGGCGCGACGGTTAGTGATCTTAGAGCGAGACGTCCCCGTCCGGTCGATGCCGCCGTCACGGCGAGCCACGGACTTGTTTCGGGGGCGCAGGGCCCGGCGCGCTAACGCGCGAGGGCCTCGACGAACCTCCTCGGGGACAGGGCTTCCGAGCCAGGCGGTGGCCTGCGCGTGAGCGCCAGGTCGCCGGTCACGAGCACGCTCCCGGGCGCACTCAGGACGAGCGCCCAGAGATGGTTATCCTTCGGGTCGGAGGCGCCGGATGCCGGCCCGGGCTCCCGCACGATCGCATGTCTGGCGATCTCGGTGAGCAGGAGATCGATGTCGCGCTCGGCCAGGCCGTGGAGCTTCCGGATTCTCGGGCGCAACAGCACCTCGCGGTACTCGGCCAGTAGCGCGGTGGAGAGGAGAAACGGGAACACGCCTCGGCGCATTCCGTCGAGGATTCCCGCCGTCGGAGCACCAGCTTCGGCGGTCAGCAGGCCGGCCACCAGGACGTTCGTGTCGATGACAGCGGCGCGCCGGTTCACCGGCGCCGCGCGGCGCGCGTCTCCGCCACGGCAAGGCTGAGCGCCTGCCGTTCGGTCAGTCCCGCGCGAGCGCGTGCCTTGGCGACGAGCGCCTCGGCGCTGCGCACGCTCTTGATCCCGTAGAACTCGAGGCTTTCCTCGACCAGCTGGCCGATGGTCTTGCCGCGCTGCACGGCAGCCTCCCGCAGGGCGCGGTGCCGCTCGTCACTCAAGGTGATGGTCAGGCGGGCCATGACGACGTCGGTTGGTGATTTCGCACCAACGCATCATAGCAAACCAGGCAGGCACGCTCGGCGTTCCTCCATGCCCATGGCGGTACCGGGGTTCCCGCACCGTGTGCGGTACGCGCCGCCTTGGCGCCAGAGCGGCGCGCCGTAGCGGTAGAGCGGGACCGAGAACGCTACGGACCTCGCCATGTCGTCCGGATCGTTGTGCAGGTCGATCTCGACGCGGTCGGGACGATGCGCGGTCGGCTCGTCGAGGAAGAAGTGACGGCTGGTGACCCGCCAGAGGCGACCGTCACGTTCGAAGGTGAGCGGGAACATCCCGACGAAGGTGTTGATGCGCGTCGCGGCGAGGCGGAGCGTTTCGACCATCGCGGTCTCGATCGGCCTGTCAGGGCCGACAGGCGGCCCGGCAAGGGCACGCGCCGGGGTCGGCACGATGCGGTCAGCCTGCAGGCAGCAGGCCGCCAGATGCAGGGCCGAAGCCATGGCGGCCGCGACGACGCCGCCGAAGCGCGCTCCAACTCCGCCGCGCTCGCAGTAGTCCATGGCCCGCGCTGGCCGGGCGTCGTTCGCGCGCGGCGATGGATTACGGGAACGCACCTCGATCCTGCTTCGAGCGCAGACCAGTCGCGCATCGAATGAAGCTACCATACGTGCGCACCGGCACACGACGCGGCGGCCACGCCCGAGCACCCACCGGTCGGGAAGCGACCCGCCGGCCGGGAGTGTCCCGGGCCGCCCGGCAGGAGGAAGATCCTACCTTCGTCGGATGGCTCCGCGGGCCCATTTCGCTTACACGTGGTTTGGGCATCTTCGCGCAGCCAGCCCTGGCGTCGACGTTCCTCCCTGATCGCGGCTTCGAGCTACCGGATGTTTGACATCGAGTTCGAGAAGGTCGAAGCGTCCGTGCAGCACGGCGTGGAGTGGTTGCGCCTGGCCATCGAGACGCTCGGCGCGATGGTGATCGCCTTCGGCATCGCGGTCGCGGTGCTCGGGATCATCCGGCACTTCTTCGTCCATCGTGGCCACGGCTTCACCGACATCCGCCTCGCGTTCGCGCGCTATCTCACCCTCGCGCTGGAGCTGCAGCTCGCGGCGGACGTCCTTTCCACCTCGATCGCGCCGACCTGGGATCGCATCGGCAAGCTGGCGGCGATCGCGGTCATCCGGACCGGCCTCAACTACTTCCTGTCGCGGGAGATGAAGGACGAGCACGCGAGTCGCGCGTCCGCACTGCCGGACGGATCACCGCCGGACCGCGGGTGGCGCGCTTCGCCTCCCCTACAACGCGGTGCCGCTGACCGGGAGGACCCGACGTGAAACGAACCCGATGGGCCGCCGTGCTGACGCTGGCGCTGCTCGGTGGCGCGCGGCTCGCGCTGGCACAGATCGATCCCGACTTCGGCCGGCGGGAGTACATGGCGCGCTGCGCGGTCTGCCACGGAATGGATGGCAAGGGCAACGGACCGCTCTACGCGAGCGGCTTCCTGTCGAGGCGGCCGACGAACCTCACCCTCCTGGCGGCGGACAACGGCAGTGTGTTCCCGCTGCAGCGGGTGTTCGAGCTGATCGATGGACGCCAGACACTTCCCGCGCACGGGCCGCGGGACATGCCGGTCTGGGGGGATGTCTACCTCGTCGAGGGCGCGCCGCGCGATTCCCTGGGGGCCTTCGATCCCGAGATCTACGTGCGCGCGCGGATCCTCGCGCTCATCGATTACCTCGCACGCATCCAGGCGCGCTGACCCACGACGGCCGGAAGCGGCGCGGACCCCGCGGGTTGCGCAATCCGGCTGAAGGTGCCCTACCTTGCGTCGAAGAGGCCGGACGCCTCGCACAGCCGCACGAGGTCGGCCACCGAGTGGGCTCCCGCCTTCTCCATCACCCGGCCGCGGTGCTGCTTCACCGTCTGCTCCGAGATGCCGAGCTCCGCGGCGATCTGCTTGTTGAGCCGACCGCGGATGACGTGTGCCACGACGTCCCGCTCGCGCGGCGACAGACGCGCCAGACGAGCGCGGGCCTCTTCGCGCTGCCTGACGTGCGTCTGCTGTTCTGCGCGGAGCTCGAGCGCTTTGCGCACCGCTGCGAAAAGCTGCTCCCGGTCGACCGGTTTTTCCAGGAACTCGACTGCCCCCAGCTTCATCGCCTCGACGCTCGTGGCGACGTCAGGGTGTCCGGAGAGAAACACCGCCGGCGGCGCAACGCTCTCGTTGCGCAGCCGCTCGTAGAGCTGCAGCCCCGAGCTGCCCTCCATGCGTAGGTCGAGCAGCAGGCAGGCGAAGTCGGAGCCTCCGCCCTGCGCGAGGAATTCTTCGCCAGAGGCGAACGTCCTCACGGCCCAGCCCGCCGTCGACAGCAGCCGCGCCAGGCCTTCGCGCACCGCGCGGTCGTCATCGATGACGGCGAGGACGACCGAGGCGGACGCGGGCTGCGCTATCCGTCGGTCATGCCGGTCGACTGCGTCCCGATCCTCGTCCTCGTCGCTGGCGAGACGATGGGCGGAGGGAAGGGTGAACCGGAAGGTGACGCCTCGATCGCCGTTCGGCATCACCTCGATCTCCCCGCCGTGCGCGTCGACGATCGAGCGGCAGATGGCCAGCCCCAGGCCCAGACCTTCCTCCTCCGTGGTCCAGAAGGGTTCGAACACCCGATCGAGCTGCTCGTCGGGAATGCCCCTTCCGGAGTCGCGCACTGAAACCTGCACCGCGCCGCCTCGAGCGCCGGGAGACACCGAAAGGGTCAGCGTCCGATCCTCTCGCGGCGTCGACTGCATGGCGGCGATCGCATTCACCAGCAGGTTCAGGACGACCTGCTCCATCTGCACCTTGTTCGCCATCACCCAGGACGGCCTGGACAGGGCGGCTTCGACACGGATGCCGTGGCGATGCATCTCGGGCTGGAGCATCTGCAGCACGTCGTGCGCCGGCTCTCCAAGGTCGATGCGCGCGTGCTCCGTCTCCCCGCGACGCAGGAACGCCCGCAGCGAACGGATCGTGTCGGCGGCGCGCTTGTCGTCCCGCACCACCGCTTCGAGGGCGGCGCGAAGATCCTCTTCAGGCTGCGGGCGCGCATCGAGGTAGTTGAGCGCCGCCTGCGCGTTGCTGAGGATGGCGGCCAGCGGCTGGTTGAGCTCGTGCGCGATCGCGGCCGCCAAGGCGCCGGTACGCGCCACGCGATCGGCATGCCACAGGCGGCCGCGAAGCCTCTGCAGCTCCTCTTCCGCGCGCCCACGCGCTGCCGCGCCGGCGAACACCTCGCCGATGATCGAGAGGCGTGTCACCACCTCCCCCGGCCACTCCCGCGCCTGCCTGAGGCCGGCGAACGCCAGCACGCCGACGACCCGGCCGGCGACGCGAAGCGGAATCGAGAGGTGCGAGCGCAGCCCGGCCTGTCGGCAGAATTCCGCTTCTGCAGTCGCGTGCGCAGGAAGGTCTTCGGGCACGGAGGGCAGGTTCACGATCCGCCCGGCACGGAACTCGCCCAACAGCCAGCTCATGTGCGCGCCGAACGGGCCGAGCGCGAGCGGAGCTACGCCCGGGACTGCCGCGGCGGCGATCACGTTGACGCTCCCATCGACCGCCAGCTCGGCGAAGGTGCAACGGTCGTAGTCGAAGAACTCGATGAGAACCTTCAGCGCCCTCTCGATCTCGCCCGTCACCGCCTCGCCGGGCACGTCTGCGAACCGAGCAGACAGGTCTGCGAGCAGGCGCTCGAAGGCGAGCCGGTCGCCGAGCGCTGTTGAGCGTGCCGCGCTGGCGGCTGCATTCTGCGGCGGCTTCGATCGGCTCCTGGGCAGGGTCACTCGCTCGCGGCTCACATGGCGAGGCCGGCTGCGCGGCGGATCGACACCCGGGCTGAGCCGATCCGGAAAGCACGCCCCCGGCACGCGCGAGATCTTACGGCATCGCCCGCCGCGCGGACGCTCGGCCGCACGGCGCCGCGGCGCGAAGACGGGCTTCAGCTCGACTCGTACCGACCCTGGGCTTGAGTCAGCCACAGGATGGAATCGACCAGCGCGCTCGCATCCACCGGCTTGCGGAAGCAGGCCCGTGCGCCCAGCTCCCTTGCACGGTGACGGGTCGCGAGATCGTCGTCGGCGGTGAGCGCGATGAGCGGCAGCACCCGCGCCACGGCCTGCAGACGGGCGCGCGTGTCGGGCTCGCGGAGGGACGCGCCGCCGAGGTCGAGCAGAGCGCACGCCCCGGCTGCGTCCGGTGCTTCGCGCAGGAACGACTCGATCGAATCGCACGTCCGGCATGTGAGGCCTGCCGAGGCGATCAGTCGCGACATTCCTTCGCGCACCGAACGATCGGCCTCGACGACGTACACCACACAGGGGAACGGAGCGCGTGGCATCGCTGGCTCCTTCATGGCCCCGGTTCTGGCCGCATCACCACCGCGACCGAGGCGGTGATGCGGGCGCTCGCAACCGCCCCGCGCTCGCAGACTTCCCATCCGTCGCAGGCAACCGTGGAACGGAAACTACTGCCGCGGCATGGCTACCGCCAATCCTACTTTGGTCGGATGTCGCTTCCGCTCGCAAGCGGCGAGACTGAGCCGGAAGGCGCGCTCGAGATGGCGCCGCTCGACTTCACCGGAGAGCATGACATGACGGTTCCCGCTCCACGCCAGGTGCTCGCCGGCAAACGCGCCCATGTCGTCGGCATCGCGAACGAGCATTCGATGGCGAGCGAGCCGGGCTCAACAGGCGGCGAGGCCGCCCACGACGGCGAGCGGGACAACCCCCGGCGCTGGTGCTCGTGGTGCTGCCCGTGGAGCTGTGGTGGGCGAAGTTGTCGGCGGGGATGCGGGCGCCGGGGCCGCTGCAGGTGCGGTTGCGGCGCGCGGCCAGAGTCGCCGCCAGAACGCCGCTGCGGCCGGGCAGGCGCAGCAACAACAGCAGGCCGCGGCCCAGCAGCAGCACGCGGCGTTCGCGCGAGCCCGTGCGGCCTGCCTCGAGGGGCGGGGCTACACCGTCAAGTGAGCCTGCCAGCCCACTGCCCGATTCCGTACCAGGGTGTGGAGGAAGAGCCATGAAAGTCATCATCGTTGGTGGAGTGGCCGGCGGGGCCTCGTGCGCGGCGCGCCTGCGCAGGCTGGACGAGAAGGCCGAGATCACCATGGTGGAGCGCGGGCCGTACGTGTCGTACGCGAACTGCGGGCTGCCCTACCACGTCGGCGGCGTGATCGAGAAGGAATCGGATCTGCTCGTGGCAAGTCCGGAAATGTTCCGCGCGTTCTTCGGGGTCGAGGCGAGAACCGGATGCGAGTGCATCAAAGTCTCGCCGGACCAGAAGACCGTGGATCTGCGCAACGTCGCCACCGGCGAGGTGACGACCGTATCCTACGACAAGCTGGTGCTGTCGCCCGGCGCGCCGTCGATCCGCCCGCCGCTGCAAGGCATCGACCTCCCGGGGATCTTCGAGGTGAGGACCGTGCCCGACGCCAGAGCGATCCGCGAATGGATCGAGAAGGGATCGCTGTTCCTGGCGGGGATGCACAAGTACGCGGGGTTCCAGACGCGGCGGCCCAGGACCCGGGCCGTGGTGGTCGGCGGCGGCTTCATCGGCATCGAGACGGCGGAGAACCTCATTCACCGCGGGTTCGACGTGACGCTCGTGGAGATGGGCGACCAGATCCTGGCGCCGTTGGACCCGGAGATGGCGCGCATCGCCGAAGGCTACCTGGAGCGCCACGGCCTTCGCCTCGCGCTGAACGACGGGGTCGCCGGGTTTGAGCAGAGTGAGGACCGGACCCTCCAGGTGCTCACGAGATCCGGGAAAGCGTATCCCGCCGACATCGTGATCCTCGCGCTTGGCGTACGTCCGGACACCGCGCTGGCGAAGGCGGCGGGTCTCGAGATCGGCCAGCGCGGCGGCATCCGGGTCGACGATCAGATGCGTACCAGCCAACCGGACATCTTCGCCGTCGGCGATGCGATCGAGGTAAAGGATTTCGTGACCGGCGAATGGAGCCTCATCGCGCTTGCGGGCCCGGCGAACCGACAGGGCCGCATCGCGGCGGACGTGATCGCAGGCCGCGATTCGCGCTACCGCGGCACGCAGGGCACGTCGATCATCGGCTTCTTCGGCGGCGCCGCCGCCTGGACCGGCGTCAGCGAGAAGGTGCTGAAGCGACTCGGCGACACGGACTACGAGAAGACCTACCTCTACCCGAACTCGCACGCCGGCTACTACCCGGGCGCGAAGCCGATCGCGATGAAGGTGATCTTCCGCAGGTCGAACGGAAAGCTCCTCGGCGCCCAGGCCCTCGGCGAGGACAACGTGGACAAGCGCATCAGCGCGCTCGCGATGGCGCTGCAGATGGGCGCCACGGTCTACGACCTCGAGGAGTCCGAGCTGTGCTACGCGCCGCAGTTCGGCAGCGCCAAGGACCCGGTCAACTTCGCGGGGATGGTCGCCGCGGACATCCTGCGCGGCGACATGCCGATCAGCCATTGGGACTCGGGCGGCGAGGGTTTCCTGCTGGACGTTCGCGAGCCGGCGGAGCTCGCAGTGGAGAGCGAGCCGCGCGCGGTCAACATCCCACTCGGCCAATTGCGCTCGCGCCTGGATGAGCTCCCCCGGGACCAGGAGATCCTCGTGATCTGCCGCTCGGGCGGTCGTGCCTACTACGCGACCCGGATGCTGCTGCAGAGGGGCTTCAGGGCCAGGACGCTCGCCGGCGGGATGCTGGCGCGCACGCACGCCGCCAATTTCTGGGAGCGCTGATCGGACCGGCGACCTCGGCCGCAAGACCGGCCGCAGGTTCTATCGATACGCATCGAAGTCACTGCGCGGCGCGACGCCGGCGGCATACCGGAGGAACACCATGGGCAGGCAACACGAGAAGTATCAGCGGCTCATCGACTACTGCAAGTCGCTGCCGCCCACCCCGACTGCGGTCGCCCATCCCTGCGACGAGAGTTCGCTGCGCGGCGCTGTCGACGCGGCGAAGATGGGCCTGATCGCGCCGATCCTCGTGGGACCGAAGGCACGCATCGAAGCGGTCGCGCGCGAGCACGGCATCGACATCGCTGGACTGCCGATCGTTGAGGCGCCGCACAGCCAAGCCGCCGCCGAGAAGGCGGTCGAGCTGGTGCGCGAAGGCAAGGCCGAGGCGCTGATGAAAGGGAGCCTCCACACCGACGAACTGATGGGCGCGGCGGTCCGGCGCGACACGGGTCTGCGCACCTCGCGGCGGATCAGCCATTGCTTCGTGATGGACGTCCCGAGCTACGAGCACACGCTGATCGTCACCGACGCGGCGGTGAACATCGCGCCGACGATGGACGAGAAGGTCGACATCATCCAGAATGCCATCGATCTCGGCCACGCGCTGCAGTTTCCGGAGGTGCGGGTCGCGATCCTGGCGGCGACCGAGACCATCAATCCCAAGATGATGTCGACGGTCGAGGCAGGCGCGCTGTGCAAGATGGCCGACCGCGGCCAGATCACCGGCGGTATCCTCGATGGCCCGCTGGCGCTCGACAACGCGATCAGCCTCGAGTCGGTGCAGATCAAGAAGATCGACTCGCCCGTGGCCGGGCGCGCCAATGTGCTGGTGGTGCCCGATCTCGAGGCCGGCAACATGCTGGCGAAGGCCCTGTCGTTTCTCGCCGGTGCCGACGCGGCGGGCATCGTGCTCGGTGCGCGCGTGCCGATCATCCTCACGAGTCGCGCCGACTCGGTGATGACCCGGCTTGCGTCGTGTGCCGTCGCCTCGATGGTGGCGCAGGCGCGCCGCCAGGCGGCCGGCAGGGCGGTGGGCTGATCATGGCAGACGTCATCGCCGTACTGAACGCGGGCTCGTCGAGCTTCAAGTTCTCGCTGTTCATGGTCGCGCCCGAGGGTCTCGTGGTGATCGCGCGCGGCCAGGCCGAAGGCCTGTACACGTCCCCGCGCTTCGTCGCGAAGGACGGCACCGGAAGCGTGCTCGAAGAAAAGGCCTGGGAGGCCGGTTCGACGCTCGGCCATGCCGGCGCGCTCGATCACCTGGTGGGCTTCCTGCGCGCGAAGCTCGGCGAGCACCGGCTCGTCGGCGTCGGGCACCGCGTCGTGCACGGCGGACTCGAGTACGCGGCGCCGGTGCGCGTCGATGCGCGCGTGCTGGAGGCGCTCCAGAAGTACATCCCGCTCGCGCCGCTGCACCAGCCCCACAACCTCACGCCGATCCGCGCGATTCTCGAGCGGCTTCCGCAGCTGCCGCAGATCGCCTGCTTCGACACGGCCTTCCATCGCGATCAGCCGCCGGTCGCGCAAGCGTACGCGCTGCCCAGATCGATCACCGAGCGCGGCGTGCTGCGCTACGGCTTCCATGGCCTGTCCTACGAGTACATCGCGGGCGCGCTGCCGCGCCACGACGAGCGCGCCGCCGCGGGCAGGGTCGTCGTCGCCCACCTTGGCAACGGCTCGAGCATGTGCGCGCTCGACGCCGGCCGGAGCCGTGCGAGCACGATGGGGTTCACCGCCGCCGACGGGCTGCCGATGGGCACGCGCTGCGGAAACCTCGATCCGGGAGTCGTGCTCTACCTGCTCGACGAGCTGAAGATGGACGCGCGCGCGATCGAGAAGCTGCTCTACCAGCAGTCCGGACTGCTCGGCGTGTCGGGCATCTCGAGCGACATGCGCACCCTGCTCGCGAGCGACGAGCCCGCGGCGAAGGCCGCGGTCGACCTCTACGTGTACCGGATCGGTCGCGAGCTCGGCTCGCTCGCGGCGGCGCTGGGCGGGCTCGACGCGCTCGTGTTCACGGCGGGGATCGGCGAGAACAGCGCCGAGCTGCGCGAGCGGGTGTGTCGCGATGCCGCCTGGCTCGGCGTCGCGCTCGACGAGGCGGCGAATTCGCGCGGCGGCCCCTGCATCACCCGGCCGGGAAGTCGCGTCACCGCGTGGGTCATCCCGACCGACGAAGAACTGATGATCGCGCGGCACACGCACAGCCTGCTCGCGCGACGGCAAAGCTAGTGGGGGCCGGTCGACGACTGCAACGGAGAAGGAGCGGGCCGCTCGGCATCGTGACGGGACCGGCGCTGCCCGTCGGATGCGGACAGCGCTTCCTTGCGCCGCCGGCGCTTGCCGCGACGCCCCTCCGCGGAGAAACGATGACCCATCGCGAGCCCACGAATGGTGATCGCACAGTCTGGGGATCGCTCACGAACGATCGTCGTCGCGACGTACCAGTCCATCAATGTCTTACTGCAGAGGGACGATGATGCCCAGGCATTTGCGTTACGGATCACTGGCGATCCTCGCCGGGTTGATCCTGCTTGCGGCGGTGGCCCTGCCCGCGAGGGCGCAAGGGAGGGCAGCGCTCGACGAGCATGCGAAGAGGGCCTACAACAACCTCGTTGCCTCGGTGCCGGCAGCGAAAGCCGCTGCCCGACATGCGGTTGCCGTCCTCGTCTTCCCCAAGATCACCAAGGCGGGCCTGATGGTCGGGGGGCAGTACGGGGACGGCGTTCTGCTGCGCGGCGGAAAGCCGGCCGGTTACTACAACACCTCGGGCGCCTCCTACGGGTTTCAAGCGGGCGCACAGCAGTATCGCTACGCGATGTTCTTCATGAACGAGAAGGCGCTGAAATCCCTGACCCAGGCCGGCGGCTTCGAGATCGGCGTTGGCCCAAGCGTCGTCGTCGTGGACCAGGGGATGGGCAAGTCGGTCAGCTCGATCACGATGCAGGACGACATCTATGCGTTCATCTTCAGCCAGAAGGGATTGATGGCCGGCGCCGGCCTGCAGGGCAGCAAGATCACGAAGCTCGCCCCTTAGAGGGCGTTATCCGAGCGAGTCAGGGTTGCTCCGTGGTGAACGCCGCCGCCGAGTGAAAGCATGAATCCGCTGCTGAAGGAGATACGCCACAATCCGCTGCTCTGGCTGCTGGCCTTCGTGCCTGGGGTCTTGGCTGCTGCGAGGCTGAAGCCCGAAGCGCACACGGCGCTCTTCGTGCTGTCGGTGCTTGCCATCGTCCCGCTGGCTGCGTTGCTCAGCCAGGCCACGGAATCCGTGGCCGCAAAGACAGGCGATGCGGCGGGCGGGTTGCTGAACGCGACACTGGGCAACCTGACGGAATTGGTCATCGCATTGGCAGCACTGCGCGCCGGTGAGTACATGCTGGTGAAGGCGTCCATCGCCGGGGCGATCGTGACCAACACCCTGTTCATGCTGGGGG
>Ga0209254_10002656_pt1 | contig 16283 bp, 19 predicted proteins | sample FrelakmetDIP11DI_FD_187148 | JGI IMG/M metagenome (GOLD analysis project Ga0209254, IMG submission 187148) | Freshwater lake sediment microbial communities from the University of Notre Dame, USA, for methane emissions studies - DIP11 DI (SPAdes)... | ecosystem: Environmental > Aquatic >... | reverse complement strand
GGGTAGGGCAGCATCGAGCAGGCGTAGAACTTGGGCTTGTTCGGGTCTTCGACAACACGGTAGGCATCGCGGGCCTGCCAGTGCGCCTGGGCGGCAGCTTCGACTTCGGCGGGGACGTATTTCTCGTTCATCCGCCGATTGTAGAAGTGGGTCCGACCGCCCTCAGCCGCCTACTTCGGCGCTTCGGTGACGAAGCCGATGCGCGTCAGGCCCGCCTTTTGGATCATCGCGAGCAAGTCAGCCACCTGGCCATAAGGCACTTTCTGGTCGGCGCGCAACTGCACTTCGAGTTGCCGGTTGGCCTGGGCGGCGGCCGTCACGCGCTGGGCCAGTGCGTCGCGGTCCAGCGGCTCGTCGCCGAAGAACAGGCTGCCATCGGCATTGATCGCCAGTGCAATGAAGGCCGGCGCGCTGGTCGGCGTGGCCGCATCTGTCTTCGGCAGGTCGAGCTTGAGGCTCGACGTCATCAATGGCGCGGTGATGATGAAGATCACCAGCAGGACCAGCATCACGTCGATCAGCGGCGTCATGTTGATGTCGCTCATCGGCGCCGTGCGCGATGTGCGTTCGAGGCGACCGAAAGCCATCGCGTCAAGTCTTGCCGGTCTGCTGGTCGATGCGCATTTCGCGCAGGTCGTGCGCAAAGCCTTCCAGCTCGGCCTCCGCGGCGCCAACCCACTTCCCGAACAGGTTGTAGGCCAGCACGGCGGGAATCGCAACGGCCAGTCCGGCGGCCGTCATGATCAGGGCCTCGCCGACCGGGCCGGCAACTTTGTCGATGGTGATCGTGCCGGCGGCAGCAATGCTGGCCAGCGCGTGATAGATCCCCCAGACGGTGCCGAACAGGCCGATGAATGGCGAGGTGCTGCCGATCGACGCGAGCAGGACCTGGCCGAACTGCAGGTGCGCCAAGCCGCGGTGCAGCGCGTCGCGCAGGCGGCGCGTGAGTTGCGAGTCGAGATGGGCGCCGCTGTCGAGCGTGCCGAGCAGGGGTGTGGCGGTGGCGGCATCGAGCAAGGGCAGCAGCACCTGCTCGCGATCGAGCTGGGCCAGGCGCTGGCGGCCTTCGTCCAGGCCCGGTGCGGCCCAGAAGGCGGGCACGGCGCGTGCGACATCGCGCCGCGCTCGCTGCAAAACCCAGAACTTCCACAGGATCGTCACCCAGGCGCTGACTGACATGGCCAGCAGCAGCAGGGTGACCGCGCGGCCGACGCCGTCGCTGCCGCTCCAGAAGGTGGCGAAACCGTCCATCAGATCAACCCCAGCACATGGTTCATGTCGAACAGGCCGCTGCCCTTGTCGGTCAGGAAGCGCGCGGCACGCAGGCTGCCCTGGGCATAGGTCTCGCGGCTGGCGCTCCTGTGTGTGATTTCAATGCGCTCGCCGGTGCCGCAGAACATGACGGTGTGGTCGCCGACGATGTCGCCGCCGCGCAAGCTCGCAAAGCCGATGCTGCGGCGATCACGTTCGCCGGTGACGCCTTCGCGCGCATAGACCGCACAGTTCTTCAAGTCGCGGCCGAGCGCGTTGGCCACCACCTCACCCATCTTCAGCGCCGTGCCGCTGGGGGCGTCGACCTTGTGGCGATGATGGGCCTCGATGATCTCGATGTCGTAGCCCTCGGCCAGCGCGCGCGCTGCCATGTCGAGCAACTTGAAGACGACGTTGACGCCGACGCTCATGTTCGGTGCCATCACGATGGCGATGCGGCGGGCGTGTTCGGCGATCTCGGCCTTTTGTGCGTCGCTGAACCCGGTGGTGCCGATGACGGCCTTCACGCCGAGTTCGCGGCACACGGCCAATTGCGCAAGCGTGCCTTCGGGGCGGGTGAAATCGATCAGCACTTGTGCCTTTGCCAGGCCGGCCCGAATGTCGGCACCGATGTCCAGAGTGCCGCTGAGCTCGCAATCGGGTGCCATGTTGACGGCTTCGATCAACATCTGGCCCATGCGACCGGACGAGCCAGCCACCGCAACGCGCAGCGGCGCCGGCGTCATTGGAGCACCCTGGGTGCTACGCACCGTTCCGCCAAGCGGGAGCATTCACGCTCGGGGCGGCCCAGCGTGCTCATCGCGGTTCGAGCGGCGGGTAGGGCCGGATGGCACCCTGCGGCTGCACTGCGGCGGTGCTCTCGCCCTTGATCGGCGGGGGCAAGGCCATGCGCTGCTCGTCGGTCAAGGCCAGAACCGGCAAAGGGCCGCTGGTCGCGCGTGCGGGCCGGATCGAGCTGACGAAGTCCTTCTCTGACGGCAGCTCGGGTACCTCGAGGCGCTCCAGCACATCACCCTTGAAGAACGCGACCACGCTGCGCCGCTGCGGCTCAACGCCTTGGCGGCGCATCGTGAAGACGTAGTCCCAGCGGTCAGCATGAAATGCGCTGGTGAGCAGCGGTGAGCCGAGCAGATCTCGGACCTGTTCTCGAGTCATGCCGGGCTTCACGTTGGACGCCAGCTCCTTCGTGACCACGTTACCCTGCATCACGTCGATTCGATAGGGTGTGATGGCACCGAGCAGGCGGTCGCCCTGGATCGACGCACAACCGGCTGCCAGCATTGCCAGAGGTAGCAGCGCGGTGTTGACGACGCGGCGCGAAGGAAATGGGCGAATCATGGAAAAACGCCGACGAGGACCCTCGCAGCGTTGCTCTGGCTATGATGCGACGGATTCTAGCGGCCCGACTGCCCCCAATGACCCACGCCGACGAACTCAAGAGCAGCGGCCTGAAGGCGACGTTGCCCCGCATCAAGATCCTTGAGGTCTTCCAGCGAACGGCGCTGCGCCACATGACCGCCGAGGACGTCTACAAAGCGCTGCTGACCGAAGGCGCAGATGTTGGCCTGGCCACGGTCTATCGCGTGCTGATGCAGTTCGAGCAGGCGGGTTTGCTGACGCGCAGCCACTTCGAGAGTGGCAAGTCGGTGTTCGAGCTGAACGAAGGCCAGCACCATGACCACCTTGTTTGCCTGACCTGCGGCCGCGTCGAGGAGTTCTACGACGCCGAGATCGAAACCCGCCAGCGCGCCGTTGCGCAAGCCCGAGGCTTTGCATTGCAGGACCATTCACTGGCGCTGTACGCGACCTGCATCAAGAGCAGCTGCGCGCACCGGCCGAAGTAGCGCCTCAGCGATCGTCTTGCTGGTCCATTGCCTGTTGGTGCCGGCGGACAAACTCCGCATAAGTGTCTATGCCACGAAGTTGCAGCACGGTGTTTCGCACCGCGGCTTCGACCAGCACGGCCAGGTTGCGGCCAGCATCGACGGCGATGACCGCCTTTCGCACCGGCACGTCAAGGATGTCCTCGAACAGCGGTTCGTAGGGCAGGCGCTCGAACTCGCGCTCCATCGTTTCCTTGCGCACCAAGTGCACCAGTAGCTTGAGCCGCATCTTTCGGCGCACAGCGGTTTCACCAAAGATTGCCTTGATGTCGAGCAAGCCGATGCCTCGAACCTCCAGCAGGTTTAGCAGCAGTTCGGGGCAGCGCCCTTCGAGCGCAGTTTGCGAAATGCGGTACAGGTCGACTGCGTCGTCGGCCACCAGCCCATGACCACGCGAGATCAGTTCAAGACCGAGTTCGCTCTTTCCCAAACCCGATTCGCCAGTGAGCAGGACGCCCAGCCCGAGGATGTCCATGAATACGCCGTGGCGAGTCGTGCGCTCGGCAAACAACTGGCCGAGGTAGGCGCGCACCACGTCGATGACATGGCCGGCCGACTCTGCGGTGACGAACAGGGGGATGTCGGCACGGTCGCACATGGCCACCAGCCTGTTTGGCGGCGACTGGCCGTCGGCGACGATGATCATCGGCGGCTCGAGGGTCACGATGCGTGTGACACGGCGTTCGATCACCTCATCGGCGACGTCGCTGAGGTAGGCGACCTCGCGTCGGCCGACGAGCTGCACTCGATAGGGGTGGATGTAGTTGAGGTAGCCGATCAGGTCGGCGGCCGATCGCGCATCGCGCACGGCAGCTTCGTCGAAGCGGCGTTCGGGGTGGGCGTGGCCGGCGACCCACTCCCAGCGCAGTGCAGCGCGGTGCTCTTCGAACAGCGCCTCGGCGCTGATGGAGGTGGGCTTCATACCGTGCAGCCCAGGCGAGCGATCAGGCCACCGACTTGAGCGGCTCCCAGTCGGCGATCAGCTTGTGCAGCGCGGTGGCGTTGGGCTCGGTCTTCAGGCGATCGCGTAGCGTACGGTCCGACAACATCTCGGCGATTTCGGACAGGATGTCCAAGTGTCGCTGTGTCGCTGCCTCGGGCACCAGCAAGAATATCAGCAGCGATACGGGCTCGTCATCGGGTGCGTCGAACGCGATCGGCTGCTGAACTCGCAGCACGGCGGCCAGCGGATTCTTCAAGCCCTTGATCCGCCCGTGTGGAATGGCCACGCCGTGGCCCAGGCCGGTCGAGCCGAGGCGCTCGCGGGCGAACAAGTTGTCAGACACCGTCGCACGGGCAATCGAGTGCTGGTTCTCGAACAGCACGCCAGCCTGCTCGAAAGCGCGCTTCTTGCTCGTGGCTTCGGCGTCAACCATGACGTTGGCGGCGGGCAGAATGGTGGCAAGTCGGTTCATCGTGGGCGGTTCTTCCACATCGCACAACGCACGGGCGATCCGGCGGCTGACTGCGGGTACTTTGACAGGGCGATGAATTATAGGAATCGGCCCTGTGTGTGCGAGCTTTGTCGCTGTGGCGCACTCTCGGTTGTTGCGCAATTGCTGCGCTGCCGCAGCCAACGCCCAGCCAAAACGAAAGAAACGGCCCAAAGGCCGCTTCGAAGTGGTCGCCTACTTTTGGTTAGGCGCTTGCATCAACTCGCTTGGGCGAGTCATGGTGGTGATCCTGCAAACGGTCCTTGTGGCGCATGACCTGGCGATCAAGCTTGTCCATCAAGGTGTCAATCGCTGCATAAAGGTCTTCGCTGGCGTGCTCCACATGGATATCGCGCCCCTTCACATGCAGGGTTACCTCGGCTTTTTGCCTTCGTTCCTTCTCCTTCTGCTTTTCGACGGTCAGCAACACGGTGATGTCCACCACTTGATCAAAATGCCGTGTAACGCGGTCCAGTTTGGTCAACACGTATTCGCGCAAGGCCGGGGTCACTTCAAGATGGTGTCCGCTGATCGTCAGGTTCATCAGATCCTCCTGTTGGAAGGGTTGGGAAAGTTGCAGAAGCGGGTGGGCGGGCCTACTGCCGTGCGGGAAGGGGTAGCGGAGTGGGGGAGGAAGAGTGGTCAGTGTGCCGCCGACGAAGCTAGATGACAAGCAACTGTCGGGACAGCGCAGCCGCGCTTTCGTGCCGCGATGATGACAGTAGGCGGGCAATGCACAGTATCCATACTGACACTCTTTCCATCCGAGTGCAGTGCCATAATTGACTGTCTTTGTACGGAGACAAGTTTGGACCAGAGTCACCCTCGGTGACCGTCCGCTCCAGCCCCAAAAGGCCGCCGTTGCGACCTTGGCGCTTCTGGGTGAGACGGTGCACTGACCCGCCATCACCTCGCCTGCTGCGCGCCGCCGCGTGCTGGAGCCGCGTTCAATGCTCAACGTCTTCACGCTGGTCAACGGCCGGCTGGTCCAGGAAGAAATCGACAGCGCCGATGCGCTGGCCCATGTGCGGCCGGTGTGGGTCGACCTGGAGGCGCCCACTGTCGACGAGAAGGCCTGGGTCCATGCACGCTTTGGCATCGCCATTCCAGAAGACATCGTCGATGACGACCTCGAGGAGTCGGCTCGCTTCTACGAGGAAGACAACGGCGAGTTGCACATTCGTTCCGACTTCCTGATCGACGACGACGTCACTCCGCGCAACGTGCGCGCTGCGTTCATCCTGTACCAGCAGGTGCTGTTTTCGGTGCATGCCGAAGACCTGCCGGTGTTTCGCTTGCTGCGCCTGCGCGCGCGGCGCATTCCGGCGCTGATCGAAGACGCCAAGGACGTGCTGCTCAAGCTCTACGATGCCGACGCCGAGTACAGCGCCGACGCGCTCGAGGGCATCTACGACGCGCTCGAAGCGGTCGGCGTCGGCGTGCTCAAGCAAGACGTCGACGACCGGGCAGCCGGCGCCGCGCTGGCCGCGATCGCCAAGGAGGAAGACCTGAACGGCCGAATCCGCCGCAACGTCATGGATACACGCCGCGCGGTGAGCTTCATGATGCGCAGCCGGATGCTCAACGCCGAGCAGTTCGAGGAAGCGCGCCAGATCCTGCGCGACATCGACTCGCTCGACAGCCACACCGCATTCCTGTTCGACAAGATCAACTTCTTGTTGGATGCCACGGTCGGCTTCATCAATATCAACCAGAACAAGATCATCAAGATCTTCTCGGTCGCCAGCGTGGCGCTGCTGCCGCCGACACTGATTGCCAGCCTGTATGGCATGAACTTTCGCAACATGCCAGAGCTTGACTGGGCCTTGGGTTACCCATTCGCGATCGGACTAATGTTGATCTCGGTGGCAGTGCCGATGGTGTATTTCAGGCGCAAAGGCTGGCTGCGTTGAGACAAGCTGCGCAGTAACCAATGGAAAGCGCGCTGACACGTGCAGTAGCTCACAGCCACGAGCGCAGGGCCTTGCCTAGACTGGCCCCATGAACACGCAACGCATACCCTTCCTTGGCGCGCTGGTCCTGACTGGCTGGCTGATCGCAGGCCCAGCGCTCGCGCAATTCAACTCGACCCCGGCCGTCGACGGCGCCTTCAAGCGACCCTCGCCTGCCGAGACCGCGTTGGAGTACCGCAGCGACGGCGCGCGCCATCTTTACGCCGCATACGGCAAGCATATTCACAAGGGCAAGATGCCGCCACTGTTGTATGGCATTGCGATCATCGAGACCGAGATCGAGGCAAATGGTGACGTGCGAAATGTGCGCGTGGTGCGCCAGCCCGCCGCGGCCGAGGTCGGCCCCTGGGCGGTGGCGATGATCAAGAAGGCCAGCCCGTTTCCGCCCCCGGAAAAGATGGGGGCGGTGAAGTACACCGAAATCTGGCTGGTGGACAAGAGTGGGCGTTTTCAGCTCGACACCTTGACCGAAGGTCAGCGATAGGCAACTACGTGCTGGCGCGGCGTTTGAGCCAGCGCATCAGTATGCCCACGGCCGGCAGTTTCTGATACAGCTCCTCTGCTGCATCCCAGTAGTCGCGGTGCGTCGTGATACGGCCGTCGGCACCAAAGTGCAGGTGCGTCGCGCCGCGGACGACCTGGTCGACTTCTGGCGAAAGGCGCCTGAATCGAAACAGGAAGTCCCAGGTCAGGAAAGACTGATCGCCTTCGCAGACGACATCGCGCACGACAAAGCGCGGTGTTTCGAGGGCGCGGTACATGTGTTCGAACACAGCCCTGATTGCGGGCACGCCCTCGACTTCGTTGAACGGATCCTTGAAGCTGGCGCCGACGGCGTAGATCTCGCCGATGCGCGGCAACTCTGCCGGGCTCAGGCACTCGAAGAAGGCCACCACGCGCACCACGCGCTCGTCTTGCGATCGTGGCGCGGTCATAGTCCGGTCGAGCGACGGATGGCCGTGAAGTAGGCGCCGTCGGCAAGAAATCGCATGGCTTTCAGCCACAGCGTGAAGCGCTTCGGAAAGTGAATCTCGAAGCGCCCTGCTTCCCAGCCGGTGACGATCTCTCGAGCCGCCTCAGCGGGCGACATCAAGCCCGGCATCGCGAACTTGTTGCCGGCGGTCAGCGGTGTCTCGACGAAACCCGGGTTGATCACCGACACCCCCACGCCCTTGGGCTGCAAGTCGAGGTACATCGTTTCAGCCAAATTGATCAGCGCGGCCTTTGTCGGGCCGTAGGCCAGCGAATTGGGCAGTCCGCGGTAGCCGGCGACGCTGGCCACCAGGCTGATGTGTGCAGGTTGGCCGGCCGCCGCCTGTCGCAGCAACTGCGGCAGCGTGGCATCGAGCAGGTACAGCGCCCCGACCACGTTGACCTGTTGGTGCTTGAGCATTTCGTCTAGGTCGAACGCGGTCGCGCGCTGCGCCTTGTAGTGACCGGCACAGTACATCACCAGATCGATGCGGCCGTGGCGCGCGATGATGTTCTTCGCAGCATCGAGCAAGGCTGCGTGGTCTGTCACGTCCAGCGGCAACGCCATCGCACGGTCGCGGCCCTGCGTGAATTGCGCCAGCCTGGCCGCATCGCGCGCCGAAACGATCACCATCGCCCCGGCGGCGTGCAAACGCTCGGCGGTGGCCCGGCCGATGCCGGTGGAGGCGCCAACCAGCCAGACCACTTGGTCGGCCCAGTCGGCAATGCGGGGATTCAAGGACACTGCAAGCTCGCTCAGGGTTTGGTGAAGGCAAGCGTGACCTCGCCCAGGGTGATGCCGAACTTGCTCATCACAGCCTTGTTGAGCATCACCCGCTCGTCCATCAAGTACATCCAGTCGTCGAACTGCACTTCCCAGATCCGGCCATCGACCGGCAACGCCAGCGTGTAGCGCCAGTTCAGCGCGTTGCCGGCGGCTTGGCCGGTGGCTTCGCCGACCACATCATCGGCGCGACCGCTGTAACGGCCGTTGCCGTGGTCGGTTAGGCGCCAGACACGCCTTTCCTTCTTGCCGTCGCTGTAGGTGAAATCTTCGTCGAGCACACCTTGGTTGCCATTCCAACTGCCGGTCATCTTGACGCTGAAGCGGCGTACGACCTTGCCCGAACGGTCGGTGAACAGGCCGTGTGCGGTCAGCGCTCCGTCGAAGTACTTGCGCAGCTCGAGTTGCGGCGCCTCGCGCGCGTAGTCGGCGGGTGTCGGCGCGCTGGCACAACCGGCCAGCAACAGCACCACAACGCCGAGGGCGACGACGGCACGGCGCATGGTGGAGGGGGTGGTCAAGTGGGTTCTCCGTGAGGGCTGCGCATCCAGGCGCCATACAGCAAGGCTGCAGCCAGCAGTTTGAGCGCGCAGGGCAGCAAGCCGTACGCCAGTGCCAGCGACTGCAGCGCGCCCGTGTCGCGCACGCCGGGGGCGTAGCCGAACGCGCCGAGCAGAGGCAGCGCCAAGCCAGCGGCCAGCGCGAGATTGAGTTTGGTGGCGAAGTTCCACCAGCCGAAGTAGGCCCCTTCGGCATGACCACTGTGACCGGCACGCTGGATCACGCCGGCCAGCAGGGCGCCCGGCAGGGCCAGGTCGGCACCGAGTGCCAGGCCGCTGGCCACGCAAACCATAGCGAATGGCATCAGGTCGCCCGCGCCGAGGGCGGTAGCCCAAACAAAAGCCATGATCGCGAGCAGCATGCCGGCCAGCCACGACCGCGACAGACCGAATCGTGCGACGGCCCGCACCCAGATCGGCATCGACAGGGCGCCGGCTGCGAAGTAGCTGAACAGAAACAGCGGCTCGTAGGCCGGCAGCTGCAGCCGGTCGCGGATGAAGAACAGCACCAGCGTGGCAGGCAGTGCACTGGCCACGCCATTGACCATGAACACCAGCAGCAGGCGCCGGAATCCCGGGTTGGCCAATGGCAGGCGCATTGATGGTGCAGCGTGCGCGACCGCGGCCGAGACGCCACGCGGTGCGGTGGCCAACAGAGCCACGCCGGCGGCCAGCGCCAGTGCGAACACCGTGCTTGTCACGCCCAGGCCGGCCAGCGAAGGCAACACACTGGCGACCAGCACGCCGGCCAAGGCCAGGCCTTCGCGCCAGGCGACGATGCGAGCGCGCTGCGTTGCGTCGCCACCCAAGCGCGCACCCCAGGCCTGGTGCACGACCGACAAGACGCTGTACGACAGGTAGGTCACCGCAAGGAAGGCACCACACCAGGCCAGCAGCGCCGCAGGGTCGCTCACCCGCGGGAAGAACAAGGCGTGAAAGCCCAGCGCCAGGACCAGCGCCGCGATCGCCGTAACAGCCAGCACGCGACGCGTGGAATACGCGAACCAGCCGTCGGCCCAGCGGCCGATCCAGGGGTCGGCAAAGGCGTCGAGCAGGCGCGTGGCGAGCAGCAGCGCGCCGAGCGTCGCCAGTGGCACACCGAACACCGTGGCGTAGTGGTTCGGCAGCACGACATACAACGGCAGCGCCACAAAGGCCAATGGCAGACCGAGCGCACCGTAGGTCAAGCCGTGCCGAATGCCGGACGCTGCGGCCGGCGCCAGGGCGGGCACAGCAATGGGCGCCGCCAGGCTCACGGCGCGAGCCCTAGCAAGGCAGTGCGCAACTGCGGCTCCGACGTGCGCGGCGAGAGCCAGATGCCGAAGAAAAGTTGCGCGAACGTCGCATCGAGCACCTCGCCCGCAAGCCGGCCGTTGACGTGAAAGCGCACGCCCTCTCCGGGCCGGTGCACGCTGGTGATGCGGTCGCCTGCCTGGACATCGGGAAACAACTGCTTCATCAGGGCCAGCCAGCGCTCGCCGTCGCTGGCACTGACATCGCCGACACGCTGCATCTCGGTCAATGAGCGCTCAGCGATCAGCGGCCCCTTGAGCTGGCGTGCATATTCGATCTCGAGCGCTGCACTGGCGCGCAAGGCGTCGGCGCCGCGCAGCGCCGTCGGCGCCCATAGGCGGATGTCATAAACGTGCAGGCCGAAGAAGCGCAGCCGTGCCTGGCCATGCAGGCGGGCGCCTGGCAGGTCGCTCTGCACCTCGACAGGCGCAGGTAGGCTCGCTGGCGCCGCGGGTTGCGCAGCCGTTGGCCCCGCGAACGCCATGGCGGCCAAAGCCACCAGCGCGCTGCGTCGCGAAGCCTGCTCAGGGCTTGCGCAGCGTGAACTGGATGACATCGGTGTTGCCGCCGTCGAAGGCCGCTTCGCAGTAGCCAAGATAGAACTCCCAGATGCGCACGAAGCGGGTGTCGAAGCCGATGTTCCGCACCTGCGACTCTTCGGCCAGGAAGCGCTCGCGCCACAGGCGCAGGGTCTGTGCGTAGTCGGCGCCGAAGGCCAACTCATTGACCACTTCCAGCCCGGCCGCTTTCGCGTGCGCCCGGAATTGGCTTGGGCTGGGCAAGAGCCCACCGGGAAAGATGTACTGCTGGATGAAGTCGGTACCTGCAACGTAACGCTCGAACAGGTCATCACGGATTGTGATGGTCTGGATGCAGGCCCGGCCGCCTGATTTCAACTTGTCGCGCAGGGTCGCGAAGTAGTCTGGCCAGTAAGCGCGGCCGACCGCTTCGAACATTTCTATTGAGGCGATGGCATCGAAAGGCGCGTCGTCGATGTCCCGGTAGTCCTGCAATCGCAGGTCGACAGACCCGGACAGGCCCGCGCGGCTGATTCGCTCTCGGGCATAGCTCAGCTGCTCGGTTGACAAGGTCACACCGGTGACGTCAGCAGCGAATTCAGCGGCCGCCTTTTCCGCGAGCGCACCCCAGCCGCAGCCAATCTCGAGCAGGCGCTGGCCGGGCTGCAACTCGCACTCGGCCAGGGCCCGCCTGACTTTGGCGTGCTGGGCGTCGTTCAGGCTGCGCTCTGCGTCCCCCTCGAACCAGGCGCTCGAGTAGTTCATCGTCGGGTCGAGCCAGAGGCGGTAGAACGGATTGCCCAGGTCGTAATGGGCGTGAATGTTCTTGCGGCTGCCGCGCCGCGAGTTGCGATTCAGCAGGTGCTTGGCGCGGTATAGCAGACGGCCCCACCAATGGCCATAGATGACGTCTTCGACAGCAGCGCGATTGGCCACCAGCAGCTTCATCAGCGCTGGCAGGTCCGGCGTGGCCCAGTCGCCCGCGATATAGCTTTCTGCGAAGCCGATGTCTCCCGACTTCAGTGCCGCGGCGCAGACGTTCCAGTTCACCAGCCGGATGGCGGCATGGGGGCCGGCGGCATTGGGCGCACCGAAGCGCAACTGCGTGCCGTCGGGCAATTGCGCATCGAGGCGACCATGACGCAGGCTCGAGAGCAGGCGCAACACGGCGCGCGCGGCCGTCGGGGCGGCGGAGGGCGATTGGAAGTAGGAACTGGAGGACAGGCTGGACACGGTGCGGCTCATCGCAAGTCGGGCAGTCAGGGGTGCTACGGCTTCAGCGCGTGACGAACTGATCGGGTGCCACGGGCTTGCTTACCAAGGGGACGCGTTTGGCCCAAAGAATCAGCGCCTGCCAGTGGATGCGAGCGATGACACCCAGCGTCATCAGCGGCTGGCCGAAGAACGCAGCGCGCTGGCGCGCAGGCGTGGCGTTGGCATACGTGCCGCTCACGCTGGTGACAAGCACCGGGCCGTCGTCGTCGTGGTGCTCGACGCGCGCAACGATCTGTCCGTCGCTGCGCGCGAAGCGGAAGTGATAGTCGCCGACGATGTCGCAGAAGGGGGACACATGGAACACCTTCTGCGCACGTTGGTCGTGTCCCCAGGCCAGGTCGGGGCCGGCGAGCAGGTAGCAGTGGCGTTCGCCGAAGGTGTTGTTGACTTCGGTCACGATGGCGGCCAGCGAGCCGTCGCGGCGGTGGCAGTACCAGAAGCTCACTGGCTTGAACGCGTAGCCAAGAACGCGCGGGTAGGTCTGGAGCCAGACCTCGCCGTCGGCGTCCGTCACGCCCTCGCGCGCGAGCTGCTCATCGAGCCAGGCCAGGCAGTCGGTACGGCCATCGCCATGATCTCGGTCGTGGAAGGCCAGCAGGCCGAAGCGATTGCGCGCAAGTGCAGGGTCTGCCAACTGGCGCAGTGAGCGCATCGGCAGCAGCAGGAAGTAGGTCGGGTAGTTGAAGCGGTGGACCTTCGGGCGCAGGCGCTGGTGGCGCACTGACCCGACGGCCAGTTGCGCGCGTGCGGCGACCGGAATGGTCGCCAGTCCTGCGTGCTCGGTACACTGGAATTCACCCACGGCACAGTCCGGGGCACTCACGCCGCTGCTCCGCAGTCTGCCTGCGCTGCCCAGCGTGCACGCAGGCCGTCCACCACCGCCAGGCCCGAGATCAGACCGTCTTCGTGAAAGCCATAGCGGGTCCAGGCGCCGCAGAACCAGACATGCGAGCAACCTTGCAGCGTGGGCACCCGTCGCTGGGCCCGCACGGCGGCGCGGTCGAACACCGGATGGCTGTAGTCCCATTGACCGAGAACGGAGTCGGGCCGAATCGGCCGCAGCGGGTTGAGCGACACCATTACTGGCGTTTTCCACGGCAGCGGTTGCAGCCGATTGATCAGGTAGTGCAGGCACACGCTGGCGCCTTCGCGGTCGGGGTCGGCGGCGCGTTCATAGTTCCACGCGGCCCACGCGCGCGGGCGCTGCGGCAACACCGAGCGGTCGGTGTGCAGCACGGCGCGATTGGCGTGGTAACGGATGGCGCCGAGCACCTCGCGCTCGTCTGCACTTGCGTCGCATAGCAGTGCCAGCGCCTGGTCGCTGTGGCAGGCGAGGACAACTTCATCGAAGCGCTCACTGCCGGCGTCGGTGCCGACGACCACGCCTGCCGTCCCGGCGCCGGGTGGCAGCCTGCGTATCGAGCGCACGGGGGTAGCCAGGCGAGCGTCGGCAATCGACGCCAGCATCTTGTCGACGTAATGTTTCGAGCCGCCGCGGACTGTGCGCCACTGTGGCCGGTCGCTCAACTGGATCAACCCATGGTTGTGGCAGAAACGGATCATCGTGCCGATCGGAAAGTGCAGCATCTGCTCGGTCGGACAGGACCAGACGCAGCTGACCATCGGCAGGAAGTAGCCCTCGCGGAACGCACTGCCGAAGCCGTGGCGAGCGAGGAAATCGCCGATCGGTTCGTCGAGTTCGGCATCGCCATTGCGCACGGCGATCGCCGTGGTCAGTCGGTTGAAACGCACGACATCGGCCAACATGCCTAGGAAGCGAGGTGAGGCCAGGTTGCTGCGCTGTGCGAAAACGCCGTTCAAGTCGCTGCCGCACCACTCCCACCCAGTTGCTGGCGACTGCACCGAAAACGACATGTCCGACGCTGCACTGTCGACGCCCAGGCGCTCGAACAACGAGATCAGCTGCGGATACGTGCGCTCGTTGAATACCAGGAAGCCGGTGTCGACGCCATGCCGGATGCCATTCAGACGGACATCGACGGTGTGCGCGTGGCCGCCGAACCAGGTCCCGGCCTCGAACAGCGTGATGCGAGCCTCCGCGGCCAGGGTGTGCGCGACAGTCAGGCCCGAGATGCCTGAGCCGATGACGGCGATTCGGCGCATGCCTCAGCCCAGAAATACGAAAGGGGTACCGCGTTGAGCGGTACCCCTGTGTGTAAAGGATGCTGTGCGGCGCCCCCGAGCGAAGGAGGGAGGGAGGGAGGAGGAGGAGAAGCGCTCGAGGATTGCAGCCAGACGTGCCGGAAGGCTGCACAGCAACAAAAAACGTACCTTCGCATGGACCTCGCCGACTGTGCGAAGTTCCCGCGACGATGATGCAACGACCTGTGTCGAAGCGGCATGGGAGTAGGTGAGTGAACTCATGAGTTCAAAATAATACCAGACAGTGTTAGTCCACGTCAAACTTCGCATAAGCGGTCGATGCAACGAAAAGTAACCGGGAGATCCGCGTTGTTGAACACTTCTTGTCCAGGACAATGTGATGTCGGTCTCTAAGTTGAGTCCACTGCTGTTGCGCTACAACCGGGCCAGCTGCGTGGGATATCGGGAGGGGGATGCAGGTGCCAGCTAGTTTTTCAACGCGGCCTATCACCATGTCGATTTCGGCGGTCGAGCGCGATACCGGCCTGAGCAAGGACACGTTGCGGATCTGGGAGCGGCGCTACGGGTTCCCAATGCCCGACAGAGACAACCTGGGTGAGCGAAGCTACCCCTTCGAGCAGGTCGAGCGCCTGCGAACGATCAAGCGGTTGCTGGATGCCGGCCATCGTCCTGGGCGCATCGTCGCGATGCCTGCCGCCGATCTTGACCGACTGACAAGTGCGACAGGGTTGCGAGCGAAACAGGCCGAGCCTGCAACTGACTTGCTCCACGCGGGCGATCTTGCCGCTTTCATGGCGGCAATCCGTCAACACGATGTCGACATGCTGCGCCACCTGATGGCGCGAAAGCTGTCGCGAATCGGGCTGGGCCGTTTTGTGCTGGACGTGATCGCGCCGCTGAATGTGCAGGTCGGTGAAGCGTGGATGCAGGGCCGACTTGAAGTCTTCGAAGAGCACCTCTATACCGAGTCGGTGCAGGTCGTGCTGCGCAACGCCTTGCACCAATTACCGGCGGCCGGCGCCGGCAGACCGCGCGTGCTTCTGGCCACAATGCCCGGCGAGCCTCATGGCCTAGGGCTGTTGATGGCGGAGGCAGTGCTGGCCCTGGAGGGCTGCCGCTGCGCGTCGCTCGGCGTGCAAACACCGGTTTGGGACATCGTTCGTGCTGCTGCGGCCTTGCACAGCGACGTTGTGGCGCTCAGCTACACCGGTTGCACCAATCCGCACCAGGTCACTGATGCTTTGACCGAGTTGCGCAGGAAGCTGCCCGCCGAGGTTGACGTGTGGGCCGGTGGCAGCGCGCCGGTGTTGCAGCGCCGCGCAATCAGCGGCGTGCGCGCGATGGTTGGCTTGGACGATGTGGCTGCGGCGCTGGCTCAGTGGCACGAGCGCAATCCGACTCGCCAATGACCCGCGATTGGTCACCAATCTCCAGAATCGGGGCGTAGACGTCAAGGGCGCGTGATGCCCTGGCTGGGACTCTCCACGGTGCTTGAGGCGATAGGCTGGAACATGGAGCGCTGTTTCTCGAGGTGCAGCGTCGCGGCCCGCCGCCGCAAGCCCCTGTGGCCACTGAAGCTCAGCCCTTGCCCTGGGCAGCCATGCGCGCCCGCTCCTGCTCCTGGTAGGTCTTGCGATCGCGATCGACGCGCTGTGCCGACGGCCGCTGCGCTATCAGTTGGCTGTAGCCCTTCCAGTCGACGCCGTGTGCGGCGAGCAGGTCGTCGCCATAGATGATCTTGCTCGACAGCGCCACCAGCGGCAGCGTGACGTAGGCGGCGCAGTCGGCCAGGCTGAAGCTTGCGCCAGCGACGTAAGGTGAGAATGCCGCCAGGCGCTTGAAACCGGCAATGTTCTTGTCGAGCAGTTTGCGCACGCGGGCCTTTTGCGCATCGCTGATCGTGCCGCCAAAAAACGCCTGCAGGTACAACTCGCGCGCCACGAGTTCCAGGTGCAGGTCGATGAACACGGCAAGCTCGCGCACCTTGGCCGCCGCCCAGGGGTCGGCTGGGAGCAGTGCCGGTGTCGGTGCCAAGGCTTCGAGGTACTCGACGATGGCGCTGCTCTCGCACAGCGTGCCGTGCTCGGTGCGCAGGAACGGCACCTTGCCGAGCGGCGACGCCTCCAACAGATCGTCGGGCTTGTGACCCGGGCTGACTCGCTCCTCGCTGAACGGCAGGCCCTTTTCCAGCAGCAC
>Ga0209254_10002655_pt1 | contig 16285 bp, 13 predicted proteins | sample FrelakmetDIP11DI_FD_187148 | JGI IMG/M metagenome (GOLD analysis project Ga0209254, IMG submission 187148) | Freshwater lake sediment microbial communities from the University of Notre Dame, USA, for methane emissions studies - DIP11 DI (SPAdes)... | ecosystem: Environmental > Aquatic >... | reverse complement strand
GGCCTCGGTCAGGACCGAGATGGCGCAGGCGCCCCCTGTCTCGTAGGCGCACGCAATCTTGCCAAGATCCACATCCCCTTTAATCATTCCAAGGGATGGCGATGCACGCTTTATCTCGGCAATGAGTGCCATGGGCCGATGCGTGAAGAGGGAAGTGATCAAGTCCCGGGGAACGGGAAGATGGGGGATCTTCTCTTTCATCTCTTCCAGGCAGGAGAGGGTCTTTCTTTTTTCGACTTCTTCACGCGTTATTTTGACGATCTTCTCCAGAAACATTCTTCACCCCTCTCGATTTGAAAAACGGATCAGTTCGTTGAGCTTCTTCAAAGCCCTGCCCGAGTCGATCGAATCCCTGGCCATCTCAATCCCCTCTCCGAGGTTTGAAACCCTTTCTGCCGCCACAAAGATAGCCGCACCATTCAATAGGACGACATCGCGCCGGGGTCCTGGAACCCTTTGGAGGATGTCAAGAATGATCTTTGCATTGTCCGGGGCTGTCCCCCCTTGGATCTCTTGCAGGGTGCTCTTTTTCAGACGAAAATCCTCCGGCTGAATCTCGTAGTTTGAAATCTCTCCCTTGACGAGATGACTAACAAAAGTCCTACCCGTAATGCTGATCTCATCGCAGCGGTCCTCCCCGTGGACGACAAGAGCTCCCTGGCAACCCAGATTCTTCAGCACCTCGGTGATGGGCCGAAGGAGGTCGGCTCTATAAAGCCCCAGAACCTGGGCATTGGCACCTGCAGGATTGGTCAGAGGGCCGAGAAGATTGAAGACCGTCCGGATGGCGATCTCCCTTCGAGGGGTCAACGCATGCTTCATGGCTGGATGAAACAGAGGGGCAAAGAGGAAGGCCAGGCCCACTTCCCCGAGGCAAGCCTGCACCCTGTCCGGGGAGAGATTGATGTTTACCCCTAAAGCCTCCAATACATCGGCACTGCCGCACTGGCTCGATACCGAACGATTCCCGTGCTTGGCTACCGCCAACCCGCCCCCGGCCGCCACTATGGCCACTGCGGTGGAAATGTTGAACGTGCCACGACCATCTCCTCCTGTGCCACAGGTATCTGCCACCCAACCCCCATTCTCTTCGCCATTCCCTCCTCGTTGGATACGGATCGATTTCTCCCTCATCGATCGCGCAAACCCTGTGATTTCCTCTACGGTCTCTCCTTTCATCCTCAGGCCGGTCAGAAAAGCTCCGATCTGTGCAGCCGTCGCTTCGCCCCCCATCAGGGTCCCCATGGCCTGGTAAGCCTCCCCCTCAGTGAGGTCTTCCCTTTCCACAATCTTGGCAATGAATTTTCTAAGCATGATGGTTCTCCTCCATGTCCAGAAAGTTTTTAAGCAGGATCTTGCCACCCTCCGTCATGATCGATTCGGGATGGAACTGGACTCCTTCGATGGCAAATTTCTTGTGTCTTACGCCCATAATCTCCTGCTCTTCTGTTTCTGCAGAGATATCCAGACAGTCCGGCAGCGTTTTTCGTTCGATAAGAAGAGAGTGGTAGCGGATAGCCCGGAAAGGATTCGGAAGGTCTCTATAAACCGTCTTTCCATCGTGATAGATGAGCGAGCTCTTCCCATGCATCAGACGTTCAGCTCGGATAATTCGGCCGCCGAAGACCGAACCGATACATTGATGGCCCAGGCATACTCCAAGGATTGGGATCCTTCCCGCCATTCTCAGGATGGCTTCCTCTGAGATGCCCGCCTCTCTGGGGGTGCAGGGCCCCGGGGAGATGACGATCCGTTCAGGGGCGAGACTTTCAATCTCTGCAAGAACGATCTGGTCGTTGCGAAAGGTTTGGCAGTTCCCCCCGAGCTCCCCGAGATATTGGACGAGGTTGTACGTGAAAGAGTCATAGTTGTCGATCAGCAGAATCATCTCAATCCCTCCTCAGCAATTCGAAGGGCCCGGAAGATGGCCTGGGCCTTGTTTAGGGTTTCGTTGTATTCCCTTTCAGGGTCGGAGTCAGCGACAATGCCAGCGCCTGCCTGTACATAGACCTTTCCGTCGCGAATGAGGATCGAACGGATCGTAATGCAGGTGTCCATATTTCCCGAGAAGCTGAAGTAACCCACTGCTCCTGCGTAAGGCCCGCGCCGGATCGGCTCCAACTCTTCGATGATCTCCATGGCACGAATCTTGGGAGCACCTGCTACGGTTCCGGCGGGAAAGGTTGCTCGGAAGACGTCGAAGGCGTTCTTCCCGGCGGCCAGGGAGCCCCGGATATTGGAGACGATGTGCATGATGTGGGAATAACGCTCCACGTCCATCAATGCGGTGACCTCCACTGAACCGATCTCCGACACGCGGCCCACATCATTGCGGCCGAGGTCGACGAGCATGATGTGTTCGGCCCTCTCCTTCTCATCGGCCAGCAGGTCCTTTTCCATCGTCAGGTCTTCTTCCGGTGTTTTTCCACGGGGCCGTGTGCCCGCGAGGGGCCGGAGTTCAATCTGCTTGCCTTCCAGACGGACCATGACTTCCGGTGAGGCTCCGAGAAGCACGGTATCTTCCATCTTCAAGTAGAAGAGGTAGGGCGAGGGATTGATGCTTCGTAAGGCACGGTAGATATCAAAGGGGTCACAGTGGAGATCGGATGAAAACCGCTGGGAGAGGACCACCTGGATGATGTCCCCGGCTTTGATATATTCTTTCGCTTTTACCACACCCTTCATGAACCCCTCTTTGCTTAAATTGGAATGAAGGGGGGACGAAGGACAGGGTTTTCGGTTGAGGGTAGGGAGGGCTGACTTTCTGAGTTTGGCCATGATCCTCTGGATCTTTGCCTCACCTTCCCCATAAACCTCTTCAATGGACTTACTTTCCTCCAGAAAGACATTCGAGATGACGGTGACCTTGTGCTTTAAATTGTCGAAAACGAGCAAGATGTCCGTGATCATGAAACAGCAGTCATAGACATTAAGGTCCTGCGGAAGGAGCGCGGGAATCCTTTCGAAAGACCTCACCACATCGTAGTTGAGATAACCTACCGCCCCACCGGCAAAGCGGGGGAGAGAATCGTGCAAGGCAGGTTTGTACCTTGCAAGAAAGTCTTCGAGGGCTCTGAGAGGATCTGCGACTTCGCCTCTTTGAACCCCCTCTCCATCTTTCAGAATTTCGCAGACCTTGTCTTTGCTCCGGAATAGAAAGGAAGGGCTCGAACCCAGGAAGCTATAGCGACCCCATTTCTCACCCCCTTCGGCGCTTTCGAGGAGGAAGGAGAATTTTCCATCATCGATCTTCCGGAATGCCGAAATGGGGGTCTCCCAGTCAAAATGCATTTCCTCCGAGAGAGGGATCAGATTGCCTTGATCGGCCAGTCGCTTAAAATCCTCAAAAGACGGAATCGTCATGTGCTTTCACCTCCTCCGTATGATCGGCCAATAGACAGAAAGGCCGAGGGGTCGCGAAGACTGCCCTCGGCCTTGAATTGAAAACGGGTGCTATGATGTTAAACCTACCCGCTTGGCCATGGGCACTCCTCGCCCCAAGGGATGTTGCACCACCACCAGCGGTTGATAGCATTCAGAATCATTATCTCCCTCCTTCCCAACGTCATTCTATTCATCTAGGAACTCCTGGGATAAGAGCCCAGGACCTTCACAAACAAGACCTTCTGCTTCAGCTCTGTCATCGCTTCATCGAGATGTGGATCTTCGATATGGCCTTCACAATCCACAAAGAAAATATATTCCCATAGCCTCCCTTTCATGGGGCGGGATTCGATCTTCGTCAGATTGACCCCTTTCTTGGAGAGGGCCTCCAGGATCTGTGCGAGCGAGCCTGGGGTATGGGGAATTGAGAAGAGGATGGAGGTCTTGTCCCTGCCTGTCCGGCCTCTGTTTTGACCGTGGAGGACCAAAAAGCGCGTATGATTTTGGGAATAGTCTTCAATATGAGAAGCATTGGATTTCAGGCCGTAAAGCTGGCCGGCCAGAGAGGTCGCGATGGCCGCTGCGTTTTGGTCCTCGCCGGCGATCTGGGCAGCCTTCGCTGTACTCGCCGTCTCAACGAGAGGCACGTGGGGGAAATGTTGCTTCAACCATTGCCGGCACTGTCCCAGGGCTTGAGGGTGAGAATAGATTTTATGGATATCTTCAGCGCTTCCTGTCTGGGAGAGAAGATCATGCGATATCCGAAGGAAGATTTCACCAGAGATCTTCACGTCGGAATCAGTCAGGAGGTCCAAGGTTTGGTCTACCGCCCCTTCTGTTGAATTCTCAATGGGAACCACTCCAAAAGTGGCTTTTTTCTTCTCTACAGCCTCAAATACTTCCTGAATGCTTCCCTTCGCACACGCAAGGACGGAGCTCCCGAAATGTTTAACGCAGGCGAGATGACTATACGTCGCAGGGGGACCGAGGTACGCCACCGTCAGCTCGATCTCGAGTGAGCGACAGGCTGAAATGATCTCGCGGAAGACAGGTGCAATGGCGTCCTCTGGAAAGGGCCCAGGATTTCGTAACTTGAGGCGCTCGAGGATTTCTTCTTCCCTTTGGGGATCATAGGGATCCATCTTCATCTCTTCTTTGGCCTTAGCCACTTCCTGGACAACTCTGGCCCGTTCATTCAAGAGGCGAAGGATCTCCTCATCGAAGGTTTCAATCTTCTGGCGAAGGGTCTTGATCTTCTCGTGAGGCATCATTCCCGCTAGTTCCTTTCCCTCAAGCTTGGAGAGCCCTCTGCCGAAGGAGGTGGTCCGCCAGTACAATGGCCACCATAGCCTCACAGACCTGATTAATCCGGGGGATGGCTGAGACGTCATGTCGACCTTTGATCTGCAAGGAGACAGGGCGCATCGAGTGATCCACGGTCTTCTGCTCGATCTGGATGGATGGAATAGGCTTCACGGCCACTCGCAGGAGGATGTCGGCTCCGCTTGAAATTCCTCCTAAGATTCCCCCTGCATCATTTTTCATGAAACCGTCCGATGCCAGGGGGTCGTTGCACTCAGAACCGAGCATACGGGCGACCTGAAATCCAGCGCCCACCTCCACGCCTCGCACGGCCCCGATGCTCATCAAGCCCTTGGCTAAATCTGCCTCCAACTTGTCGAAAACAGGATCGCCTAATCCAGGGGGGCACCCGCGGACAAGGATTTCTACGATGCCTCCCAGCGTATCCCCTCGGAGTTTGACCTCCTCGATCTTTTTCTCCATAGCCTGAGCGGCCTCCCTGTCTGGACACCGCAAGAAATTTCGATGCACCTCTTCCAGATCCATCTTTTCCGCTCGAATCCCGCCGAGCTCGATGGTATAAGCCATGAGCTCAATCTTCTCTCCCCCTAAGATCTTCTTGGCCACAGCCCCTGCAGCCACTCTCCCGGCTGTCTCACGAGCTGAAGCCCTGCCGCCGCCGCGGTGATCTCGAATGCCATATTTTGCCTGATAGGTGAAGTCGGCTTGGCCCGGTCTGTAAATGTTCCTTATTTCTTCATAGGGAGTAGAATCAACATCTTCATTCCACACGCTGATGCAAATGGGCGTGCCCGTGGTTTTCCCCTCGAAGACACCAGACAGAATCCTGCCCCGGTCTTTCTCCTTTCGGGGGCTTGTGCCAAACCCCTGGCCCGGCTTCCTCCTATCCATCTCGGACTGGATATCTTCGTCTGAAAGTTCCAATCTGGGTGGACAGCCATCAATGACCACCCCGAGAGCCTCACCATGGGATTCTCCCCATGTGGTGACCCTGAAGACCGATCCAATAGAATTTCCTCCCATTAGTTCCTCTGCTTCCTTTCCTCGAGCATGGACAGGACTCTCTTCATCACTGTTTCCACATCCATGGCTGAGGTATCCAGTTGGACCTCCGATGCCATCTCATAAAAAGGGGCCCGGGAGGTCATCACTTCCTCGGTCTCTTCAAGAATTCCCTTTCCTATGAGAGAAGGGCGTTGAACAAGGGTTCGAGGGTCGTTCACCATTCTTGCATGAAGGGTCTGCGGATCCGCTTTTAGCCAGATAACAAAACCATTTTTCTTTAACGCCATCGCATTGTCCAGGTCTAGGATAAAACCTCCCCCTGGTGCGATAACCAGATTATTCTGATTCGAAATCTCCTGAATGATCTGCTTCTCAAGGACCCGGAAATAGGGCCACCCTTGAGTTTCGACGATGTCTCGGATTGCACCGTGTCGTTGTTCGATGAGGACATCTGTGTCAACAAACTTCATTTGGAGTTGAGTAGCAACCCTTTTCCCCACCGTCGTTTTGCCTGCACACCTGTATCCGATCAAGACAAGGTTCATAAGAGAACTTGCGCCTTTCAGGAGTCAGTCTGCCGGGTGAGAGCCACCGGTTGACAGTCTTTTTCGTAGAGTTTCTGGAGTACTTCCCAGAATCCTGGGAAGGATTTATCCACGCATCGTTCGCCTTTGATCTTGATCCCCGGAACCACCAATCCTGCGATGGCGAAGCTCATGGCAAGACGGTGATCATTACGCGTTTCAATTTCCGCGGCATGGGCTTTTCCCCCTTCAACGCTCAGCCAGTCTTCGCCTTGTTCCGTCCGAATGCCCATCTTTGCCAGTTCCTCAGCGAGGGACGTGATACGGTCCGACTCTTTCATACGAAGGTGTGCAATCTTTTTCATCACGGTCTTCCCACGCGCAAAAGCTGCCGTTACCGCAAGGGTTGGGACGAGGTCGGGCATTGCATTCATGTCAATCTCCATCGCCTGGAGATCCCGTCCGAAAACTTCAACCCAGTTCCCTGCGCGTACAACCTGACAACCCATCCTTTCCAGCACATTCGCAAAAGCTGCATCTCCTTGGATGGAGTTTGGGGGAAAATTGTCAACTCTCACTCTTCCTCGGCTCACGGCAGCGGCTGAAAAGAAATAGGAAGCATTGGAAGCATCCCCTTCGATCCGAAATCTTTGGGATCGGTAGCGCTGTCCCGCCTTCACAGAGAATGAATGGTATTCCCGACGATCCACTTGTATGCCAAAGGCAGACATCACGTCGAGGGTAATATCCACATAGGGCCGGGATGCTAAGTCACCCATCACTTTCAGGTACATATCCCCATCGGCATGAGGGGCGACCATGAGAAGGCCGGAGAGAAACTGGCTGCTTCGGTCCCCTCTGATATGCACCACTCCTCCCGAAAGGCCCCTCGATACCACGGCCACAGGCGGGCAGCCATCTCCATTCTTGGAAGTGGCTTTTACTCCCAGGGCCTCCAATCCCTCTAAGAGGTCAATCATGGGTCGTTGGCGCATCCGTTCATTTCCGTCTAACAACGTTCGTCCATTCCTCAGCGACGCGAGGGCAGTCAGAAACCTCATGGAGGTTCCAGAATTACCAGCAAACACTTCAATGTCGCCTGATCGGAAGTTGCCTCCCTTTCCCTGAACATGAAGACCATCTTCTTTCCAAAAGATGTTGACGCCAAATTTTTCAAGACCTTTAATGGTGTATTCCGTATCTTCGCTTTTTAGGGCATTGACTAAGAAAGACTCTCCATTGGCTAAAGCGGAGACCACCAGAGCCCGATGGGTGTAACTCTTCGACCCGGGAATTGTGACTACGACATCGCATCGATGTAAAGGTTTAACCTCGATCATGTCATTCTCGTTGATTGCCGATGCTCCGCCTCCAGCGATTGGTGGAGATCGGCTCTGATCTGTCTTCCGTCTGGACTTTGTCCAATCCAGATCTCGAGTTGAGCGGCTCCCTGATAGGCAAGCATCTCCAACCCATCGATCGTTTTGCAACCTTGCTCTTCAGCCTCATGAAGTAACTTTGTTCGAAGCGGCCGATAAACAATATCCATCACGACCATTCCTTTTCTCAGGAGTTGCTTCGGGAACGGGCTTTCGGCCTCATGAGGGGTCATCCCTACGGAGGTGGCGTTGATCAGTACGTCCGCATCTCGCGTACTCCGTTCCATTTCTGAGAGAGCCGATAAAGAATGATAAGGGTATCCCAATTCCTGGGCTAATCTCGCTCCTCGCTCTAAAGAGCGGTTGAAAATAGTCACCTCACATCCCCTCTCTTTCAGCCCGTAGGCAATCGCCCGAGCCGCCCCACCTGCTCCAAGGAGAATCACCTTCTTCCCACTCAAATGCACCTTCTCCTCCAAAGCTTTCAGAGCTCCGAAATGATCCGTGTTATGACCGATCAACTTTCCGCCCCTGTTAACGATCGTATTCACTGAGCCAATCTTCGCAGACAAAGCATCGAGTTCATCAAGAAAGGGTATGACGCTCGTCTTAAATGGGATGGTAATACTCACTCCTCGAATTCCTAACCCTCTGATAGCATCAAGGGCGTCTGTGATATCACCAACCTCGAAAGCCAGGTAAGCCGCATTAACTCCCATTCTTCCGAAGGCCCTGTTATGAATCACCGGGCTCAAACTTTTCCGAACTGGATTACCGATAATCCCGTACAGTTGTGTCTCTGCATTGATCATGGTTCAGTTGCCTCCACAATTCCCGTAATTCTTGAGCCGTCAGTTGCCCTGGCGCAGACCCCCTGCCATGACTCGATGATGCGTAACTCCAGACCGCCCCCATCATGGGAGCGAGGATCCGACTGATCTTCCCCTTCTCGCCCATGCAGAGGGCAATGATTTCCTGTCCTCTCTTCTTTGCGTATGGGATGAGGGATAAGATACGAAGATTGTCTTCGTAGGATTGTGCAAAGGTCACGATCTTAACGATCTCCGCCTTTTTCTCGGCCATCCGATCGAAGAGATCGTAGAGTGCCGGGGAAGAAGGGGTTTCTCGAAAATCATGGTAGGAAAGGACGAGTTCAGTCTTTTCACGGTTCTTTCTCTGCTCGTCGATCAACGACTGAAGAAGAACTTCTTCGCTCCCCACCTCAACATCGATGTAGTCTGCCCCCAGGTCCATGGCCTGTTTGAGCATTTCTAGCCTCTCCCTGTCCTCTCCCTCAAATCTTCCGCCCTCTTCCTTGCGCCGGTTTGTGACAATAAAGGGCTTCGTCCGTTGAATCAGGATGGGCTCCAGCTCGGTCTCGCCCAGATAATCGGCCCGAATCTCGATCAGATCCGCATGAGGCATGGCCCTGTCGATGGCCGCCCGGGCTTGCTCCAGGCTGCTCTCAGCAATGCAGATGCAGATCCGCTCTGTTCCGTCACTTTTCGACAATCGTTTCATTGATTTGGACTCCAAAATGTCGTCCTGTCCCTTCCCGGTAGACCAGGATTTCAGTTCCTTCTTTAAGGTCAACCAAGGAAACAGCCTTCCCATCGGGTTGCGTCAGCCGGATGGTCTCGGCATTCTGGAGGATGACCGATATGATCTGGCCGTTCTCTTCAGCCTCTACCAGCGCCAGGGGTCTCCTCTCCACCTTCGCCCTACCGACCACGGCAGGATAGCTCTTCCCTTCAAAATTCACGACGAAAACTTCATCCCCAGCCTTTAGCTCCGAGAGATATTTTGTCTCTCCGCCGGGCAGGCGAGTGTAAGCATGGACCGGACCCGCATTAACCCGGAAGGGCCGCGTGTTCACGAAGGAGCTTTCGACGGTCTCAGAATGGACAAGGAAGAGGGCCTGGCTGCTGTTCCCCACCAGGAGTCCTTCCCCGAGATTCATCGAAGAGCACGTATCGACGCAGACCCGGTCTCCTAGGCCCAGAGGCTCGATGCGTCTGACCCTGGCCGTCAAGAGCCCCAACGTCTCACTCTCCTTCTTGAGTGTGATGAGGATATCCCGCACAGCCTTGGGATCACTGTTGTTGATTACGACCCCGTCCACTCCTTTTTCGAGAATGGTCAGTGCCGTCTTTCCTTCCTGAAGGTCGCTGATCTCGACAAAAAGGTTATTCGTCCTGCTCAATAAATTTTCGAGGGGGATGATGGTCCAATCTCCACCCTTCACGACGACCTTCTTGGAATGGCTCAACCGGATAATCTCCTCTTCGTCTTTCTTCTCCTTGACCTCTTTCTCCACCACGTCGCGGCCAAGGACAAGATCTCCATCCTCGGCCACCGTTGGAATAATCCCCATCTTTTTTACCTCCGGTGCCTTGCCAGGGGGAACCCAGAGGGCGTCGGCCCCAGATTCGACGGCCGCCAGAGCGACCTCCCTTATCCAAGGAACAGCCTTTACCCAAATCTGTTTCATAGTCGTGCTCCTTCAGTTTGACGGGCCATGGACAATGCGACTGATGGACCGAACGATCTCGGTTGGACTCTTGTGCTGAAAGACATTCCGCCCGATCGAAACACCTGCTGCTCCTGCAGCGACAGCTCCCTTCACCATTCCCAGAATTTCCTCATCCCTTCCCATCTTCTCCCCACCTGCGATCAGCACGGGAACAAAACATCCCTCCACGACCTCTCTGAAGCTCTCTGGTGAACCGGTATAAGAAACCTTGACGATATCTGCTCCGAGTTCAGCTCCCACCCGCGCGGCATGCTTGACCACCTTCAAATCGTATTCACTCTTAACTTTGGGACCTCTCGTATAGATCATCGCCAAGAGTGGCATTCCCCATTCATTGGCCTCCCTCGCGATACGCCCAAAATCCTGCAACATGGACCTCTCATCCTCCGCACCCAGGTTTACATGGATGGAGACAGCATCGGCTCCCAGCTTGACGGCCTCTTCGACAGTGGTCGTCAAGACCTTGCAGTTCGGATCCGGGGCAATACAGGTGCTGGCCGAAAGATGAACGATCAGCCCCACATCTTTGCCTCTCCCGCGGTGCCCGGCTTCCACCAAACCTTTGTGAATCACGATGGCATTGGCCCCACCTTTTGCTACGGCGTCAATGGTCTGCCGGATATCGGTCAATCCAGCCACAGGCCCCAGAGTTATCCCATGATCCATGGGAACGATCACCGTACGCCCCGAATTGCGGTCAAAGATTCGCTCCATACGAATTTTCTTTCCAATCATGATCCTTTCCTCCTTTTCCTAAAAATAAAAAAAGCCGTGAGAGAAATTCTCCACGGCTCAAAATAAAAAAGCCGTGGGTAGCTTCGACCACCCACGGCCTTCGATGGCTAATTTTATCTTTTAAGGATCAGCCAAAGGCAGCGGGTAGGTCTGCGCAAAGTAATACCAAAAAAAGTTAAACCCGCTGCTAAAATTGGAAACACGAAGCTGATCCATTCTTTTCCCTTTTGAATTTCCAATCTGAGTAACACAGTTAAGATTTCAAGTCAAGTGGAATCTGAAAATAATTACGAGCAATATTCATACCAATCGGTTCTTTGAGACTAATGGATTGAAAATATTGAGCAAATGACAGATCTCGCTGTATCCGGTTCCCCTTGAAAACAGCGAATAAGTTCATGACTCTGTCACTTCTTGTCATGAACTGCTTCTCCGACACACGAGGAATGGACCAAGCTTCCGTCTCTTCCAATATCGTCTTTACCCACCAACGCCTCAAGAATATCCGACGCCACAGGTGGGCATCCCTGGATGAATCGTCCCATCTCCTTCATCTTGGTAGTGCAGTTTCCTATGAGGATCGTTCCCTTTGGACAAGCATTTAAGTGTTTCCCAATTCCGACATGGATTTTTCTGTCTCCGAGCCGGTAATCCGTTAGCCGTGAATGGTAATTCTGTAGAAAGACCAGGAGTGTTGAAAGGCATGCACTGCAGGCTCCCTCATCATGGACGATGACATCCGGGAAGGGGATGGAGAGTTTGGAGGGTGGAGGATCGAAAGGGATCTCCCATTTCAAGAAATCGAATGGTTTCACCGTAATTTTCTGAACTTGGATTTCTCCCAACCCTTTTCTTGCCGAGAGTCGAAGGTGAGGGATTGACTCTGGATCGAAACCCATCAGCCGGGCTGCAATCGCATCCGCTGAAAGGGCATTATCCCCCACAACGATCACGCCCATCTTTTTCATTTTTCCGTAGGCCGGACCCATCCCCTCCATTCCTACGGTTCCATCGATGACTGCTAAACGGGGAAGAAGGACAGAGGCCATATCTGAAATGGCGATATCCAATTCTTTGTCACCTTGAGTAATGGTTTCGTCATATTGGAGCTGATGAAATCTTGCTTTCTCTCTCCGCCACAACAACCCCTTCATATTCTTGATGCTCAGTGACACGTGGGTGTGCATGTGGGTTTTCATGACAGGGATGGAGATGACGGATCCAAATTCCTTCAAAATGGCAGGGACTTTGATCTTCTTAACAACCGTCCCTTTCGCAATGGGGATTTCCACCGGATCCCCTTGATCTAAATCGATGAGTTCAATCCCTTCCTTTTCAGCAATTTCTTTCATCCCTGTCCATCGAAAAGCCGTCTGGGCATCCACGCCAAAAATACAACTCTCACCGATTGCCATCTCCTTCACCCCGATTTCTTTTAAGTGGTCGATGATGGCCTTCACGACGAGCGGGTGAGTTGTTATCCCCTGACCAGGCCGAGCCAATCGGGCAGCATTGGGTTTGATGAGAATCCTCTCGCCTCTCATCTTAGGCAAGGGAGAGGCCCGAAGGGCCTTGATTGTTGTTTCATAGGGATCTTTGCCTTTTGAAACGACGACGGCACCGTCCATGTTTATCTCCAGAAACAAAAAAGGCCACAGAGATGTTTCCTGCAGCCTAGAAGCAAAGGAGCCACAGGTCATGTTACCCATGGCTCCCGCTTAACTCACAACCTCAAACCCATGGGATCATGGCTGTAGTTTTTCTCCAATAATAAAAACAATTAATTCTCAAGCTGAACTCCTTAAGGTCCATGATCATCTTATCTAAATGTCAGAAATGATTTTGTCAAGGGAGCGATTTTCGAAGCAGGTTCCGACGGCTCTCGCCCAAATTGTGCAGAAGGTCTACGATTTCGTTGCGATAGGTTCATCGACCAAGGCACGGCCCAACATACCGAGGCTTTTCCCTGTAACCTGTTGGGGTGCTAAGACGTGCTACCTTTTAAGATGTCTTTTCAAGACTTAAAAAAGCCTTGTCTGTTTGCAAAACACCTGGGATACCATATAATTGCCGCGGTCCGACTCCAACAAGGTAAAAAATTATTTATTGATATCGGTGACTTATAAGAACATTGTCTTTTTGCTTGACGAAAGCTTTTTTAAATGTTACCATTCAAGTAATCAAATATCCAAATATACATTTTCATCCTGTTGATTGGAGAACGGGCCATTTGGACTGTTTGCACTGGGATTCAGCCTTCCCGTTACTAAAGGAGGAAAATATGTCTCAGCGAAGATCAACTGACTGCCGATGGTTTCTCTTGTCGCTAACAATGATTACAATCCTGTTTATTTCTTCGCCATTTGTTTGGGCTGCAAACACGATCACGGTTACTTCTCCAAATGGAGGAGAGGTCTGGGAGCAAGGTTCAACCCAGACGATTCATTGGACCTACACAGGGACTCCCGGAGTGAATGTAAAGATCGAACTGTACCGGAGTGGTGCATTCAACCGCCTCATTATCGGTAGGACACCCATAGGAAACGGGGGGAGTGGTTCCTATACGTGGACCGTGCCTGCGGGGCAGAAAAAGGATTCGCGCTACAAAGTCAAAGTAAGCTCTACGAGAACAAGCTCCATCAACGACATGAGCGATAAGCAGTTCAGCATCACCAATGCGCAACCCGTACCCAGCATTACGGTCACTTCCCCGAACGGAGGGGAGACGTGGCCAGCAGGTTCGGCTCAGACGATTCGTTGGACCTATACAGGGGATCCGGGGACCTCCGTAAAGATCGACCTCCTGAAGGGTGGAGTGGTCAATCAGACCATCACCTCCAGTACATCCATCGGGAGCAATGGCAGCGGTTCCTACGCCTGGACGGTTCCCACCTCACAGGAAGCAGGGTCTGACTACAGGATCAGTGTCACCAGCACGAGCAACAGTGCTTATATCGATACCAGTAACAATGACATGGCTATCGTTGCCGTTATTACCGTCACCTCCCCGAACGGGGAAGAGAAATGGCCGGTAGGTTCAGTTCAGACGATTCGTTGGACTTATGCAGGGGATCCGGGAGCTTCAGTGAGGATCAACCTCCTGAAGGGTGGAGTGGTCAATCAGACCATCACCTCCAGTACATCCATCGGGAGCAATGGCAGTGGTTCCTACGCCTGGACGGTTCCAGCCTCGCAGCAAGCTGGGTCTGACTACAGGATCAAGGTGATCAGCACGAGCGATAATTCGTGCACCGATACCAGTGACAGCAACATGACGATCGTTCCCGTCAATTTGTCCGAGTGGCCCAACGCCGTGAGTTTCGCCAACTCTGATCCATGGCTTACAGAGCATCACGATGAGATTACTGTCATGAGACCCAGGATACTGGCGCTCAACTTTGTCAATCACAAGACCATGGAGCAGATGCAGGCCCATATGGAGCAGGCCATCCAAGCCATCGCGGAAGGCAGCCGTTACCATGGTTACAGTGATCCAGACGCACCAGCCTTCTTACAGTATGAACTGGCCTATGCGATCGATCTACGCGATCAAGTGATTCCTCCGTATTATACGAAACGAAACAGCACCCTTTATCCGCGGGAGAACCCGGTGGAGGGATACTGGGGATTCGACTACGAAAAGCTTTTCACATCGGAGTTTACACAGCTTTATAACATTGCCAACCCAGACGATCCCGGTCGACTCCTGAGCCTGTGTGAACTCATCGACCGTGGATTGGTGCATGAGGTCTGGGTTTACTGCGATGGCGATGTACCTGACGTGAGCATGGCCGAGATCCTGGAACTCAAACCTTACTATGATGAGGATCGCGATCGTCTGCCGGATCAGATGAACCGCTGCGCGGGTAATGGTTGTTTTGATGCGGAAGACAACATTCCCTGCAACCGAACGGTGCGTATCGGTTGTTTCAACAACATGCGGGGCGTGGGATGCTACCTGGAGAGTCTCTCGCATGGCATGGAATCGACAGGCGCCTGGTCCCCTTCGATCCCGTATCTCTCGCGTTACTTCACTAACTTTGCCGGGTTTGATCTTGACACACGTTACGGCCTACCTTTTGATAGCTGGTATGCTTCCTACTACGATAGAAATTCTCTGAGCTACCCAACAGCGACTTCTGTAAACTATTTTGTAAACTATTACGGTCGGACGTATACGGGAACGATAGACCCCTATGATCCGATTTGCGGGAATGTACATATTGCGCCCAATGGGCGCAAGCACTATGATCTGGATTCTACTTATACTGTGAGAACTAGTTGCACTCATTACCGCGACGGAAGTGGACAAACGGACCTGTTTAGCAGAGATGATTTCGAGCCCTATTTGAGCCTGGCTCCTGACTGTATGGGCGGGTTCCTGGTCTGGTGGCGTCAGAACATGCCGGGTCTGAACAATATGGCCCTGGATGATGATGGCAATCCGATGCTCAACTGGTGGCCGTTCTTGTTCTATTGATCCTCAGAGGTAGGAGTTCTTTCATCAACAGGTGAGATAAGAAAACGAATGAAATAGAGACTGATAAAGTTAAATCCCGACGAGCTGCTCGGGGTCAGGTCCATTTTCTTTGCCCGTCCTCGACAGATTCCAAGAACCCTACCTTGCGTACAGATGTCGAGCACATCTCTACACAATTCTTCCTCTTTCTCTTGGCAGTGTTGCCAAAAGTCCGAAGACTAAGAAAATAGCCCCTCATTCTGCTGGTGAGAGATACTCAATCGGATAGACGCTATCAAACCGTGTCTTGGTTAACGAGTACACCTACGGGCGAAAAGCGAGCATGAAGAAGATTTCCAATAACAAAGGCAGAGCCATTTCCGACCATCTCTTTGCTCTATGGGAATTCATTAACGATTTATTAGCCGGACAGTTTTCTTAAGGCAGTAGAATAAATTCTTCAACCCTAGGGATGGAGAGCTCAGGCGGCGGGGATACGCTACAAGAGACGCCAGGTTCAAAGTGGAATAGGTACTAAATCGGGAGGCAACCCGAGGTCCCAGCCTGCCTCCCATCCCTGATCTGTTGAAGCGTTCTTCTGCAGTCGAGCGTGACGAGTGATCACAGAGTAAGCAACTGACGGGACATGTCATTTGTTATTGGGGTACCAGGCTACCAGTTACGGTGAAGTGAAGAAATCCGGAACTGGCCCCGTTTCGTACCTGAATCTCTTCACCTGCCTTAAAAACCACATTCTTGAACACGTGCTGAAAGGAGCCGTACGCAGGAATCCCAACATAAATAAGATCAATTCCCGTGTTATACATTCTCGCGCAACAAACATCCGAAGCGTTTGAATTACCTATAATAATACTCCCAAGAATAAACTTCTTGCCCGCCGGCACCGTATAAATAGTTTCATCCGAGAGGTTGTCAACGGAAG
>Ga0209254_10002654_pt1 | contig 16286 bp, 15 predicted proteins | sample FrelakmetDIP11DI_FD_187148 | JGI IMG/M metagenome (GOLD analysis project Ga0209254, IMG submission 187148) | Freshwater lake sediment microbial communities from the University of Notre Dame, USA, for methane emissions studies - DIP11 DI (SPAdes)... | ecosystem: Environmental > Aquatic >... | reverse complement strand
GCATTCAGGGCTGCACCTTTGCGCAGATTGTCCGAAACGACCCACAGGTTGATCCCGTTGGCGATCGACTCGTCCTCCCGGATCCTGCCCACGTAGGTGGCATCCTGACCGGCGGCGTTGATGGCCAGGGGGTACTCTTTCTTCGAGGGTTCGTCGATGACGATGACGCCGGGAGCTTTCTTCAGCAACGCCTTCACCTCGTCCGCCGTGATCTTCTTCTCCGTCTCGATGTTCACCGACTCGGAGTGGCAGCGAAGTACGGGCACACGTACCGTCGTCGCCGTAACGCCCATAGACTCGTCGCCAAAGATTTTCTTGGTCTCCCAGACCATCTTCATCTCTTCCTTCGTGTAACCGTTCTCGAGAAAGACATCGATCTGGGGGAGACAGTTGAAGGCGATCTGGTAGGGGTAGACCTTGACCACAGGCTCCTTGAAGCTCAGCAGGGCCCTCGTCTGGTCGATGAGCTCTTCCATGGCCATCTTGCCCGTCCCGGAGACGGCCTGGTAGGTGGAAACGACGATGCGCTTGATGCGGGCTGCGTCATGGATGGGTTTCAATGCGACGACCATCTGGATCGTGGAGCAGTTCGGGTTCGCGATGATCCCGCGCTTTTTGTAATCGGCGATCTTCTCCGGGTTCACCTCGGGCACGACGAGCGGGATGTCCGGCTCGTAGCGGAAGGCTGCCGTGTTGTCGATGACCACGCATCCCGCCTTCGCGGCGATGGGGGCGAACTTCTGGCTGATGCTCCCCCCTGCGGAGAAAAGCCCGATCTCGATGCCGTTGAAGGAGTCCTCCTTGAGCACCTGGACGGGATAGGACTTGCCCTTGAACTCGAGTTCCTTTCCCAGGGAGCGCTCCGAGGCGAGCAAGGTCAGTTCGCCGACCGGAAAATTTCGTTCCTCCAGGATGCTGATCATTTCGTTTCCGACGGCGCCGGTGGCGCCGACGACGGCTACACGGTATTTTCTCATGAAATAAGGCTCCTTATTAAACGACTCGCACTCAGATACAACGGGGCGTTTCCGCCTGGACCGGGCTTGCGAGCGATCACGGGGCTGCCCCGGGTTTCGTTTCTGTTTTCAACTCCCCGCCGCTTGTCGGCTGCTGCTTTTTTTCCGAGCCGAACAAGCGCCTGGCGAGCTTCAGAATCCCCCAGATGGGACCGGAGATGGCGTAGCTCACGGCGAAGGTGAAGATCATGACCTGCGGCTCCGCCAGAACGATGATCAGCAAAATGACGGCCAGCACAACGGTCATGAAGGGTTCCCGCTTCAGGAAGTGAAGGTCCTTGAAGCTGTAAAACTTGATGCTGCTCACCATGAGAAGTGAAAGCGCCATCATCCCGACCAGGATCGACAGGTGCGGGAACGTCCCTTCGTAGCCCAGGTAGAAATAGAGCAGCACCGTCGAGGACACCACGATGGCCGCCGCCGGGATGGCCAGTCCGTTGAAGTACCGGCTGTCGATCACAGCGACCTGCACGTTGAACCGGGCCAGCCGCAGGGCCCCGCAGGTCACATACATGGCCGCGGCGAGCCACCCCCATTTCCCGAAAGCGGCGAGCGACCAGCTATAGGCCAGGATGGCCGGCGCCACGCCGAAGGCCACCAGGTCCGACAGCGAGTCGTACTCCACGCCGAACTGGGATGTGGTGTGGGTCATGCGGGCGATCCGCCCGTCCAGCCCGTCGAGGATCAACGAGATCGGGATCGCAATCGCGGCGTGGATGAAGTTGCCTTGAATGGAGGCGATGATCGCGTAGATCCCTGCGAAGAGGCTGGCCGTGGTGAAGAGATTCGGCAGGATGTAGATCCCCTTCTTCATCTGGTCCTTGCGAAAAAACTTCTCCCTCCTGAGGGATCGCTCTCTTTTGAACTCTTTGTTCATCACAGGTATCCTATGGGTGTTTCCCCGGCACGCACCTTCTGGCCCGCCTGAACCAGAATTTTTGATTCCATCGGCAGGACCACCTCGAGCCGCGAGCCGAAACAGATCAGCCCGAACCGCTGACCCCTGACGACCTCCATACCCTCACCGATCCAGCAGACAATCCTGCGGGCAATGAGCCCCGCGATCTGGATGGTCAGGAACGCTTTCCCCTCTTCCGTACGGATCAGGACACTGTTTTTTTCATTGTCCGCGGAGGCCTTGTCCAGATCGGCCGAGAGGAACTTGCCGCTGTGATACTCGATCTTTTCCACGCGCCCGGGATAAGGGGCACGGTTGACATGGACGTTGAAGACGTTCATGAAAATGCTGACCTTCCTGAACCTTCCCTTCAGCAGGCCGTCGAGTTCCACCTCTTCCACTTTCAGGATTCTGCCGTCTGCCGGAGAGACCAAAACCCCCTTTTCCGCGGGGATCGACCTTTCGGGATTGCGGAAGAAGAAAATGACGAACAGCATGACGGCAAACGCCACGCACGCCACTGCCTTGAAACCCATCCACGAAAGGGCAACCGTCAGAATGCCCAGTCCGACGATGAAGGGGGCCCCTTCACGCACGATGTACCCGTTGTGTTGCTCCATGCTCTCTACAATGATCCCCGGCCGATGCTCAGGCGCTCTTTCTGTGTTTCTCGAGAATTGCGTAAATGCGGTCCTTGCTCGCCAGCTTCAGCTTCTGCAGCTTTTTCTTCTCGATCTCTTCCTGGGGAGTAAGGTAAATCCGCTTGTTGAAATCCTCCAGGGCACTCTCCAGTTTCCGATGTTTCTCCACGTGCTGTTTCAACTCGCCATCGAGCTGGATGTATCGTTCGATGAGCATCTCGTCGGTTCGCTCCATACCCACCTCCTGGCCCTGCGGAAAGAGCTTTGCTTATATCATAAACGCCCGGTGCAATGTACAGAATATTCCATGCCGGCAGGCCCCTGGACCCCTTCCCTTCAGGGCTTTTCCGCGTGCCGGATCTCCGCCTCCGACCGGCGCAGATAGCGGGGTACGAAGGTCGCCACATCGAGCCGGTCGCCTTTGCCGTATCTCTTCATGCCGAGCAGGGCCGCACTGGATGCCCGCACCCACTGCCTGTTGGGCGGGGCAAACCGGGCACGTCCCTGAAACCTGTCCCGGATAAGCTCGGCGTGTTCACTGAACCCATCCCCCAGAAAAAGGGTTTCCCCCTCGATCCGGTCGAGAAATTCCCCCGGCGTCGTGACCTCCTCCTCCAACACCACGTCAAAAAGCCCTTCTCCGTTGGCACGATAGAGTGCCGCGTAGACTTCCCCTTTGCGGGCATCGAGCATCGGACAGATGAGTGCCGGGCATTCGATGGCATTATAGGCAAGCGCCTCCAGCGTGGAGACGCCGACGACGGGCTTTCCCGTCGTGAGCGCAAGCCCCTTCACGGTGCTTGCGCCGATCCGCAGGCCCGTGAAGGATCCGGGTCCGACAGTCAATGCAAAGAGATCCACGCCATCGATGCCGATCCCCGCCAGCGCAAGCCCCTGGTGGACGGCCGACAGGACCGTTTCGGAGTGGTTTACGGACACGTTGAAGAAGTACTCGACGAGGACCGTCTCATCGCGAAGCAGGGCAACCCCCGCCGTTCTCGTTGCTGTGTCGATGGCCAGTGTGATCATGGTTGCCGGCTCCCTCTCGTCACGCTTCTATTCGCCTAATATCCGCATGATGTCGTTGTAAAATACAAAGATCATGAGCATGGCGAGGATGAAGAAACCCACCTGTTGGGCCCGCTCCCGCCACTTGATGTTGACTTCCTTGCCCGTGACGAGCTCGATCAGAAAGAACAGCAGGTGTCCGCCGTCCAGCACGGGGATGGGGAAAAGATTCAGCACGCCGAGGTTGATGCTGAGCAGGGCCATGAAGAAGACGAAGTTCATGATGCCCTTCTTGACGTGGGCGCCTGCCATTTGCGCAATCAGGATAGGCCCGCCGAGGGAGTCCGGAGACACGACTCCCTGGGCCATTTTGACGAGGCTCATCAAGGTGAGCTCCGTGATGTTCCAGGTCTGCACGATCCCCGACCAGGTCGCCAGGATGGGGTTCTGACGGTCGATGAAGGTGTTCTTCGAGGCTCCCACACCGATCTTCCAGCTGTCCACGTCCTCCCCGAATACGCTCTTGGCCTTGACCGTCTCGGGTTTCACGCGGACATCCTGCAGGTTCCCTTCCCGGCTCAGTTTCAGCGTGAGCTCCTGTCCGCCGCTCATCGTGATGATTTCGGCCAGATCGCTCCAGCGTCCCACGCTCTTGCCGTCGATGGACAGCACGTTGTCCCCTGCCCGTATGCCCGCCACCTCCGCCGGGGAGTTCGGCTGGACACTGCCGATGTCCGTTGTGAGGCTCGGAACCCCCACCATGAAAATGACGGCAAAGGCAAGGATCGCGAACAGGAAGTTGAACAACGGGCCCGCGACGACAATGGCGATTTTCTTCAGGACGTGCTGCTTCACGAAGGAACGCTTCTCATCCTGTGGGAGCACGTCATCGGTATCGGACTCGCCGAGCAGCTTGACATATCCCCCGAGGGGCACCAGCGAGAGCATGTAGTCGGTCTCGCCGACTTTTTTTCCGAGAAGTCTGGGCCCGAACCCCAGAGAGAACTTGAGCACCCCCACCCCCATCGCTTTGGCAAGCAGGAAATGCCCCAGCTCGTGAACGAAGATCAGAACTCCCAGCAGAATGACTACCGAAACGATATTGACACCTACACCCATCCGAATCTCACCCTATTCCTTTTTTCAAGATTTCTTCCGCCTGACTCCGGGCCCACGCGTCGGCCTCGAGGACCGTCTCCAGGGAGGACACGGCCCCCGGAACATGCCGGGTCATGACCTCTTCAATCATCCGGGCGATCGACTGGAAGGCGATTCTCTCTTCCAGAAAGGCATTTACGGCCACCTCGTTGGCCGCGTTCATCACGGCCGGCATGGTACCTGCCGCCCTGCCCGCCTCGTATCCCAGCCTCAGGCAGGGAAACCGCTCGAGATCCGGCGCCTGAAATTCCAGACGGCCTACCTTCGACAGGGAGAGGGGGGGAAACCCGCCCGGCGTCCTTTCGGGGTAAAACAGGGCATAGGATATGGGCCCTCTCATGTCCGGAAGTCCCAGCTGCGCCATCACGGAGCCGTCGATAAACTCCACCAGGGAGTGAATGATGCTCTGGGGGTGGATCACCACATCGATCCGTTCGTAATCTACGCCGAAAAGCCACCGGGCCTCAATCACCTCGAGCCCCTTGTTCATCATGGTCGCCGAATCTATGGTGATCTTCTTTCCCATCTTCCAGTTCGGGTGATTGAGCGCGTCGGATATTCTCACCTTTTCCAGTTCCGTCCGGGTGGCCCTCAGAAAGGGTCCTCCCGATGCGGTCAGGATGACCCGCTCGACACTCTTCGGGCTGTTTCCCTCGATGCACTGGAAGACGGCACTGTGCTCGCTGTCGACGGGAATGATGCGGACTGCCTTCATCCGGGCCCTCTCCATGACAAGGGCACCCGCCGTGACGAGGGTCTCCTTGTTGGCCAGGGCCACGTCCTTTCCCGCCTCGATGGCCGCAAGCGTGGGAACGAGTCCCGCCGCACCGACGATGGCGGACAGCACGAGCTCTGCGGCGTTTGCCGTCGCGACGGACCGGTATCCTTCCTCGCCCCAGAGGATCTCCGTCCGATCTGCTGAATCAAGCATGCCTTTCAGCCTGCGGGCGTGATCCTCGTCAAACACGGAGACGATCTGAGGCCGAAAGCGCTCTACCTGGCCCTTCAAGACGGCGATATTCTTCCCCGCCGCCAAGGCAACGACTTCCAGCGCGCCGGGGTTTTTCGACACCACGTCGAGGGCGTTTACCCCGATCGATCCAGTAGAGCCGAGAATGGCGATCTTCTTCACGCGAGTACGTACGTCCTGTAATAGTAGACAAAGGGCACGATGAACAGCAGGCAATCCAGCCGGTCGAGGATCCCGCCGTGACCCGGCAGGATTTCGCCCGAATCTTTCGCCCCCGAGGCCCGCTTGATCAGGGATTCAAAAAGATCCCCCAGCTGTCCGATGATCCCTCCCGCAAGCCCCAGCATGACGATGTGCCCCGCGGGGATCTCGGGCAGGAGGAAATGCCGATAGACCAGACACCCGACCACACTCCCCACGGCAAGCCCGAGGAGCCCCTCCACGGTCTTGCCCGGGCTGACGTGCGGCATGAGTTTGCGCTTCCCGAAGGTCCTGCCCACATAAAAGGCGGCAATATCACCGGAGAAGGCCAGCACGATGACGAAGAAGATCCACAGGACCCCCTTGTCGCCGCTTCGCAGGAGGATGAGATGCGAAAGCATCACCGGCAGGTACAGATAGCCCAGGACGTAGCGGCCAAGCGGGTTGAGATCGAGTGTGCCCTCCCTCGTGCTGAAAAGGTACAGGATAAAGACCGTGAGGGACGACAGGACGGCAACGGCTAGGATAGCGCCCTGACCGGACAGGGCGGCTGCCAGGGGCGCCAGGACGCCGAAAAAAAGCAGCGCCCGCTGCAGCATGATGCCTTCCGCGCCGAATGCGAGACGGTTGTACTCCATGACGGCGACGACGGTCACCACGAGGACGAAGCCTGCAAAGACCGCCTCCGGGCTGAAATAGATGATCGAGAAAAGGATGGGCACGGCGATGATCCCCGTGATCCACCTCTTGGCGTGGGAACTTTTCATCATGCCTTCTTCTGCACCTGATCGCTCGTCAAGCCGAAACGCCTCTCCCGCTTCTGATACCCGGAGATGGCCTCGATCAGCTGCTCTTCCCTGAAATCGGGCCACAGAATGTCCGTGAAGTAAAACTCCGTGTAGGCCATCTGCCACAGGAGGAAATTGCTCAGGCGATACTCCCCGCTGGTCCGGATGAGCATATCCGGGTCCGGGATGCCTCCCGTAAAGAGATAGCCCGCGAAGCGCTCCAGCGTTACGTCCGCTGCACGGATCTTTCCCTGGCAGGCCTCGTCGATCAGCTTCCTGACCGCCCCCAGGATCTCGTCATGGCTTCCGTAGTTCAAGGCCAGGATCAGCGTCATGGCCGTGTTGCCCGCCGTCTTTTCGATCGTGTCCCGGAGGATTGCGCGCACCTTCTCCGGAAGCGCCCCCGTGTCACCGATCGCCAGCAGGCGGATATTGTTCTTCAACATGACCTTGACTTCGGACTTGAGGTAGCGCTCCAGGAGTGTCATGAGGGCCAGGACTTCTCTCTCCGGCCGGCTCCAGTTTTCCGATGAGAACGCGTAAAGGGTCAGATAGGAGATCCCGATTTTTCGGCAGGCCTCGACGATGTTCCGGACCGATTCGGCCCCTTTCCGGTGACCGGCAATCCGCCCCAGGGAGTGCTTCTGCGCCCACCGGCCGTTGCCGTCCATGATGATGGCGATGTGCCGGGGCAGATTGGTTTTGTCGAGACGATCCATTCCGGGTCTACTTATCGATTTTCAATGATGAATTTTCGTTTGACTATCACAGCCCGCCGACATTTTCAAGGGATGTTTCTCCTGCCGCCGATGGACCAAAAAATAAGGAGCCTCAGGGGCTCCTTTGTGTCTCTGCACGCTGTTTGAAAAGGAGCATCAGATCTCCATGATTTCCTTTTCTTTGGCCTGGAGAACCTTGTCGGTCTTCTCGATGTAATCGTCCGTCACCTTCTGGACGTCGGCCTGGTACTTGAACATGTCATCCTCGTTGATGTCGCTGTCCTTTTTCAGTTTCTTCAGCTCCTCATTGGCATCGCGTCGGATATTTCTGAGCTTGACCTTCCCTTCCTCGGCCATTTTCTTGACGACCTTGACGAGCTCCTTGCGTCGTTCCTCCGTGAGCTGCGGGATATTGATCCTGACAATCTTGCCGTCGTTGGCCGGGTTAAGTCCCAACTCGGACTTCTGGATGGCCTTCTCGATATTGGGGATGACGCTGGTGTCCCAGGGAGAGATCTGGATCAGGCGGGACTCCGGAACGGAAAGGGATGCCACCTGGTTCAGCGGCGTGGGCACCCCGTAGTACTCCACCTTGATGCCGTCGAGCAGGGCCAGCGAGGCCCGGCCTGTCCGGATCTTGCTGAAGGACTTCTCGAGGGACTTGATATTCTTCTCCATGTTGTCCTTCAACTCGGAAAAGACCAGATCCGTCATTTCGCTCATGTCAGTCTCCCACGATTGTCCCAATGGTTTTTCCGCATATGACGGACTTGATATTGCCCTTTTTTGCGATGTTGAACACCCGTATGGGGATGTTATTTTCTCGACAAAGGGAAATGGCGGTTGCATCCATTACTTTAAGGTTTTTTGCCAAGGTCTCGGTGTAACTTATTTTTTTGTACATCGTTGCGTCCGCATGCTTCATGGGGTCCTTGTTATAGACCCCGTCGACCTTGGTGGCCTTGAGGATAACATCGGCCTGGATTTCTGCCGCGCGCAGGGCCGCCGCCGTGTCCGTCGTGAAGTACGGGTTACCGGTTCCCGCCGCAAAGATGACCACCCTTCCCTTTTCCAGGTGGCGGGTGGCCCTTCTGCGGATGAAGGGCTCGGCCACTTCCCGCATCTCGATGGCTGTCTGGACCCTGCATCGCACCCCGAGCCTCTCGAGGACGCTCTGGATGGCCAGAGAGTTGATGACCGTTGCAAGCATGCCCATGTTGTCGGCCTGGGTGCGCTCCATACCCCGGGCGCTGCCCTCGACACCGCGGAAGATATTCCCCCCGCCGACGACGACTCCGATCTGGACGCCAAGCTTAACCACGTCACGGATTTCCGCGGCAATGGCCTGGACGATTTCGGGGTCGATGCCGAAGGAGCGGCCTCCCATCAGGGCCTCACCGCTCAGTTTGAGGAGGACCCGCCTGTAGGCGGGTTTTTTTGCGCCCGTCATCTCACCTGCAGCTTTCCGGGAAATCCCGGCGGTTTCTTACACTGCGTTTTTCTAGGCTTCGTCCCCGCCGAGCTGATAGCGCACAAAGCGCCTCACGAGGATGTTCTCGCCCGTCTTGGCGATGGACGCCTTGATGAGGTCCTCCACCGTCACGGCCGTGTCCCTGATGAACTTCTGCTTCACGAGGCAGACTTCCTCGTAATACTTTTTGAGTTTCCCCTCGACGATCTTGTCGGCGATCTTCTCGGGCTTTCCTTCGGCGATGACCTGCTTGTGATAGATATCCTTTTCCCTCTTCACGGCCGCCTCGGGAACATCTTCGGGCTTCACATAGAGGGGGTTCATGGCGGCGACATGCATGGCAAGGTCCCGTGTGAGGGTCTTGAATTCTTCCGTCTTGGCCACGAAATCGGTTTCGCAGTTCACTTCGATCATGACGCCGACCTTGCCGCCCATGTGAATGTAGGAGGTCACCAGGCCGTCCTTCGTGGCGCGGGATGACTTTTTCGTTGCCGCAGAAAGTCCCTTTTCCCTCAGGAAGTCGAGTGCTTTTTCAAAATTGCCGCTCGATACTTTCAGGGCTTCCTTGCAATCCATGATGCCGGCGCCCGTTTTGACTCTTAATTCCTTTACGCTGTCTGCCGAGATTTCCAATGGTTTTGTACCTCCTCGTCATCAGAGATGTGTCTTGTTCCAATTTAGTTCGCGGTTTTCTCCGCTTCGGCCTCGGTCCCCTTCGTCTCGATGCTGTCGGGCACATCGGCCTCGCCGGCCTCGGCCTCCTTCATCTCGGGGGCCTGCATTTTGTCGCTTTCCGCCTGGATCTTTTCCTCGAACTTGCGCTTGCCATCGAGGACCGCGTCGGCGATCCTGGCCGCAAACAGCTTGATCGCCCGGATGGCGTCGTCGTTGCCGGGGATGATGTAGTCCACTACGTCGGGATCGCAGTTCGTGTCCACAATGGCCACCACCGGAACGCTCAGCTTCCGTGCCTCGTGAACGGCGATATCCTCCTTCTTGGGGTCGACCACAAAAATCGCGGCCGGGTGGCCCTTCATCCGGCGAATCCCGCCCAGGACCTTGTCGAGCTTCTCTCTCTCCTTCTGGTAAAGGAGGATCTCTTTTTTCGGGAAGACGTTAATGGACTCGCTGCCAAACAGCGTGTCGAGCTCGTTCAAGCGGTCGATGCGCTTCTTGATCGTCGAAAAGTTGGTGAGCATACCGCCCAGCCAGCGGTAGTTGACGTAGGGCATTCCGCAGCGCTCGGCTTCCTCCCGGATGGATTCCTGGGCCTGCTTCTTGGTGCCCACGAAAAGGATCTCGCCGCCGTTGGCTACGGTGTTGACGACAAAGCTGTAAGAACCCTTGAACATCTCAACCGTCTGTTGAAGGTCGATAATGTAAATGCCGTTGCGGGCGCCGAAAATATAGGGTTTCATCTTGGGGTTCCACTTGTTGGTCTGATGACCGAAGTGGACACCCGACTCGAGCAACAATTTCATCGATACGGTAGACATAGGATTCTCCTCTTTCTGTTTGTTTCCTCCACCCCTTCACCTTGCCGGGGAACTTTTCTTGCGAAAAGCAACAGGCCCGGCAATCCGAGGGTGTGAGAGATATAACGGGTTTAGTTAGCACAAAGCCGTAGTTTTGGCAAATAAATATTTAATCCCCCTGCCCCTCTGTTTTGAAAGAGGGGGCAAGGGGATTCTTTTCTTTCCCTGACCCCTGTACCCTGAACCCTGGACCCTGTTCACGTCGTATAATGCGCGTTGATCTTCACGTAATCGAGAGTCAAATCCGAGCTGTAGATCCGAAAATCCTTCGAACCCTGCCCGAGCTTCACCAGGACCTTGACTTCATCCTTCTTCATCACCTCGGCCAGTTCCTTCAGGTGGCTCGCCACGCCCTGACCCTGCTGGAACAACGGAAGCCCGTCGAAGTAAAGCTCCACGGTATCGCCGTTGACCGGCACACCGGCCGCCCCGACGGCCGAGATGATCCGCCCCCAGTTCGGGTCGGCGCCGTAGAAGGCCGTCTTGACGAGGTTCGACCGGGCGATCTGGTAGGCAACGGCTTTTGCTTCCCCCGTCGTCTTCGCCCCCTCGACGACGATCTCGATGAGCTTTGTCGCCCCCTCGCCGTCGCGCACGATCGATTTGGCGAGCTCCGTCATCACGTCTGTCAGCATCCCCGTGAAAACGGAATAATCCCGGGTCGACGTCCGGATCTTACGATTTCCAGCCAGGCCGTTTGCCAGGATGAGCACCGTGTCGTTCGTGCTCATGCAGCCGTCGACGCTGATGGCATTGAAGCTTCGGTCAACCGCCTCCCGCAAGGCCCGCTTCATGGCCTGGGCGTCGATGTCGGCATCGGTCAGGATGAACGCCAGCAACGTCGCCATGTTGGGCTCAATCATGCCCGCACCCTTCGCGATTCCGCAGATGCAGCTCTCGCTGCCGCCGACGGGCCCCTCGCGGAACTGCATTTTGGGATACCGGTCCGTCGTCATGATGGCCTGGGCGGCTTCGGGAATCCCGCCGGGGGAGAGCCCCTTGACGAGACGACTCACGCTGCCGGCCACCTTGTCGATGGGCAGCTTTCGGCCGATGACGCCCGTTGAGGCCACAAGGACCTGGGATTCGTCGATCTGGAGGGCCCCCGCGCAGAACCGGGCCGTCTTCACGGCGTCCTGGTAGCCTTCGTCGCCGGTAGCGGCGTTGGCATTGCCGCTGTTGATGATGATGGCCCGCGAGGCGCCGCCCTTGATGCGCTCCATGTCGAGAAGAACCGGCGCTGCCTTGAAGACGTTCGTCGTGAAGACTCCCGCCACCTTCGCCGGCACTTCGGAGTACAGAAGCGCCAGGTCCTTCCTGCCGTCCTCCTTGATCCCCGCCGCAATCCCCGCGGCCTGAAACCCGGGAACCTCGAATTTTATTTCTTCACCTGCCATTCTCTTGTATGCCTTTTTCCTTTAGCCTTTAGCCTTTTGCCTGTTATTTTCCGCAGCACTTCTTATACTTCTTCCCGCTCCCGCAGGGGCAGGGATCGTTGCGCCCGACCCTTCCGGCCTCCTTCTTGGCCTGCTTCACCGGGGCCCCGGCCGTGCCGTGGGTCAGCACCACATCGCGCTGCGTCCGGTCCCGCAGGGCTTCCACCTCCTCCTCCCGCTGAACCTGCACGAGAGAGAGTTTCTGCAGGGTGTCCTGCCTCACATGGTACATCATGTCCAGGTACATCTCGTAGCCTTCCTTCTGATACTCCCGGATCGGATCCTTCTGGGCATAGCCCCGAAGGCCGATGCCTTCCCGGAGGGAATCCATCCCCAGCAGATGGTCTTTCCAGAAGGTATCGATGGACTGGAGCATGATGACCTTCATCAGGTAGTCCCACAGCGGCTTGCCGAATTTTTCTTCCTTCCGGCGCAGATGCGTCAGGACGGCGGAGCGGATCTCTTCGACCATCTGTTCCAGGCTGGCCCGTTCCCGGCCCGCCTCACTGTAACGAAGCTTGAGGGAGAAGAGCTGATACAGGATGTCATCGAGGCCCTTGAGGTTCCACTCCTCGGGATTCTGCTTCTCGTCTACGTATTCCCCGACCTTGGTTTCGACAACCTCGTCGAGCATCTCTTCGAGCATCGCCCAGGGTTCCTCGCCCTTGAGAACGTCCTTGCGCTGCTCGTAGATGGCCTCGCGCTGGACGTTCATCACGTTGTCGAATTCCAGGAGGTGTTTGCGGATGTCGAAGTTGTGCGCCTCGACCCGCCTCTGCGCGTTCTCGATCGCCTTGCTCAGCAGGTTGGCCTCGATCGGCTGGCCTTCCTCGATCCCGATGCGCTCCATGATGGACTGGATGCGCTCGCCGCCGAAGATCCGCAGCAGATCGTCGTCCAGGGAAAGGTAGAACCGCGAAGAGCCCGCATCGCCCTGGCGCCCCGATCGCCCCCTGAGCTGGTTGTCGATCCGGCGGCTCTCGTGTCGTTCCGTGCCGAGGATGTGGAGGCCGCCCAGCTGCGCGACCCCTTCCCCCAGCTTGATGTCGGTGCCGCGGCCGGCCATGTTCGTCGAGATGGTGACGGCGGCACGCTGCCCTGCCTGGCTGATGATCTCCGCCTCGCGCTCGTGGTGCTTTGCATTGAGAACGTGATGCTTGACCCCCGTCCGGGAGAGCATGGTGCTCAGCTTCTCCGAATGCTCGATGGAGATGGTGCCGACGAGGACGGGCCGCCCCTGCTTGTGCAGCTCCTGGATTTCCTCGATGGCGGCATCGTACTTCTCCTTCTCCGTCCGGTAGATCACGTCGGAGTGATCCGTCCGGACCATGGGCATGTTCGTGGGGATCACCATGACTTCGAGGCCGTAGATCTCCTTGAACTCAGACGCTTCCGTGTCGGCCGTGCCGGTCATCCCGGCAAGCTTGTCGTACATCCGGAAGTAGTTCTGGAAGGTGACGGAGGCCAGTGTCTGGTTTTCCCGCTCGATCTTGACGTTCTCCTTTGCTTCCAGGGCCTGGTGCAGCCCCTCGCTGTAACGCCGCCCGGGCATGAGACGGCCCGTGAATTCGTCGACGATGAGCACCTCGCCGTCCTTGACGACATAGTCCACGTCGCGCCTGAAGAGGGTGTGCGCCTTCAGGGCCTGATTCACATGATGGAGCAATTCGATATTGCGCGCATCGAAGAGGTTCTCGACCTTCAGGGCCTTTTCGACCCGCGCCACCCCTTCCTCGGTGAGGACGACGGTCCGGGCCTTCTCGTCGATCGTGTAATCCGTCTCTTTCCTGAGCCCCGGGATGATCTGGTTGATCCGATAGTATTTGTCCGTCGATTCCTCGGAAGGGCCCGAAATGATCAGCGGGGTTCTCGCCTCGTCGACGAGGATGCTGTCGACCTCGTCGACAATGGCATAGTGAAAGTCCCTCTGGACGTAATCCTCGAGGGTGAACTTCATGTTGTCCCGCAGGTAGTCAAACCCGAATTCGTTGTTCGTGCCGTAGATGATGTCGCAGTGGTAGGCTTTGCGTCTCTCCTCGTCGGTAAGGCCATGGACGATGATTCCGACGGAGAGTCCCAGAAAATTGTAGATCGGCCCCATCCAGGAGGCGTCTCGCCTGGCCAGGTAGTCGTTCACGGTGACGAGCTGAGCCCCCTTGCCCGTAAGGGTATTCAGGTACAGGGGCATCGTCGCGGCAAGAGTTTTCCCTTCGCCCGTCTTCATCTCGGCGATTTTACCCTCGTGGAGCACAATGCCTCCGACGAGCTGCGCGTCGAAGGGCCGCATTTCCACGGTCCGCCGTGCGGCCTCCCGGACAACGGCGAAGGCCTCCGTCAGGATGTCGTCGAGGGAGGCCCCGTTTGCGAGCTTCTCCTTGAAATAAGCCGTCTTGGCCCTCAACTCTTCGTCGGAGAGCTTTTGGACGGCAGGCTCGAATCGGTTGATCTCGTCAACGAGAGGAGCAATTCGCTTCAGCTCCCGCTCATTTCTTGTCCCGAAAATCTTTTGGATGATATTCAGCATAGTCCAACCTAAAAAAAACCCGGTAAGTCCTTACCGGATTTAAGAGTATACCCTATTTTTTCGAAAAAGGGAATCAGCGGAGATATTTCCTGGGGTTGACGTAGACTCCGTTCAGGCTCACGGCGTAATGGAGATGGGGGCCGGTGCTGCGGCCTGAATTTCCGACATACCCGATGACATCGCCCCTCTTGACGACCTGGCCCTTGCTCACCGCGCTCCGGAACAGATGGGCATAGAGGGTCATGATGCCCCTTCCGTGCTCGATCTGGATCATGAGACCCATGTCGGGCCGTTTCTCCACGTTCGCCACGATCCCGTCGGCCGGGGCCTGGATGGGAGCGCCCAGCTTGGTTGCAATGTCGATCGCCGTATGAAACTCCCCTCGCCCGCCGAAGGGGTTTGTCCTGCGCCCGAATTCGGAGGTTACCCAGCCCGCAACCGGCAAAATCGAAGGCGTCACCGCCGCGATCGATCGCTGGGCACGGAGATATTCCTGCAGTTCCGCCAGGCTTCGCTCCCGGGCCGAGGCATCCTCGAGCAGCCGATCCATTCGCCGGTTCAGGCCGGTCAGCTTGTCACGCCCGGCCTCATCGGCCGGCATCGGCCCGCCGATCCCCAGGACCTGCTCCCTCGATTTCGCATCTTCCTTCCGGGAAAGCTTTCGAGACTTCCCGGTCAGCTCGCTCGCCATGTTCCGGATTTTTTCATCGACCTGCTTCAGATCGGCCAGTTGCCTGTCGAAGAAGGATATTTTGTCCTGGAGGGTGTCGATCTGATCCTGCTGAGTCGATGCGAGCTGACGCAGGTTGGCCAGCTCCATCTGCTCCAGTTTGATCGTCAGATAGTCGACGGCGCAATAGCCGAAGAAACAGAACAGAACCACGGAAACGGCGGAGACGATACGGAAATGGATCGGCGTAGCGAGGAACTTCTTGACGGAATCTTTCTTCTTATGCGGAATGATCAGGAGGGTATAAAAATGCTTCGGCATTGCTCATCCTCATCCTATCTTTGTACTCGAAAACGTGAAATGAATTTTTCAGTTTTCCCCTACAAGTACGGGAAGAAAGAAGTCGCGTGATGCCGAGGGACAATTCGTCTATCCCCCAAATCACCGCGTCGAGAACCCTCCCGGACCAGAACCCTGTAACGGCCTGATTCCGGAGGCAGGGCACTAAATACCCGCAAAAAAACATCCTGTCAAGCCGAAATCGACTTTTTCAGGGAAAATGTAACGACTTCAACCATTTGTTGACAACTTCCGGCCAGGTTTCACCCCTTTCCCCGGCGGGCGCCATGGCTTCCCACCTCTCCTTCGGGGGCTTTCTTGACCATGATGAGCGGATCGCCCACGTCGACCTGGTCGCCGGGGTTTTTCAGGACCTCCATGATTTTCCCGTTGATGCCCGATACGACGTTGCTGAGCATCTTCATCGCCTCCAGCACGATCAGCACCTGTCCGGCCGAAACCTCGTCCCCCTCCGAAGCGGGCACCTCGTTGACGGTGCCCTTGATGGGTGAGCGGATGTCCCCGTCTTTGGCCAGGGCTTCGATCTCCTTGGCTGTCAGTGTCACCTTCCTGGCCACTTTTTCGCCTTCCTGCTCAAGCTCCGTCAGGATCGGCTCGGGATGATGGTCGATGACCAGGTAGGTTACTGCATCGCCGCTCGACGTCTTTCTCTGGGGCCCGATGACGATGGAGTGAAGCTTTCCGTAGGCATCGGGAAACTCGAAGGTTTCTCCCAGATCGAAGCCGCCCTTCTTGAACCAGACTTTCGGCGGCAGGACCCAGACCTTGCCATATTTTTCCTCGAACTTGAAAAAGCTCACGGCGTCGTTGGGATGCTGGAGGTACAGGACAAGCTCCTCTTCCGAGGCTTTTCGCTCGAGCCTCTTCTCCAGGACGCGCTTTTCGATCGTG
>Ga0209254_10002653_pt1 | contig 16286 bp, 12 predicted proteins | sample FrelakmetDIP11DI_FD_187148 | JGI IMG/M metagenome (GOLD analysis project Ga0209254, IMG submission 187148) | Freshwater lake sediment microbial communities from the University of Notre Dame, USA, for methane emissions studies - DIP11 DI (SPAdes)... | ecosystem: Environmental > Aquatic >... | reverse complement strand
GGCAGGCGGAACCCGTTCGGGACGTCCGGATCCGGGTCGTAGGTCGCGGCCATGCAGACGTTCATCAGGGCGTGGCCTTCACCCTGAGTGAGCTTGTGCTGCTTCCACATTGCGTGAAGGAACCGGCGCACGCGGCCGTCGTCCAACCCCTGCGCCATCTTGCGGTCTTCGACCGAACCGACGCGGTTCGTGTAGCGTCCGTCTTTGCACGGCGGGCGGCGGAAGCGGCCCAGCTCGTTCAGCGTGTTGGGCCAGTCGGCGCGGTAGATGAAATCGAAATAGGCATCACCGGAATGGTTGGCGATCGCGCCCCAGTGCGAGGCGTACTTCATGCCGTGGATCATCGCGCCGTAGCCGCCCGACGACTTGCCGAAGCAGCCGCGGTGATCGCGCGAGGCGAGCGTGCGGAATTCCTTGTCGACCAGCGGGATGACTTCGTCGAGCAGGAAGTCCGCGTAGTTGCCGATGGCCGACGAGTTCACGTACTGGTTGCCGCCGAGTGAAGTGAAGCAGTCCGGAAACACGATGATCGCAGGACCCATGCGCTTGTCGCGCACGAGCCGCGCCGCGCGTTCGGCTACGTTCTCGCTGAACGGTTTCCAGTTGAGGTGCGCAATGCCGGTGCCCGTGAACCCGACGAGGTCGTACAGCACCGGGAATCGCCGGCCGCGACCATGCGTGGCGTCGCTGTCGTATTCGTGCGGCAGCCACACGCCCAGCTTGCGCTGGGCGGGATCGCCGAGCGGGTTGTCCGCCAGGATCTTCGAGCGGTGCTCCAGCACCACGACGGTGCCGCCGGTCCGCGAGGGACGTTTCCTGGCCATGCCGATCTCCTGCGCGAGGCAAAGTTGGGGCAGCAGTTTCGCGTATTCGCTAGGATCCTGCGATAGCGTCCGTCGCGGCGCGATCCTGGTGAGACTCCATGCGCAAGGCGTTCAGCGGATTCGTCGGCTCCCTGCTGCTGTTGTCAGCTGTCGCCGCGGTGGCTGCCGATCTTCCCGCCGACCGCTTCGGGCCCGCCGACCTGGCGCGACTGGCAGCGGTTGACGAGCCCGCGTTTGCACCTGACGGCGATTCCATCGTCTACACGGTCACCGTGACGAACGCCACCGAGGACAAGCAGCAGTCCGACCTCTGGCGCGTGGGTTACGACGGGCAAGACCGCACGCAAGTGACCAGCACCCCGAAGCACGACGAGTGGGCGCCGGCCTGGTCACCCGACGGGCGTTGGCTCGCTTTCCTCGCGGACCGCGGCGACGATGATGCGCAAACGCAAGTCTGGGCCCTGCCGACCGGGGGTGGCGAAGCCCGAGTGCTGACGAACCTGCCGGGCGGTGTCGACGACTTCCAATGGTCGCCGGACAGCCAGCGGTTGGCGGTGATCGCGTCCGACCCGGAGCGCCCACCCGGCACGCCGAAACCGAAAAACCCGCCGCCGATCGTGACCGAGCGCTGGCAGTTCAAGAAGGACGTCGACGGGTACCTCGATGCGCGCCGGTCGCACCTTTACGTCCACGATGTCGCCCGCAGCGAGTCGATGCAGATCACCTCCGGCGAACACGACGAGGCGCTGCCTGCCTGGTCGCCGGATGGGAAGCAGATCGCGTACGTCACCCGACGCGGCGGCGAGCCCGACCGCCACTCCAATTTCGACATCTACCTGGTCGAACCCCGCGCGGGCGCCACCGAGCGCCGGCTCACGACGTTCGACGGTGCCGACAACGACCCCGACCTCGAGTCGCCCATCAGCTGGTCACCTGACGGCCGGCAGCTCGCGTTCGTGCAGGGCGGTGAGGACAAATGGATCTACTACGCTCCGAACCAGCTCGCGATCGTGGACGTCGCGACGGGCCGTACTCGCCTGCCGGCTCCGATTGATCGCTGGTTCTCGCACCCGCGCTGGAGTCCCGACGGCAGGAGTGTGCTCGCGCTGATCGAGCAGAGTCGCGTCATCAACTTGTCGCGCATCGAGGTTGCGTCCGGCAAGGTCACGCCGCTCACGACGGGTCCGCGCTTCGACGCGGGTTTCGCGTTGTCGCCACAGGGGCGCATCGTCGTGCTGGGCGGCGACGACGTCACGCCCTACGAGCTTGCTGCGCTGGAGAAGGGCGGGCTGCGACCGCTCGGCTCGCACAATGAATGGCTCGCACAGAAAAAGCTGGTGCGGTTCGACGACATCAGCTTCAAGAGCGCGGACGGCACGGCGATCGACGGGTTCGTCGTCAAGCCGCCGGACTACGAGCCGGGTCGTCGCTATCCCACGATCCTGCGCATCCACGGCGGGCCGGTGTACCAGTTCAGCCACGAGTTCATGCCGGACTGGCAGGCCTACGCTGCCAAGGGGTTCGTCGTTGTCGCGGCGAATCCGCGCGGCAGTTCCGGTCGCGGCTTCGAGTTCGCGAAGACGATTTACGCGGATTTTGGTAACAAGGACGTACAGGACGTGCTGGCCGCGGTCGATCATGTCGTCGCGGCGGGCATCGCGGATCCGGAACGACTTGGCGTCGGCGGACGCAGCTACGGCGGCATTCTCACCAACTACGTGATCGCGAGTGACACGCGCTTCAAGGCGGCAGTGAGCGGGGCTGGCGCGTCGAACTGGGCTGCGCTCTACGGCCACGACATGTACTCGCGGGAGTACGAGCTGGAGCTCGGGACGCCCTGGGTCCAGCGCGAGGTGTGGGAGCGCGTGAGCTACCCGTTCCTGCATGCCGACAGGATCACGACGCCGACGCTGTTCTACTGCGCCGAGCAGGACTTCAACGTGCCGTGCAACGGGTCGGAGCAGATGTACCAGGCCTTGCGTTCGCTCGGCGTGCCGTCGCAGCTGGTCGTGTATCCGGGCGAGAATCACGCGCTCGAGGTGCCGAGCTACCTGCTGCATCGGCTGCGGACCCTGCTCGACTGGAACGAAAAACTCCTGCTGGCGAATCCCGCCTCGCCGCAATAGCTTTGCCCCGGTCAGCAGCGAGGGACAGACCGTGACCACAGCGAATGACACAGCAATGCCAGCCGGCCTCGAGCGGGCGCACGCGCTCGACCCGGCGTACTACTTCGGCGAAGCGACGTTCGCGCTGGAACGCCGGCGGGTCTTCGGAGCCGCGTGGCAGTTGGTCGCGCACCGTGCCGAACTGGCCACGGCGGGTGATCACCTGCTGGTGAACATTGCAGGAACGCCGGTCGTCGTGCTCCGAGCGGCCGACGGCATCCTCCGCGCTTTTGCCAACGTCTGCCGCCACCGTGCGGGACCGCTGGTGCTCAGCAGCGGCAAGGGCCTCGGCAACCTGCGCTGCAAGTACCACGGCTGGCTGTACAACCAGGTCGGTCAGCTGGTCGCCGCGCCCGAAATGCAGGATGCGCAGGATTTCCGGATGGCGGACGTCCGGTTGCCCCGGTTTCGCGTGCAGGAGTGGCAGGGCCTCGTCTTCGTCGCGCTCGAGGACGACGTGCCGGACTTCGATCGGGTCTATGCGGGCATCACCGAGCGCATCGCTCCCGTGGATCTCGGCGTAATGCAGTTCGTGCGGCGCGACTCGTGGGACGTTGAATGCAACTGGAAGGTGTACGTCGACAATTACCTCGAGGGGTACCACGTCCCGCTGATACATCCAGCGTTGTCAAAAGTCGTCGACTACCGCCACTACGACGTCGAACTGTTCGAGTGGTATTCGCTGCAGCATTCCCGCCTGCAGGCCGGCGACGACGTGTACGGCACGGGCCGGGCGTACTACTACTTCATCTATCCCAACGTGATGCTGAACGTGATGCCCGGACGGCTGCAGACCAACCGCGTCCTGCCGTTGGGCTCTGGACGGTGTCGCGTCGAGTTCGATTGGTTCTACACGCCGGCGGACGAGGCGATGGCGCGCGTCGACAACGATCGGGAATTCACGAACAACATCCAGGAAGAGGACGTGGACATCTGCGAGCGGGTACAGGTCGGTCTTGCGTCGGGCCACTACCGGGCGGGCAGGTTGTGCCCGAAGCGCGAGGCTGGCGTGTGGCATTTCCACGAACGCCTGCGGGCCGTGTATGCCGCTAGCCCCTGAGCAGTGCCCGCGCCGCGTTGCGGCCCGGGGTGCCACTGATGCCGCCACCGCCATGCAGTCCCGAACCGCAGAGATACAGGCCGTCGATCGGCGTGCGGTGATTCGACCAGCCCGGCAACGGCCGCATGAAGAAGATCTGGTCGAGAATCAGCTGGCCGTGATTGAGGTCGCCTTCCGTCAGGCCCCATGTCTGCTCGAGATCGACCGGCGTGATCGACTGCACTGACTGGACCGAGCCCTTGAACGCTGGGAAGTGCAGCGCCAGCGTATCGATCGCGCGCTTTTCGAGTTCGGGTCGCATCGAACCCCAATCGGCGTTGCGCAATGCATACGTTGCGAACTGGAAGTGGACCATCACGTCGGCGCCCGACGTCGTCACCTCCAGGTATGGATCCTGGGACATCTCGCCATATTTGGTCGAGTCGTAAGCGCGCTCCAGGTATTTGAGGGTCGGTGCGATTGCGACCGTGCCTTCGGGCAGGCCATGGCGCCCGTCCGTCTGCACGAACAGTTTCGCCACGGAACCGCGCATGCGGATCGACTGCGTCTGCCACACGAACTCCGGCGGCAATTCCGGCGCGCCAACGAGGCCGAGCAGCGTGCGGCGGGGATCGGCCGATGACACGACCGTCGAGGCCTTGATCTCTTCGCCCGACGCGAGCCGCACGCCGAGCACGCGCTGGTGCTCGACGAGAATCTGCGCGACGCCGGCGCCCGTGCGAATCTCGCCGCCGTTCGTAAGCACGGCTTTCACCAGCGCGTCCGTGAGCCCTTGCGGTCCACCCGTCGCCGTGCGATGCGCGAGGCCGCCGCGATTCAACCAGTTGTGGATCAGCGTGAAGCCCGTGCCCGCGGACATCGCGCCCAGCGTCACGCCGTGGATGGCGACGCCGGCGATGGCTGCATTGAGCGGCTCGGATTCGAACCATTCCTCGGTGAACTCGACGGCCGACATGGACAGGCTGCGCATCACGCGGAACATGTCCTTGCCACCCATGCGCCGCAGCTTCAGTGCGAGCGAGGCAAGCGGCAAGCTGTCCGCGCGCAGTTCAATCCTTGGCAGGCGCGGCATCGTCGTCGAATACGCGGCATCGAGGAACGCCGCAGCGCGATTCATGAACCCGACGAACTCAGGCCAGCGCCCGGCATCTCGCGGAGAGAGCCGTCGGATGGCTTCGATCGTGGCCACATCGTTTGCGCTCGAGACCAGCCGCAGCGAGCCGCCGTCCGGCAGCGCGGAGACGTAGGCCGCATCGGCAACGCTTGTCGTAAGACCGTGCCGAGCGAGGTCGAGTTCTTTGACGATCGCGGGCCGCAGTTGACCCGCCGGCTGCAGGCCAGGCACCGTGGCGCCCGACGCGAGCGTTGCGCCCGCCAGTTGGCCGCCTGCCGTTGCGCGCTGCTCCAGTACGAGAACTTTCTTGCCGGCCTGCGCGAGGCAGGCGGCGGTGACCAGGCCGTTGTGGCCCGCGCCGACGATCAGGATTTCCGGGTTCGTCATCGTGCGCCTACTGCCAGTCCTTGAGGATCTCGATCGCGGCCATCTTGCCGGCCGCGCCCATCACACCACCGCCCGGATGCGCGCCTGCGGCGCCGAAGTAGTACCCCGTCAGCGGCGTGCGGAAATCGGCCCATTGCGGGGCAGGGCGCATGAAGAACAGCTGATGCAGCAGCAGTTCGCCGTGGAAGATGTTGCCGCCGGTGATGCCGGCGATGCGCTCGATGTCCTGCGGCGTGATCACCTGCTTGCCGACGATCACCTTGCGGATGTTCGGGGCGTACTTCTCGATCGTCGAGATCACCGTCTCGCCGAACGCTTCCTTCTTCGCGTCGTCCCAGCCGCCTTCGACGTCGTACGGCGCGTACTGCACGAAGCACGACATCACGTGGTGTCCCGGCGGCGCCATGTCGCGGTCGATCATCGACGGGATGACGATGTCCATGTACGGCTGGCGGGAGAAGTTGCCGTACTTGGCGTCGTCGTAGGCGCGCTCGACGTATTCGATGCTCGGGCTGATCGAAATTGCGCCACGGTGCAGCGGGCCTTCGCCCGGCAGGCAGGTGAAGTCCGGCAGGCCGGAGAGCGCGATGTTGACCTTGCCGGACGAGCCGCGGACGCGGAAGTTGCGGATCGCCTGCACGAACTCGTCCGGGAAGTGCTGCGGGTCGACGAACTGCAGGAAGCTGCGCTTGGGATCGGCGGCCGACATCACGACCCTGGCCGAGAGCTCATCGCCGTTCGCGAGCGCGACGCCCGTCGCGCGGCCGCCACGGACGATGACTTTGTCCACCGCCGCACTGGTGCGGATTTCGACGCCGAGTGCACGGGCGGACGACGCGATCGCCGCCGTCACGCCGCCGGTGCCGTTCTTGGCGAAACCCCAGGCGCGGAAGGCGCCGTCGATTTCACCCATGTAATGGTGCAGCAGCACGTAGGCCGTGCCGGGAGAACGCGGGCCGAGGTACGTGCCGATGATGCCGCTCGCCGCCTTGGTGCCCTTGAGCGGGTCGAGCTCGAACCATTCCTCGAGCAGGTCGGCGGACGACTGCGTCACGAGCTTCGCGATCCGGTAGAGCTCGTGCTCGCTGAGACTGCGGGCGTACTGGCCGAGCTTGAGCAGGCCCTTCATGTCGCGCCAGCTGAGCGACGACGGATCCGGGGGCACCAGGCCGATGATCGGCTTGATCGCCTTCGCGGCGCGCGCCATGACGCGCGAATACTCGTCGTAGGCTTCGGCATCCTTGGGCGAATGACGGTAAATCTCCCGTCGGGTCAGGTCGTGATCGTCCCAGCCCGCGAGGTAGTCGCCGTTGTCGAGCGGCGTGACCGTGCTCGGCAGCGGCAGGATCTTGAGCCCGTGCCGCGGCAGTTCGAGGTCGCGGATGATTTCGGGCCGCAGCAGGCTCACCACGTAGGAGAACTCGCTGAAGCGGTAGCCCGGGAAGATTTCTTCGGTGACGGCCGCGCCACCGACGATCTCGCGCCGCTCGAGCACGACCACCTTCTTCCCGGCACGCGCGAGGTACGCGGCCGCGATCATGCCGTTGTGGCCGGCGCCGATGACGATAGCGTCGTAGGAATTGCTGGCCACGGCTATTTCTTCTTCCACTCGGGGTCGTAAAACGGCAGCGTGACGACCGTCGCGGGCGATTTGCGCCGGTGGTGTTCCACCGTGACTTCGATCTCGACCTTCGTGCCCGGTGCGAAGAACGGCTGCTGCAGGTGCACCAGCGCGATGTACTTCTTCAGCACTGGTGACCAGGTGCTGGTCGAGGCATACCCGACCTGACGCGGGCCGGCGTACACGGGAATGCTGCCGCGCACGGCCGAGGCCGGAACCTGTGGCGGCATGCCAACCGCGGCATATTCGCGCTCGAGTCCTTCCCAGTCGATCTCGAGGCCGACCAGTTTCCACGACGAGCCCTCGCGGTGCTCGCGCTCCAGCGCGCGACGACCCACGAAGTAACCCTGCTTGTCGAGGTTCACGGTCCAGCCGAGACCCATTTCATAGGGCGACGAGCGCTGGCCCGGAATCCAGGCGTGGCTTGCAGATGTGTAATCGACGTCGAGCATGAACAGACCCGCCTCGACGCGCGCCATGTCCATCGCGAGGATGCCCGTGGGCGTGATGCCGTAATCGTGACCCGCGGCCATCAGCGCGTCCCAGATCACGAGCGCGTCGGCTGCGTCCATCCAGATTTCGTAGCCGAGATCTCCGGTGTAACCCGTGCGCGAGACCGAGACGGCCTTGCCCGCGATGCGGTTTAAGGCCATGCGGAAATACTTGAGCGAATCGACTGGCTGCTCGCAGGCGAGATTCAGGATGGTGCGCGACTTCGGTCCCTGCAGGCTGAGCGCCGCCGTCTGCTCGGTCAGTTCAGTGACCTGCACCTGCATGCCTACGGCGTTCATCGCGAGCCAGCGGTACTGTGGCTCGGCGGCAGTGAGGCGGAAGTTCTGTTCGCCGGTGCGGGTCACGGTGCCGTCGTCGAGCAACTTGCCGTCGTCGTCGCACCAGCCGGTGTAATAGACCTGCCCGACCTGCATCTTGTGGATGTCGCGCGGTGTCAGCCGGTGCAGCAGGCGCGCGGCATCGCGGCCGGAGATCTCGTACTTGATCAGCGGCGAGATGTCGATCAGCGCCGCGTGGTTGCGGATCGCCCAGTACTCGCGGTCCAGGCCGAGGTCGTAGGACCCGACGGCGAGGCAGCCGCCCCAGCGTCGCCAGTTGTGCGGCAAGCACAGCTGCGACGTGCGCGCATGGAACGGCGTTCGGCGAAGCTGGTACAGCGGATGGTGAACGGTCGACAGTTCAGGCACGAGACGCTCCCGGCGCAATCTTCCGATCAGCGGCGATCGCGGATGTCGATGAAGGTCAGGAACTCGTTGCGGGTCCGGGCGTCGGACCGGAACGTTCCCATCATCTTGGACGTGATCATCGACACGCCGCGCTTGTGAATGCCGCGTGTGGTCATGCATTCGTGCGCGGCCTCGATCACCACGCCTACGCCCTGGGGCTGCAGCACGTCGTTGATGCAACGGGCGATTTCCGCCGTCATCTTTTCCTGCACCTGGAAGCGGCGCGCGAAAACGTCGACCACGCGGGCCAGCTTGCTGATGCCGACGACTTTGCCGGTGGGCAGGTATCCCACGTGGGCCCGGCCGATGATCGGCGCCATGTGGTGCTCGCAATGCGATTCGAACTCGATGTCGCGCAGCACGACCATCTCGTCGTAGCCGCCGGTCTCCTCGAACGTGCGGCGCAGGTAGTCGCGCGGATCGATCGCGTAGCCGGAAAACCAGTCGGTATAGGCGTCGACGACACGTTGTGGCGTATCGAGCAGGCCTTCGCGCTGCGGGTCTTCGCCGGCCCAGCGCAGCAGCGTGCGCACGGCTTCCTCGGCCGAGTCGCGGCTGACCTTGTTGCGCTCCATCAACGGCGCATCGCCTTGCTTGCCGGCTGTAGTCCTGATGGGCTTATTGCTGTGGCGCTTCGATTGCGGATGCGCGGCCATGGTGACTCTCCCTCTCAGCGCTGCCGGGGCTGACGACGCCAGCGCAGCAGCAGCACGAAACCCGCCACCATGCCGCCCAGGTGCGCGAAATGCGCCACGCCCTGGCCCGACCCGGTGACGCCCAGATACAACTCGAGCACGCCATAGAGCGTGACGAACAGCCACGCCGGCATCGGAATCGGCGGGAACATCAGCATGATGCGCCGCTGCGGATAGGCCATGCCGAACGCCAGCAACAGGCCGAACACGCCGCCCGAGGCGCCCACCGTGGGAATGGGTCGCAGGTCCATGTTGCTCAGCACCAGCAACTGTGCGAGTGCCGCACCGACCACGCAGACGAGGTAATAGGTGACATAGCGCCGGGTACCCAGCAGGCGCTCGATCTCGCCGCCGAACATGTACAGCGCGAACATGTTGAAAAACAGGTGAGTGAGGCTGCCGTGCAGGAATCCGTAAGTCAGCAACTGCCAGACCTGGAACGACGGTGCTCCCGGAAACTGGGCCGAGGCCGGCGGCCAGAGGGCGAACGGCCGCAGCAGCAGGTCACCCGTGAGGTACTGCACCGCGAAGACGGCGACGTTGATCAACAGCAGGACCCGCGTGGCGGGCGGCATCGAAGCAAGCATGGGCCTATCCTAGCCCAATCGAGTGGCGAAGACCTCCGGCGCCGTGTACGTTGCGCAGCGCGACGCAGAGGCAGGTGCAACATGCGGTCATTGCAGTCCATCAGTTTTTTCCTCGGGGCCCTCGTGGCCCTGGCAGGAGCTGTGGCTGCCAGGGCGGACGCGCCGCCTGCACCGGTCAACGTCGCGTACGGGAGCCTCATGTTCACGCCCTGCACGCTGTCGCAGGCGGGGCAGGCGCAGACCGTGCCTGCGCGCTGCGCGACGCTGCGGGTTCCCGAGGATCGATCCAGCGCCAACGGCCGCAGACTCGAGCTCGCGGTCGCCTGGGTGCCGAGCACGGCGAAGGCCCCGGCCAGGGATCCTGTCGTCATGCTGGCCGGTGGCCCCGGCCAGTCGGCCCTCGAAACCTTTCCGACCGTCTACCCCGCATTTCGCGAAATTCTGCGCCAGCGTCACGTGCTGCTCGTGGACCAGCGCGGCGCCGGCCGCTCGAATCCACTGCAATGTCCCGGGACGCTGAACGATGAGGCGTTACGACTTCTCGATTCCGCGGGTGTCGATGAGGTGCGACGACTGACGACCGACTGCCTGCAGGAACTCGGGCCGAACGTCGACGTTCGCGCCTATACGACCAGCGCGTACATTGCGGACCTCGAAGACGTACGCCGTGCGCTGGGAATCGCGCAGTTCAACCTGGTCGGAGTCTCGTACGGCACGCGCGTAGGGCTCGAGTACTTGCGCCGCCACCCCGAGTCGATCCGGACGGTCGTGCTCGATTCCGTCGTGCCGCCCAGCCTGGCCCTTGGCAATGAGCATGCGAAGAACCTCGAGGCGGCCGTCGACGCTCAATTCGCACGCTGCACCGCGGATGTCGAATGCACGAAGCGTTTTGGTTCGCCGCGGGCGCGCCTTGATGACCTGCTGCAGCGGTTGCACGAGCACCCGCAGCACGTGACGTATCGCGATCCGCTCACCAACGAGCAGCGCGAAGACGAGTTCACCGCTATCTCGCTCGCCTCGGTCGTGCGCTTCCATTCCTATGCGCCGCAGCTGTTCGGCATGCTGCCGATGCTGCTCGCCGAGGCCGCCAACGGCCAGTTCGGCAACCTCATGGCCCAGTCGCGCATGATGGAGCAGCTGATCGGCGAACAGATTTACGTGCCGTTGCAGCTGTCTGTCATGTGCGCGGAAGACGCGCCTGGGATGCGGGTCGATCCGGCCGACGACGGGACCATCCTCGGCACGGAATTCGTCGACTACACGCTGGCGCAGTGCGCGGTGTGGCCGCGTGGCACGGTGCCGAAGGATTTCCACGACGCAGTGAAGTCCAACCTGCCGGTGCTGCTCCTGTCCGGCGAGCTGGATCCGGTGACGCCGCCGCGGTACGCCGACGAGGTGCAGCGCACGCTGCCGAATTCGCGGCATTTCGTTTTCCGCGGACAGGGGCACAGCGTGATGGGCGTGGGTTGCGGGCCGCGGCTCGTCGCCGAGTTCATCGCTACGGCCGATGCGAAGGAGCTCGACGGCAATTGCCTGGACCAGTTGCAGTACTCGCCGCCGTTCGGTGGCTCGTACGGTTGGGACCCGTGAGAGTCCGCACGGTGCGCCCATGATTCGCGTCGAAGGGTTGCGCAAGTCTTTCCAGACGCGCACAGGCCGGGTGCAGGCCGTCGATGGCGTGAGCTTCGTTGCAGCCGATGGGCAGATTACCGGCCTGCTTGGCCCGAATGGAGCCGGCAAGACCACCACGCTGCGCATGCTCTACACGCTGATGTCCCCGGATTCGGGCCGCGTGCTCGTGGACGGCCTTGACGCGGCCAGCGAGCCCACCCGCGTGCGCGCGTGCCTCGGCGTGCTGCCCGATGCGCGCGGGATCTACAAGCGGTTGACCGCGCGCGAGAACATCGCGTACTTCGGCGCCTTGCAGGGGCTGGACGATCGCACCATCGCGGAGCGCACCGAGCGGCTCGTCGCGGCGCTAGAAATGCGCGACTTCATCGATCGTCGTGCCGAGGGCTTCTCGCAGGGTCAGCGCACTAAGACCGCGATTGCACGTGCGCTGGTGCACGATCCGCGCAACGTACTGCTCGACGAGCCGACCAATGGGCTCGACGTGATGACCACGCGCTCGCTGCGCAACTTCCTGCTCGAGCAGCGTGCCGCGGGCCGCTGCGTGCTGCTGTCGAGTCACATCATGCAGGAGGTTGCGCGGCTCTGCGACCGGATCGTCGTGATCGCGCACGGACACGTCGTTGCCGACGGCACCCCGGATGAACTGCGCGAGTCCACCGGCTGCGCCAATCTCGAGGACGCTTTCGTCAAGGCGATCGGTTCGGACGAGGGGTTGTTCGCGTGAGGGCGCTGTGGATCATCCTGCGCAAGGAGTTGCTCGACGCGTTCCGCGACCGCCGCATGCTGCTGGTCGCGTTCGTCGTGATTCCACTCGCGATTCCGCTGGTGCTGGCGGGCACCAACGCGCTCAGCGCACGCAAGCAGACCCAGCAGCTCGAAGGACCGCTGGAGTTGCCGGTCATTGGCGCCGAGCGCGCGCCGAACCTCGTCGCCTGGCTGCGATCGCACAACGTCAAGGTGCTGCCCGCGCCACGGGATGCCGACGCGGCCGTGCGCACACAGGAGCGCGACGTCGTCCTGCGCATCGACGAAAAGTACGGCGAGGACTGGCGTTCCGGCCGGCCCGCGAGTGTCGAGGTGATCTTCGACAGTTCACGTCCGCTGGCTTCCGGCGCGACCGTGTCGCGATTGGGGGGCTTGCTCGACGGCTACAGCAGCACGGTCGGTACGCTGCGCCTCATTGCCCGGGGCATTCACCCCGCGGTCGCCAACCCGCTGCAGGTCGGCACGCGTGACGTCGCCACCCCCGAGGCGCGTTTCGACATTTCGCAACAGATTCTGCCGTACCTGTTGCTGCTGCTGGCGTTCATCGGCGGCCTGCAGCTCGCAATCGATGCCACCGCGGGCGAGCGCGAGCGGCAGTCGCTGGAACCGCTGCTCGCGACGCCCGTTGCGCGCGAGTCGATCATCAGCGCCAAAATCCTTGCCACGGCGGTGTTCTCGCTGCTGTCGATCGCGGTCACGCTCATCGCCTATCGCCTGGCTTTCGCCATCGTGCCGGCGCGCGGCATGGATGCATCCTTCGATCTCGGGCCCGGCGGACTGCTGCAACTGTTCCTGATCATCCTGCCGATCGTGCTGCTTGGCGCGACCGTGCTGACGGCGCTCGCCGCGTTCGCGCGCAGTTACCGCGAGGCGCAGGGTTATCTGCCGCTGCTGATGTTCCTGCCGATGATTCCGTCGCTGGTGTTGATGGTCGCCCCGGTCCGCACCCAGCTCTGGATGCTGGCCGTTCCGTTCCTGAGCCAGAACCAGATGATCGTGCGCGTGCTGCGCTCGGAACGGATCAGTGCGCTCGACTGGGCGGTGAGCCTTGGCGCGTCGTTTGCGGTAGTCGGTGTCGTGTGGTGGATTGCGGCGCGGCTCTATCACCGCGAACAGCTCGCCACCTCGTCCTGACCTGTCAGTGCCAGCAGTGAGCCGGCCCACGCCAACACGGCGGATTCAGCCGGATGAAACCCGTCGCGCGCGAAATCGCCGGGCGGCACGGTTTCCGAAAAGAAGTAGCAGTAGGTTCGCGGTCGCCCCGCGAGAGCGTCGGCCGCGGCCTGCTGCAGGTCGCGAGCGCTGGCGCCCAGGAGCGAGCCGAGCGGCGCGGGCAGCGCAGGGAAGCGTTCGAGCGGCGGCACGCCGGCGAACAGGAATGCCGACGCGGGCGCTTTTTCCCGCAGCTGGTCGTGGATGCCGCTGACATTGCGGCCGAATGCGCTGGGGGTCACGCGCCGTGTCACGTCGTTCACGCCCACCGAGATCAAGTAGAGGTCACACTCGGGCACCGTCGGCACCAGTTCGCGCAGGATGGACGCTGACGTCGCGCCGTTGCGGCCCCGGACCTGCCATTCGACCGGACGTTGCACGCGTGCGTGCAGCAATCGCGCATAGGCGGCGGTCAGCGAATCATGCAGTTTTCGCACTCCGGTGCCGGCGATAATTGAATCGCCAACGCCGATGATCCGCAGCGCGTCCGGGCCGTCTGCGCCGATGCGGCCCGATTCGCCTTCCGGCGGGGCGAGTCGCGGCGTTGCCAGCAGCACACGCAGCGCCTGCAGCAACGCGATGGGTGGCAGGCGTGTGGTCACGCGCCGCTACCAGCCGATGCCGTAGTCCTCGCCGTGATTGCTCGAGCCGCCCCAGAACGTGCCGTTCTCGGGGTCGATCATGATCGCGTTGATCGGACCGGACGTGCGGGCCTCGAACTCGGGTTTGTAGCCGCGCCCGATGAGTTCCCGGGTGACCCACAACGGCATCGCGGAGTTGAGCACGATGCGGCCCGGCTGTGATTCGTGCTGATCGAACGACGCCTTCATCTGGTAGCTGTTGAAGTTGGCAGCTTCGGCGGCTTCCTGCGGCGTCATGCCGAACTCCTGCACGTTGAGGAAGAACTGCAGCAGGTTCTGGTCCTGCGAGTCGCCGCCCTGCACGGCGAAGGCCAGCCACGGTTTGCCACCCTTGAGCGCGAGGCTCGGCGTGAGCGTGACGCGCGGACGCTTGCCTGGCGCCACGACGTTGAAGGGATTCTCGGCCGCATCGAGCACGAACGACTGCATGCGCTGGCTCAGGCCGATGCCCGTGCGCCCGGCAATCGTCGCCGGCACCCAGCCGCCGCTCGGTGTCACCGACACCAGCCAGCCGTTCGCATCGGCGGCCATCACGGTCGTCGTGCCGCTCTTGAAGCCCGCTTCGAAGTCGGCGAGCTGCTGGGCCGTGAGCTCCGACTTGTCCAGTGCGTCGAGCGCCGTCTTGCGCTGTTGCTGCAACTGATCGGCGTACGGGTTCTTGCCGCCCTGGAACGGGTACGGATCACCGGGCCCCGCGTTCACGTCGTTGCGATCCATGCGGATCGTCGCAGCGCGCTGCTTCGCATACTCCTTCGAGAGCAGGCCCTTGGTCGGTGTTGCGGGCGGAAAATACGGGTCGCCGTAATAGAAGTCGCGGTCGGCGAAGGCGAGGTTCATCGCCTGGTAAACGGTGTGGATGTAGTTCGCGCTGTTGTAACCCATCGCGCGGACGTCGAAGTTCTCGAGGATATTAAGCGACTGCAGCAGCGCCGGGCCCTGCGTCCAGACGTCGAGCTTGTAGACCTCGACGCCGCGGTAGTTGGTGCTGAGCGGTTGCTCGACCAGTGGCTTCCAGCGCGCAAGATCGTCGAGCGTGATCAGGCCGCCCTGTTCCTGCACTCCGCGCACGAATTCCTGCGCGATGTCACCGCGATAGAAGCGGTCGTACGCCGCCTGCAGGGCCTCCTTGCGCGACTTGCCGGCGGCGAGCGCCTGCTTCTCCGCCTCGACCATCCTGCGCAGCGTGGCCGCGAGGTCGGGCTGGCGGAAGATTTCACCGGCGCGCGGTGCTGCCCGCGCCGAGCCGAGGTGCGGCAGCATCACCTGTTTCGAGTACGGCCATTCCTTGAGCTTGTCTTTCCAGCGCTCGATCAAATCGGCGGTTTCGCCGTCGATTGGATAGCCGTCTGCGAGTTCGATGGCCGGGGCCAGCACTTCGGCGAGCGAGAGCGTGCCGTACTCCTGCAGCATCAGGATGATGCCGCCCGGAGTGCCAGGCGTGACTGCCGCGAGCGGGCCATAGGCGGGCGGGTATTTGAAACCCCTGCCCTGGAAGAACTCGGGCGTCGCGCCGGTGGGCGCCATGCCGAGTCCGTTGATCGCGATCACCTTTTTCGTGCGCGGATCGTAGATGAGCGCCTGCGTCTCGCCGCCCCAGTGCAGCACGTCCCACATCGTGGACGTCGCGGCAATCATGGCGCAGGCCGCGTCGACGGCATTGCCGCCGCGCTCGAAGATCTTGGCGCCGGCCGTGGCGCCGAGCGGCTTGCCGGTGATCGCCATCCAGTGCCGGCCGTGCAGCGGCGGCTTCTGGGTCTTGGCGAGCGACCGCGCGACCGCGGGCGAGTAGGTCTGGGCGTCGGCCGGCGGCGTTGAGACGGTGCTCATCAGGCAAATGCTCGTGGCGGCAAGGGCCGCAATCGACTGGCGAAATGCAGGCATCTGGTGCTCCCGGTCGATGCGGTCGCTGAAGTATGCTGCGCGCCTCGTCTCACCGCTACCAGGGCACCTCGATCATGACTCATCGCCAGTTACTCGCGTCGTTGCTGCTGGCCGCGACCGCCGCCGCCCCGGCGCAGGCCGCCGTCACGGACGCGTCGCTCGACGCCGCCACCGCCGCGGTGATGCCGCAGGTGATCACCTGGCGTCGCGATTTCCACCAGCACCCGGAACTCAGCAACCGCGAAGTCCGCACGTCGAAGATCGTGGCCGAACAGTTGCGCCAGATGGGGATCGAGGTGCAGACGGGCATCGCGCACACGGGCGTCGTGGGAATCCTCACGGGTGGCAAGCCCGGCCCGACGATCGCGCTGCGCTCGGACATGGACGCGCTGCCGGTCACGGAGCAGGGCGACTTGCCGTTCAAGTCCACGGCGACGTCGGAGTATCGCGGCGAGAAAGTCGGC
>Ga0209254_10002652_pt1 | contig 16287 bp, 14 predicted proteins | sample FrelakmetDIP11DI_FD_187148 | JGI IMG/M metagenome (GOLD analysis project Ga0209254, IMG submission 187148) | Freshwater lake sediment microbial communities from the University of Notre Dame, USA, for methane emissions studies - DIP11 DI (SPAdes)... | ecosystem: Environmental > Aquatic >... | reverse complement strand
GTCGGCGTCGTGGTGCACCGATGGCTGCAACGCATGGCGGAGGACGCGCTCGCCGGGTGGGATGCGGCACGGGTCGGCACGCTTGCACCGCAGATCGAACGCGCGCTTGCGGCGGGCGGACTGACCGGGAAGGAACTCACCGAGTCTCGCGACCGGGTCTCGCAGGCGCTGCTGAACGTATTGCAGGACGAGCGCGGTCGCTGGGTGCTGGGCCGTCACCCGGACCACCGCAGTGAACTGCGATTGAGCGTGCTGCAGGGCGGGCGCGTGCGGAAGCTGGTGCTCGATCGCACGTTCGTCGCGCAGGACGGGACGCGCTGGATCATCGACTACAAGGTCGGCGCCCATGAAGGCGCGGACGTCGAGGCGTTCCTGGACTCCGAGCAGGTTCGCTACCGGGGACAGCTGGAGGCATACGGGGCGGCGCTCGATCCGCAGGCCCGACTCGGCCTGTACTTTCCGCTGGTACCCGGTTGGCGGGAGTGGTCGAAGGCCTCGAATTCGCCGGAAGAAAGTTCCGGGGATCAACGAGGGCCGCTGATATGATTCCAAGCGGCGGGCCCCCTCGCACTGAGGTGCCGTGAATCTGGTCAGGTCGGGAACGAAGCAGCCACAGCGGAGTTCTTCAGGTGCCGAGGTCAAGGCTCGCCTCTCTCGCCTTTCAGGCGAGAGAGACGTGCCTGACCTCAATATCAGTGGATGCAAGAGGGGGCTGTGCCCCCTCCTGGACCTCCCCCCTCGAAGCCCACCTAGCACGATGACTGTTCGCATTGCTCCCGCACGCCCGGAAGACTGCGCAACGGTGCTCGCGCTGATCCGCGCGCTCGCCGAGTACGAGCGGCTGTCGCACCTCGTGGTCGGCACGGAGGAGGATCTCCGGAACGAGCTGTTCGGGGTGCATCCGGTGATCGAATCCGTGGTTGCGTGGGACGGCGACCGCGCCGTGGGCTTTGCGCTGTTCTTCCACAACTACTCGACCTTCCTTGCGCGACGCGGCCTCTACCTCGAGGATCTCTTCGTCGTTCCGGAGGCGCGGGGGCGCGGCATTGGCAAGGCGCTGATCGGCCACTGCGCGCGTGTTGCCGTGACGCGCGGCTGCGGACGGTTCGAGTGGAGCGTGCTCGACTGGAACGAGCCCGCGATCGCGTTCTATCGCTCGCTCGGTGCCGAACTTCTGCCGGACTGGCGCATCTGCCGCCTGACGGGCGAGTCGCTGCAGCGCTTTGGAGCCGTGAGCGCGGCCTCGCAGTGATCGCCACGCCGTAGAATCGTCGCCATGTCGTATCAGGTCCTGGCTCGCAAGTGGCGTCCGCGTGATTTCTCCACGCTGGTGGGCCAGGAGCACGTGGTGCGCGCGCTGACGCACGCGCTCACGGAGAACAGGCTTCATCACGCCTGGCTCTTCACGGGCACCCGGGGCGTCGGCAAGACGACTCTGTCGCGCATCCTCGCCAAGGCGCTGAACTGCACCGGGCCGGACGGCAAGGGCAGCATCACCGCCACGCCGTGCGGCGTGTGCGAGGCCTGCACCGCGATCGATGCCGGCCGCTTCGTCGACTACATCGAGATGGACGCCGCGAGCAACCGCGGCGTCGAGGAGATGGTCCAGCTGCTCGAGCGCGCGATGTACGCACCGAGCAATGCGCGCTTCAAGGTCTACATGATCGACGAGGTGCACCAGCTGTCCTCGCACGCGTTCAACGCGATGCTGAAGACCCTGGAGGAGCCGCCCGACTACGTGAAGTTCATCCTGGCCACCACCGACCCGCAGAAGGTCCCGGTGACCGTGTTGTCGCGCTGCCTGCAGTTCAACCTGAAGCAGATGACACCCGCCGGCATCGCGGCGCGCATGGCGGAGGTCCTGGCCGAGGAGAAGATCGAGGAGGAGCCGGCCGCGCTTCGGATGCTGGCGCAGGCGGCGCGCGGCAGCATGCGCGACGGGCTGTCGCTGCTCGACCAGGCGATCGCCTACGCGGCGGGCCCGGTCACGCTCGATGCGGTGCGCGCGATGCTGGGCGCGATCGACCAGGGGACGCTCGTCCGCGTGCTGGATGCCATCGCCGCGCGCGACGCGAAGCAGGCGCTGGCCATCGCCGACGAGATGGGCGAGCGCAGCCTGTCGTTCGCCCAGGCGACGCGCGACCTGGCCAGCCTGCTGCATCGGATCGCGCTGGCACAGCAGGTGCCCGACGCCGTGCCCGACGACGAAGTCGAAGCCGCGGACATCCGGCGCCTCGCAGGCGTGTTCGCACCCGACGAGGTCCAGCTCTACTACCAGGTCGCGCTGCACGGACGGAACGACATGCACCTCGCGCCGGACGAGTACGCGGGCTTCACCATGACCCTGCTGCGGATGCTGGCCTTTGCGCCGGCCCCGGTCGGGGAGGCGAAGACTGTGACTCCGCGGGCGGCACCGCTCGTGGCGCAGCCGGCCGCGCGGACCAGTGCTCCCGCCCCGCGCGCGAACGCACCAGCGGCACGCTCCGCGCCGGACGCATCGAACAACGCGCGGACAACGGCTGCGGCCGGGCCGGCGCACTCGCCGGCCGCGGTCCCGTTCGACGGTGACTGGCCGGGGCTGGTCGGGCGGCTGAAAGTCGCCGGTCTCGTGAAGGAACTCGCGAACCGCAGCGAACTCGTGTCGCACGAGGGCGACGCGATGAAGCTCCGCGTGCCGCTGAAGACCCTGCTCGACGCCGGCACGCTGGACAAGCTGAAGGCGGCGGTGAGCCAGGCGCTGGGCCGGCCGATCCGCCTGAGCGCCGAGGTCGGAACCACGGCGGGCCCCACGGCGGCCGGCATCGCCGAACAGGCGCGCGCCGACAGGCAGCGCCAGGCCGAGGAAGCCATCTACGCCGATCCCTTCGTGCGAGAATTGCTCGACAACTTCGGAGCTTCGGTCGATCCAGCGTCGATCCGCCCGAAGGACGCGTAGCCGCGTGCCGCGGCCGCCAGCGCGCTCCCCAACTCACCCGGAAACAGAGGACGTCCCGCCATGATGAAGGCCCAGATCGCCGGTCTGATGCAGAAGGCGCAGAAGATGCAGGAGGACATGAAGCGCATGCAGGACGAACTGGCCAACATGGAAGTGGAAGGCCAGTCGGGCGCGGGCATGGTGAAGGTTGTGATGACCTGCAAGCACGACGTGCGCCGCGTGTCGATCGATCCCAGCCTTGTCGGCGACGACAAGGACATGCTCGAGGACCTGGTCGCGGCCGCGGTCAACGACGCGGTGCGCCGCGCCGAAGCGGTGTCGCAGGAGAAGATGTCGGCGATCACGGCGGGAATGCCGCTGCCTCCCGGCATGAAACTTCCATTCTGAGGCAGCGCGGCGCCGTCGCTCGTGCTCCCTTCGTTGAAGTTGTGCTTGCGGCGGGCGCGCGGCCGCCCGAAGCCCGCCGCACTGACTGAAGCGAAGCGGGTGCACGTGCGACCCGCAGGGTTGCGTACACCCGCTTCGAACTGAAATGCGGCTGAGTCCCACTCTCGACAAGCTGGTCGATGCGCTGAAGCATCTTCCGGGCATCGGTCCGCGTTCGGCGCAGCGAATCGCGTTCCACCTGCTGCAGCACGACCGCGACGCCGCGGTTCGCCTCGGCGAGGCGATGCTCGCGGCGGTGCAGACAATCGGCCACTGCGAGCGCTGCAACACGCTGACCGAGCAGCCGGTCTGCGAGACTTGCAGCAGCCCGAAGCGCGACGCGCAGCTGCTGTGCGTGGTGGAATCGCCGTCGGACCAGCTGATGATCGAGCAGTCGCTTGCGTACTCCGGGATGTATTTCGTGCTGCTGGGACGCCTGTCGCCGCTCGATGGCATCGGGCCGCGCGAGATCCAGATGGAGCGCCTGATCGCCCGCGCCATCGACGGCGTCGTCAGGGAAGTCATCGTTGCCACGTCGTTTACGCCGGAAGGCGATGCGACCGCGCACTACGTCGGTCAGTTGCTGAAGGAGCGCGATCCGCAGATCAGGGTCACGCGGCTTGCGCGCGGCGTTCCGGCCGGCGCCGAACTCGAGTACACGGACGTCAACACGATCGCGCAGGCGATGCTCGACCGCCGCGCATCCTGACCCGACCGCGGCGCTAGACTGGGCATCCCGCGTCGTCGACTTTCCCCGCTGCCATGACCACTGCCTACTGGTGCGTGCTCGCCGCCGCCCTGATGCCGTATGTCGCCGTGGCGATCGCGAAGTCGGGCGGAGAGCGCTTCGACAACGGCAATCCGCGCCTCTGGCTCGAGAAGCAGCAGGGCTTCCGCGCGCGGGCGAACGCCGCGCAGGCGAACAGCTTCGAGGCGTTTCCCTTCTTTGCGGCGGCCGTGATCGTCGCCCACCTCACGCAGGCGCCGCAGGACCGCATCGACGCGCTCGCCGTGATGTTCGTTCTCGCGCGCGCCGCGTTCATCGTCTTCTACGTCGCCGACTGGCACTGGGCGCGGTCGATCGCGTGGACCATCGGAATCGTCGCGACGATCACGATCTTCGTCTCGGGAGCCTGAGATGGCCGCACCGATCCACGGGCCGCTGCACGGCGTCAAGGTGCTCGAACTCGGAACGTTGATCGCGGCGCCGTTCGCATCGCGCCTGTTCGCGGAGTTCGGCGCCGAGGTGATCAAGGTCGAGGACCCGAAGACCGGCGATCCGATCCGCAACTGGCGCTACCTGCACGATGGCACCTCGCTGTGGTGGTACGTGCAGTCGCGGAACAAGAAGTCGGTCGCGTTGAACCTGAAGGATCCGCGTGCGCAGGAGATCGCCCGTCGCCTCGCGCGCGAGGCGGACATCGTCGTCGAGAACTACCGGCCGGGGGTGCTCGAGAAGTGGGGTCTTGGTTATGAGCAGCTGCGCGCCGCGAACCCCGCGACGGTGATGGTGCGCATCTCCGGTTACGGGCAGACGGGTCCGATGCGCGATCGCCCCGGATTCGGTGCGATCGCGGAGTCGATGGGCGGCATCCGCTTCGTCACCGGCTATCCCGATCGTCCGCCGATACGCATCGGCATCTCGATCGGCGACTCGATCGCCGCGTTGCACGCGGTCGTCGGCGCACTGATGGCGCTGCGGCACCGGGACGCCACCGGCGGGCGCGGGAAGGGCGAAGGCCAGATGGTGGACGTCGCGCTTTACGAAGCGGTGTTCAACATGATGGAGAGCACGCTGCCGGAATACGACGTCTTCGGCGCGGTCCGCGCCCGCACCGGGGGCTCGCTGCCGGGCATCGTTCCGTCGAACACCTACGAGTGCGCGGACGGCGCGGCGATCGTGATCGCAGGCAACGGCGACGCGATCTATCGCCGGCTGATGACCGCCATCGGGCGAGAGGATCTCGCCAACGACCCCGGGCTGGCGCGAAACGAAGGCCGGGCAAAGCGCGTCGAGGAGATCGACGGAGCGATCCAGGCCTGGTGCGGCCGGCACCCGATCGAGGAGGCGCTGGCCACGCTGACGGCGGCCGACGTGCCGGTTTCGCGGATCTACAGCGTCGCCGACATGGTGCGTGACGCGCAGTTCCAGGCACGGCAGATGTTCGAACAGGCTGCGCTGCCCGACGGCACGCCGATGAAGGTGCCGGCGGTCGTGCCCAAACTGTCCGCCACGCCCGGGGGCACCCGATGGCTGGGCCCCCGCCTTGGTGAACATACGGACGCCGTCCTGCGTGAACTCGGGTACGACGTGGCCGCGATCGACGCGCTGCGGGACGACGGCGTGATCTAAGATCGCTCGAACCGCTCGCGCCCGGGCGCGGGCGCACAAGCAGAAACCCAGGAGACCTCATGAAGAAGACGTACACCCGCCGCGACGTGCTGGCGGCCGGCGCGGCGGCGACCGCCGTGGCGGCGTTCCCGACGACGAGTTCGGCGCAGAACGTCGAGCGCAGGAAGGTGACGATCGCGGTGGGCGGCAAGAACCTGCTTTACTACCTGCCGCTGACGATCGCAGAACAGAAGAAGTTCTTCGAGCAGGAGGGTCTCGACGTTACCATCGTCGACTTCGCCGGCGGCGCACGCGCGCTGCAGGCGGTGGTGGGCGGAAGCGCCGACGTCGTTTCCGGCGCGTTCGAGCACAACATCAACATGCAGGCGAAGGGCCAGCCGATGAAGGCCTTCGTCCTGCAGGGCCGCGCCCCGCAGATCGTGCTCGCGGTCAGCAACAAGACGATGCCGGACTTCAAGTCGGTCGCCGACCTGAAAGGCAAGAAGATCGGCGTCACGGCGCCTGGCTCCTCGACCAACATCCTGTGCAACTTCGTGATCGCGAAGGCGGGCCTCAGGCCGAGCGACGTTTCCTACGTCGGCGTCGGCGCCTCCCAGGGCGCGGTGGCCGCCTTGCGCTCGGGCCAGATCGACGCGATTTCCAACCTCGATCCGGTGATCACGATCCTGTCGCGCGCCAACGACATCAAGATCGTCTCCGATACCCGCGACGTCGCGGAGGCGGACTCGATCTTCGGCGGTCCGATGCCCGCGGCCACGCTGTACGCGCCGGTGGGGTTCATCGACAAGAACCCGAACACCGTGCAGGCGCTGACCAACGCGATCGTGCGTGCCAACAAGTGGATCCAGCAGGCCGGCCCGTCCGACATCGTCAAGGCGGTCCCGGAGAGCTTCCTGCTCGGCGACCGCGCCGTGTACATCGACGCGTTCCTGAAGGCGCAGAAGGCGCTGTCGCCGGACGGCATGATCCCCGAGCAGGGCGCTGCGACCGCGCTGCGGGCGCTGCAGAGCGTCGACAGCACGCTGAAGGACGCCAGGATCGACCTCAAGGCCGTCTACACGAACGACTTCGTCCGCAAGGCGAACGCGAAGTATCCGAAGGGATAATCGCGACCGCTCCACTGCCCGCACGTCGGGCCGCGCAAGCGGCCCGGCCCGCATGAACGCTCCCGCACTGTCACTGACCGGCATCACCTGCACGTTCGTCAGCCGCGACGACCGCAGCCAGCGCTACACGGCGGTGCGCGACGTCACGCTCGACGTCGCGCCCGGCGAGTTCGTCAGCGTGGTGGGGCCAACGGGTTGCGGCAAGAGCACGCTGCTGAACGTCGCGGCCGGCCTGCTGGAACCGAGCGCAGGGACGATCCGCGTGTTCGGCGAGCCGCTGGCCGGAATCAACGGCCGCGCCGGCTACATGTTCCAGAGCGAAGCGCTGATGCCCTGGCGCACGGCGCGCGGCAACGTGATGGCGGGCCTGGAGTTCCACGGCGTCGATCCGCAGAAGGCCGGCACACGCGCCGACGAATGGCTCAAGCGCGTCGGCCTTGGCGGTTTCGGCGACCGCTATCCGCACCAGTTGTCCGGCGGCATGCGCAAGCGGACTTCGCTGGCACAGACGCTCGTGCTGGACCCGGACATCATCCTGATGGACGAGCCGTTCTCGGCGCTCGACGTCCAGACGCGGCAGTTGATGGAGAACGAGGTCCTCGACCTCTGGGCGGCCAAGCGCAAGGCGGTGCTGTTCATCACGCACGACCTCGACGAGGCGATCGCGATGAGCGACCGCGTGGTGGTGCTGTCGGCCGGGCCCGCGTCCCATCCGATCGGGGAGTTCGTGATCGACCTGCCGCGGCCGCGTGACGTGGCCGAGGTCCGCATCACGCCGCGCTTCATCGAACTGCACAAGGCGATCTGGGATGTGATGCGCGAGGAAGTCCTGAAGGGCTACGCCCAGCAGAAGCTGGCGGCCTGACATGTGGAAGTTCATCCGTCCGCGCGCGGGGACCCTGCGGTTCTGGCAGGCGCTGGTGCTGGTCGTGATCTTCGTCTTCTGGTGGACGATGACCACGCCGGGCGTGATCCCGCCGCTCATGTTCGAGAACGATCGCCAGGCGGCGTTCTTCTTCGGTGAGCCGATCAAGATCTTCGCGCGCATATGGGACTGGTTCGTCACCGACCGCGACATCTACGGCCACCTGTGGGTGACACTGCTCGAAACCGTGCTGGCGTTCCTGTTCGGCACGGTGGCCGGACTCGTGATCGGCATGTGGCTCGCGCTGTCGCCGATCGCCGCGGCCATCTTCGATCCGTACATCAAGGCGATGAATTCCATGCCGCGCGTGATCCTGGCGCCGATCTTCGCGGTGTGGTTCGGCCTGGGCGTCGCCTCGAAAGTCGCGCTGGGCTTCACGCTCGTGTTCTTCATCGTCTTCTTCAACGTCTACCAGGGCGTGAAGGAGGTGAGCCCCACGGTGCTCGCGAACGCGCGGATGCTCGGCGCCGGCCGCAACCAGCTGCTGCGGCACGTGTACCTGCCCAGCGCGACGAGCTGGGTGTTCTCGTCGCTGCACACGGCGGTCGGCCTCGCCTTCGTCGGCGCCGTCGTCGGCGAGTACCTGGGCTCGTCGCGGGGCGTCGGCTACCTGATCCTGCAGGCCGAGGGCACGTTCGACATCAACACCGTGATGGCGGGCATCCTGGTCCTCACCGCGTTCGCCCTCGTGCTCGACTGGGTGGTGGGTCGCGTCGAATCGCACCTGATGCGCTGGCAGCCGCGCGCCGGCGAGACCGAGAAGCTCTGACCACCCGCCTCCTTGGGGCGGCAAACTCTGGACAGCGCATCGCCAGGCCCGTAGTCTGCGAGAGACCCCACGCGCGACACATCCATGTCCTCCACCACCGACGCGTTCAGCCCGCCTGCTGCTGTCGAGCCGTTCTGGCAGCGCATTCACAGGTTCTTCACGCTGCCGCTCGATCGCGCCGTGCTGATGCGCATCGCCGGACTCGCCGTCGCCGGCGTGATCGCGTTCGCGCTCTTCTTCCTCGGGGCGCTGGGTGTCCTCGCCGGCCTGGCCGGAATCCTCGCCGTGTTCGTCATCGGGGCGCGCTACGGCTTCAAGATCATCGAGCGGTCGTCCCGCGGTTTCCTTCAGCCGGGCGACTATCCACTGTCGGACGAAGACCTCGTCAGCCCGTACCTTCCGTACAAGTACGTCGCGATGAACTTCGTCTTCGGCCTGGTCCTAGGCCTTGCGGCGCTGCTCACGGGCGGCAGCGAGTTCTTCACGCTGGTCGTCTGGCTCGCGCTGTTCGTCGTGGTCATGCCGGCGGCCACGATGCGTCTCGTCATCACGGGCAGCCTGCGCTCGGCGCTGAACCCCGCGGAACTCGTCGCGCTGATGCAGCGCATCGGCAAGCCATACGCGGCGCTGGCGGCGTTCGTGTTCTGCGCCGACCTCTGCCGCACCTACGGCATGGCGGCGCTCGCGGTCGCCGGCGGGCTGGGCGCGGGAGCGCTCGGAATGGCGGGCGGAGCAACGACGGCGATCGGTTTCGGCGGCGTCGCGCTGCTCTTCTTCATGTGGGTGGGCTTCTGGTACTTCACCTACGTCATCTGCGCGCTGATCGGCTACGCCATGTACCAGTACGCCGACACGCTCGAGATTTCCGTCGTCGGGCCGGGCGAGGAACGGGTCCGGAGCGTCGCCAGGTCGCGCAGCGGCGACCCCAGGACCCGGACGCGCGACGCGCTGATCGGACAGATGATCGCGGCCGGCGAGATCAAGGACGCGATCGGACTGCTCGCCGAGGACCTGCGTGACCGGCCGAACGACCTCGCGCTGCACGGGCGCTACCACCGGTTGTTGGTGGCGGACGGCGACGCCGCGGCCATCGAGTCGCACGCGGACCAGTACATGACGCTGCTCGTGAAGTCGCAGAACTGGCGCGAAGCGCTCGAACTCCACGAAGACACCGTGACCCGGCGTCCGGACTGGACGATGCGCGAGGTGGGCAACATCGTTCCGCTGGCGCAGGCGGCGTTTCGCGCCGGCAATCCGAAGGTCGCAGGACGACTGGTCCGCGCGTTCGACAGGAAGCATCCGAATCACCCGGACATCCCCCGCGCGTACCTGCTGGGCGCCCAGCTGATGGCGGACTACGGCAACCAGCCCGAGGACGCGAAGCGCATTTTCCAGTATCTGGTCAAGCGCCACGCCGGAGATCCGGCCGCCGTGGAAGCGGAGCGGCACCTCGAGGTGATGCGCCGGATGGCGAAGTAGTCCGGCGGGAACGGCCGACGCGCCCGGCTCAGGTCGGCGGCCGCGGCTTCGAATCGAGGTCGATGTCGAGTTCGGAGTGCCTGCCTTGCGCGAGTCCCCACTGAGTCGCAAGCGCGTCTGCTTCGGATGCACTGGCAGCCGACGGAAAGTGGGTCGACAGCCGCTGCTTGACCTGAGCCGCCTCGAGCTCGGATCCGCTGCGCGAGTAGTTCCCGAGCAGCGCCGCCAGGCAGTCGGCGATCTCGCTCGCGTGGCGATGCCTGGTCGTCTCGTTCGCTGTCAGCGCGTCGAGTACCCGCAGTGCCGCTGCCTCCTCGCGGACACCGGCGAGTCGCCTGACCAGGCGCAGCTGTTCGTCCACCGGCAGCAGTGCCGCCACGTCGGGCCGGCTCATCTTCGCGTAGGCCGGCCGCAGCTGCGCGCGCGCGGAGGGATCGCGCATCGACAGCGCACGCACGGTCGCGTCGAGCAGAGTTTCCGGATGGCGACCGAGCAGGGCCATGTTGAAGTACGCGGTCGCGTAGCTCGCATTGCCTGGCTCGTAGGTCAGAAGCTGCGCGTAAGCGCGCGCGGCGCGCCGCGTGTCGAGCCGGGCGGCGGCCTGCTGCGCCTCGTGCAGCAGCGTCGCGCGGCGATCGCGGTCGTCATCGCCGGCGAACTGCTCGTCGAGGATCTTCTGGACTTCCGGCCGGCCGCCGGACTTGAGCAGCCAGGCCGCCAGCGCGCCCGCCAGGAAGCCGCCGATGTGAGCGGTGTAGGCGACGCGCGAGCCGGGCGACAGGGCCCACTGCACCGCCTCGATCACGAGCCAGACCGGAAGCAGCAGCAGCGCCGGAACCCGCGCGGTGTTGAAATAGACGAAGAGCCAGTAGAACACCGGCACCTTGCGCGTGCCGTACAGCACCGCGACCATCGCCATGGCGCCGGCGATCGCGCCGGAGGCGCCCACCAGCGCCTGGCCGTTCAGCGACAGGAACAGCGCCCCGGCGCAGACTCCACTGAACAGGTAGGCGAGCAGGAAGCGCATCCGTCCGAGCGCCGCTTCGGCAAACGGACCGGCGAGCAGCAGCACGAGCATGTTTCCGAACCAGTGCATCGCGTCGCCGTGCAGGAACTGGTGAGTCAGCAGCCCGAACCAGCTGCCGTCGGGCTGGAGCGCGAACCGTTCCGTGAAGACCTCCTTCAGCAGGCTCTCGAAGCGTTCACGCTGCTGGCGCCAATCTTCGTACGCGGGGTCGCTTGCCGGCAGCAGCACTCCGCCCTTCAGGTCGCGCATGAACTCGCGGTCGCGCTGCATCGCTGCAAGGATCGCCCGCGACTCCGGGCCGCGCGGCTGCGCGTTCACCGCGCGCAGGACGCGCACGGCGCGTGGATCGCCGCGCTGCTCGAGGGTCGCGGCGAAGCGCGGCAGTTCGATCGCGGGCAGGTCCGAACTGAAGTAGTAGGCCGCGGCGTTGTTGCTGGCCTGGCGGTCGCCCGCCTGGAACACGAAGTAGACGAGCGCGTTGACGAGGATCAGCGCGAGCGTGACCAACGGCAACGACCCGGAGGTGAAGCGGGTCTGGTACGGGATGATCAGCACGACGCGTCGAGGCCGGCGATGATCTTCTCCAGCTTGCCGGCGTCGGCCGCGAATGCGCGGATGCCCTCGGCGAGCTTCTCGGTCGCCATCGCATCCTCGTTCAGGCTCCAGCGGAACGCGCGCTCGGTGAGGTCGATCGGCGGGGCACGCTCCGCTTCGGCGGCGTCGAGGGCCCGGGGCACCTCACCCGTGGAAGAGGAGAGTTCGTCGAGCAGTTCCGGGCTGATCGTCAGCAGGTCGCAGCCGGCGAGCGCCAGCACCTGGCCGACGCTGCGGAAGCTCGCGCCCATCACCTCGGTCCGGTAGCCGCCGCCCTTGAGCCGCGCGAAGATGGCGCGAACGGAACGGACGCCGGGGTCGTTGGCGCCGCTCATCGCGGCCTCGTCCCACTGGCTGCCGGCGGCCTTCCGGTGCCAGTCGTGGATGCGGCCGACGAAAGGCGAGATCAGCGTCACGCCCGCCTTCGCGCATGCCTCCGCCTGCGGCATCGCGAACAGCAGCGTCAGGTTGCAGTGGATGCCCTCCCGCTCGAGCACTTCCGCCGCGCGGATGCCTTCCCAGGTCGACGCGATCTTGATCAGCACGCGCTCGCGCGCAACGCCGAGCGCTTCGTAGAGCGCGACCAGATGGCGCGCCTTCTCGATGGTCGCGCGCGTGTCGAAGGACAGGCGCGCGTCGACCTCGGTCGAGACGCGGCCGTCGATCAGGCCGAGGATGCGCGTGCCGAACGCCACCAGCACGCGGTCGAGCTGCGCGGCGACCGGTTCCGTGCGGTGCGCGCGCAGCGTGTCGACCAGCAGCGGCCGGTACTCCGGCTTCTGCGCCGCCTTCAGGATGAGCGACGGGTTCGTCGTGGCGTCGCGCGGGCGCAGCCGTTCGATTGCCGCGAGATCGCCGGTGTCGGCGACGATCGTCGTCCACCGCTTGAGTCCGTCCAGTCGGGAGGGCATGGGAGCTGCCGGGTCGCGCGGCGCTGTCACGATATAATCCGCAAGTTTATCTGTAGCCAAATTTCGGGAGACGCAGGTCGGTCATCCCGTGCATCGCGGTGCAGGCGTCCGGTGGCCGCCTCGCTGCGCGAAGGAGCTTCGTTGGCCCCCCTGATTGTTGATCCGCGTCCCGTCGCGGCCCTGGTGCTGGCCGACGGAACGATCTTTCGCGGCCGTTCGATCGGCGCGCCCGGCAGGACGCTCGGAGAAGTCGTCTTCAACACGGCGATGACCGGGTACCAGGAGATCCTGACCGACCCGTCGTACGCCGGCCAGATCGTCACGCTGACGTACCCGCACATCGGCAACACCGGCGTGAACGACGAGGACGTCGAGGCGGCGCGCGTGTTCGCCGCCGGCCTGGTGATCCGCGACCTGCCGCAGCGTCCGTCGAACTTCCGCATGCAGCGCGACCTGTCCACGTACCTGCGCGACGAGGGCATCGTCGGCATCGCCGACATCGACACCCGCAAGCTGACGCGCATCCTGCGTGAGAAAGGCGCGCAGGCGGGCGTGATCGTCGCGGCCGGCGAAGGCCAGCCGCTGACGGACGCGATGGTGCAGGACGCTCTGGCGCAGGCGCAGCGCTATCCCGGCATGGCCGGGCAGGACCTCGCCAAGGTCGTCAGCACGCGGCAGTCCTATCCGTGGACCGAGGGGACGTGGAAGCTCGCGCGCGCCGACGGCACGCCGGGCTACGTCACTCACGACGCCTTCCGCTTCCACGTTGTCGCGTTCGACTTCGGCGTCAAGAGGAACATCCTGCGCCTGATGGCCGACCGCGGCTGCCGCATCACGGTGGTGCCGGCGCAGACGTCGGCGGAAGAAGCAATGAAGTTGAAGCCCGACGGCATCTTCCTGTCGAACGGGCCGGGCGACCCCGAGCCGTGCACCTACGCGATCGAGGCAGCACGGGAATTCATCGCGCGCAAGCTGCCGACCTTCGGCATCTGCCTCGGTCACCAGATCATGGGCCTGGCGGTCGGCGGTCGCACGCTCAAGATGAAGTTCGGCCACCACGGCGCCAACCACCCCGTGGTCGACGTCGAGTCACGCAAGGTCTGCATCACCAGCCAGAACCACGGCTTCGCGGTCGACGAGAAATCGCTGCCAGCGAACGTGCGGGTGACCCATGTGTCGCTGTTCGACGGCTCGTTGCAGGGCTTCGCGCTGACCGACGCGCCCGCGTTCTGCTTCCAGGGCCACCCCGAGGCGAGCCCCGGCCCGCACGACATCGGCGATCTGTTTGATCGTTTCGTGAAGTTGATGGAGGCCCCCAAGTGAGTGAAGTCGCAGCAGTCCGCGCCGCGCTCGCCGAAGCGGCGGCGAGCCTCGAACGCCTGTATGGCGACGAAGCGACCCTCGCGGCGATCGCCCGCGCCGGCCAGATGCTCGCGGACACGTTCGCCGCGGGCGGTCGTGCCTACTCGTGCGGCAACGGCGGCTCGATGTGCGACGCGATGCACTTCGCCGAGGAACTGACGGGCCGCTTCCGCGACAACCGACCCGGGTACGCGGCGATGGCGATCGCCGACCCGAGCCACCTGTCCTGCGTCGGCAACGACTACGGCTACGACCAGGTGTTCGCGCGCTTCGTCGAGGCGCACGGCCGCGCCGGCGACGTCCTGCTCGCGATCTCCACCAGCGGCACCAGCCGGAACGTCGTCGCCGCCGCGCAGGCGGCGAAGCGGCTCGGAGTCCGCGTGATCGCGCTGACGGGTCGCGCCGGCACGCCGCTGACTGAACTCGCAGACATCGCGATCGTCACCCCGGCGGGCCGCTACGCCGACCGCGTGCAGGAACTGCACATCAAGGTCATCCACATCCTGATCGAGCTGGTCGAACGCCGGCTCGCCCCCGAAAACTACAAGGCCATCGATGCCGCGCCGCGCTGACCTCGAGACCATCCTGATCATTGGCGCCGGACCGATCGTCATCGGCCAGGCGTGCGAGTTCGACTACTCCGGCGCACAGGCGTGCAAGGCGCTGCGGCAGGAGGGCTACAAGGTCATCCTCGTCAACAGCAACCCGGCGACGATCATGACCGACCCCGAGATGGCCGATGTCACGTACATCGAGCCGATCACCTGGCAGGTCGTCGAACGAATCATCGCGAAGGAGCAGCCGGACGCGATCCTGCCGACGATGGGGGGGCAGACCGCGCTCAACTGCGCGATGGACCTCTACAAGAACGGGGTCCTGAACAAGTACGACGTCGAACTGATCGGCGCCTCGCCGGCGGCGATCGAGAAGGCCGAGGACCGGCTGAAGTTCAAGGAGGCGATGACCCGCATCGGGCTCGCGTCCGCGCGCTCCGGCATCGCGCACACGCTCGCCGAGGCGCTGCAGGTGCAGGAGCGGCTCGGCTTTCCCGCGGTGATCCGGCCGAGTTTCACGATGGGCGGCACCGGCGGCGGCATCGCCTACAACATGGAGGAGTTTGTCGCGATCTGCCAGCGCGGACTCGACCTGTCGCCGACGCGCGAGCTGCTGATCGAGGAATCGCTGATCGGCTGGAAGGAGTACGAGATGGAGGTCGTCCGCGACAAGGCGGACAACTGCATCATCGTGTGCTCGATCGAGAACCTGGACCCGATGGGAATCCACACCGGCGACTCCATCACCGTGGCGCCGGCGCAGACGCTGACCGACAAGGAATACCAGCTCATGCGCGACGCGTCGATCGCGATCCTGCGCGAGATCGGCGTCGACACCGGCGGCAGCAACGTGCAGTTCGCGATCGATCCGAAGGACGGCCGGATGATCGTGATCGAGATGAACCCGCGCGTGTCGCGCTCGTCGGCGCTGGCGTCGAAGGCCACCGGCTTTCCGATCGCCAAGGTCGCCGCCAAGCTCGCCGTGGGGTACACGCTCGACGAGCTGCGCAACGACATCACCGGAGGCGCCACCCCGGCGTCGTTCGAGCCGACGATCGACTACGTCGTCACCAAGATCCCGCGCTTCGCGTTCGAGAAGTTCCCGCAGGCCGACAACCACCTCACGACGCAGATGAAGTCGGTGGGCGAGGTGATGGCGATCGGCCGCACCTTCCAGGAGTCGTTCCAGAAGGCGCTGCGCGGCCTCGAGGTCGGTTCCGACGGCCTCGACGAGCACTCGACCGACCGCGACGAGATCATCGAGGAAATCGGCGAGCCGGGACCGAACCGCATCTGGTTCGTCGGCGACGCCTTCCGCATCGGCATGACGCTGTCCGAGGTGTTCGAGGAGACGGCGATCGACCCGTGGTTCCTGGCGCAGATCGAGGAACTGGTGCAGGTCGAGGGCCGCCTGAAGGACCGCAGGCTCGCCGACCTCTCCGCCGACGAACTGCGCTTCCTGAAGCGCAAGGGGTTCTCGGATCGCCGCCTCGCGAAGCTCCTGGGCGTGCGCTCGGCCGAGGTGCGCGCCGCGCGCGTGAAGCTCGGCGTGCGCCCGGTGTTCAAGCGCGTCGACACCTGCGCGGCCGAGTTCGCGACGACCACCGCGTACATGTACTCGACCTACGAGGACGAGTGCGAGGCGAACCCGACCGACCGGAAGAAGGTCATCGTCCTGGGCGGCGGGCCGAACCGCATCGGGCAGGGCATCGAGTTCGACTACTGCTGCGTGCACGCCGCGTTCGCTCTGCGCGACAACGGGTTCGAGACCATCATGGTCAACTGCAACCCGGAGACCGTGTCGACCGACTACGACACGTCCGACCGCCTGTACTTCGAGCCGCTG
>Ga0209254_10002651_pt1 | contig 16290 bp, 15 predicted proteins | sample FrelakmetDIP11DI_FD_187148 | JGI IMG/M metagenome (GOLD analysis project Ga0209254, IMG submission 187148) | Freshwater lake sediment microbial communities from the University of Notre Dame, USA, for methane emissions studies - DIP11 DI (SPAdes)... | ecosystem: Environmental > Aquatic >... | reverse complement strand
GCGTGCGTCAGCATCGGCACGTTCCACCACAGGTGCTCGTGCGCGGGAACGAAATGGTTGTGCGCGATGATATCGACCCACAGATGGCTCATCGCGCCGACTGCACAGGCGCGCGACTCGTCGTCGTGTGCCGCAGCCAGCAGCGCATGCGCGGACTCCCAGCGGTGACTGCCATCGAATGCACGGGTTCGCGCAGTGGCCCCCACCAGCGCCAGGTCGGGCAGACAGGCCCCAGCCATCAGGCGCTGCGGGAACCGCCGCACCGCGCGGCGCAGGGCGGGGTCGAGGAGCGGGGCCGCCCATACCAGCAGCTGCGCGAAATACACGTGGGTATAGAGACCCCACGCCAGCGCGTCCCCGGCAAACAGGGCAGCAGGCACCGACCACAGGAGTGCGGCATGCTTCAGGTTGATCGTAGCAGCCGGGTTCATGCGTGCAGCATGGCCACGCAGCATGACCGTGCGCGGTCAGGCGCATGAATCTTCCGTGAAATCCGCGCCTGCCGGCCTGCGTATAATCCGAACTGTCGTTTTCAACAAAAAGCCATCATGCGCACCCTCATCTGCGGTTCCCTCGCCTTCGACTCCATCATGGTGTTCCAGGACCACTTCAAGCATCACATCCTGCCCGACAAGATCCACATGCTGAACGTGTCCTTCCTGGTGCCGGAAATGCGCCGCGAGTTCGGCGGCTGCGCGGGCAATATCGCCTACAACCTTAAACTTCTGGGTGGCGAGCCGCTGATCATGGCGACCGTCGGCGACGACTTCGGTGCCTACGCCGAACGTCTCGACGCGCTTGCCATTTCGCGCGACTACATCCGTCACATGGCCGGCACCTATACCGCGCAGGCCTTCATCACCACCGACCTCGCCGACAACCAGATCACCGCCTTTCACCCCGGCGCGATGAACTTTTCGCACGAGAACGATGTGCGTCAGGTAGCGGACGTCAAGCTGGGCATCGTCGCGCCGGACGGCCGCGACGGCATGCTGCGCCACGTGCGCGGCTTTCACGAAGCCGGGGTGCCGTGCGTGTTCGATCCTGGTCAGGGGATGCCGCTGTTCACCGGCGAGGAACTGCTGGAGTGCGTCCACAAATCGAGCTACGTCATCCTCAACGACTACGAAGCCGAACTGCTGCAAACCCGCACCGGGGAAAACCTGGTCACGCTGGCACGTCATGTTCAGGCATTGATCGTGACACGCGGCGCCGAAGGGTCGGTGATCCACGCGGCGGGCAAGGAAATCTGCATCCCTGTGGCGCGTCCGGCAGCCATCCTCGACCCCACGGGGTGCGGCGATGCCTATCGCAGCGGAATCCTGTATGGCATTACCCGTGGGTTCGACTGGAAAACCGCCGGACGGCTCGGCAGCCTGATGGGGGCGATCAAGATCGCCCAGCGCGGCGGACAGAACCATCGTCCCGGTCGTGATGAAATCGCCGCCGAATTTCATGCCCAGTTTGGCTATCATTTCGAGTAAACCCGGGAGCCCATCATGCACAAGCCACTCGCCATCACCCTCTTAGCAGCCAGCTTGCTGTTGCTGACAGGCTGCCCGGCGGGGCTGGGGAGCAAGGATTACAGCCGTGACCAGACGCGAACGGTGCAGGACGTGCAGATTGGCATTGTAGAGTCCGTGCGCGCCGTGAATATCGAAGGCACCAAGACAGCGGTGGGGCCGGCTACGGGTGCCGTGGCGGGCGGCGTTGCGGGAAGCACGGTGGGCGGCGGCAAGGGCAGCGTGGTCGGCGCGACGGTGGGCGCGTTGCTGGGCGGCCTGGGCGGCGCGGCGCTTGAAGAGGCGGCGACCCGTCAGCCCGGGCTGGAAATCACCGTCAGACTCGACTCCGGCAAGCTGATCGCCATCACCCAGGCGCCCGATGAGGAATTCAAGCCTGGCGAACGCGTGCGCGTGCTATCCGGCGGCGGGACCACGCGCGTCACCCACTGAAGGCATGCCGGCACGGCAGCGCCGGTCATCGATTCGCAATCCGCTCGTCACGACGGCTTCATGGGGTTTCCCTAAGCTGGGCGCATTCCAGTTACCGGAGTACCCCATGCTCGAAGTTCGCAGCCCAGCCCAAGCTGCCCCCGCCAGCCGCTACCATACCTCGCTGGCGGTGGACGACAGCGAAATTCGCGAGGCGCAGCGCTTGCGCTACCAGGTATTTGCCGAGGAAATGGGCGCGCGCCTGTCGTCAGCCGTGCCGGGCCACGATACCGACCTGTACGACCCCTACTGCGACCACCTGCTGGTGCGGGACATGGTCAGCGGCGAGACCGTCGGCACCTATCGCATCCTGCCGCCCGATGCCGCCAGGCGGGTCGGCAATTATTACTCCGAGCACGAATTTGACCTCACTCGGCTGGGCTTTCTGCGCCCGCGCATGGCCGAGCTAGGACGGTCATGCGTGCACCCGGACCATCGCAGCGGTGCCGTCATCGCCCGCTTGTGGATGGGGCTGGCTGATTACATGACGCGCTATGGTCACCAGTACATCGTCGGCTGCGCCAGCATCGGCATGGCCGACGGCGGCCATGCCGCCGCCAGCGTCTACCGTCAGCTGGCCGAACGTCAGCTGGCGCCGGTCGAATGGCGCACCACCCCGCGTTGCCGCCTGCCCATCGAATCGCTCGACGATGGCCGTACCGCAGCACTGCCACCGCTGATCAGGGGCTACACCCGACTGGGGGCGCTGGTGTGCGGCGAGCCGGCATGGGATCCTGATTTCAATACGGCCGACCTCCTGATGCTGCTGCCGATGGCCCAGCTCAACCGCAGCTACGTTCGCCGCCTCATCGCATGAAGATCGCTCTTGTCAGGTCAGGATGTGGATCACAGCGGCCACGGCAGTGACAGCATCGGCCAGCCCTGTGCGACGGGCGCGGGGTGCGTCTTACAATGCACGCATGTACCTTGACCATCTGCACGTTTCACTGCGCCGCTTAATCCGTATCAGCCTGCTGCTGCTGCATCTCGTCTGGGGGGTGACGCTTGCGGGGTTGCTGTTCCCACTCCTCAGCACCGCGCGACGCGACCGCCTCATCATGGGATGGGCACGGCGCCTGCTCAGGGTGCTGGGGGTGCGGATCCGCCTGGCTGCCCCACCAGCTTTGCCGGGGGGTGCGCTCTTGGTGTGCAACCACGTGTCGTGGCTGGATATCTATTTGATCTACGCCGCCCAGCGGGTCCACTTCGTCTCCAAGGCGGAGGTGCGCGCGTGGCCGGTGGCGGGCTGGCTTGCCCGCAAGACCGGCACGCTGTTCATCGAACGCGGCCGCCGCGCCGATACCGCGCGCATCAACGCCGAAATGCGCAGTCTGATGCAGGGCGGCGCCTGGGTGGCGGTGTTCCCGGAGGGCACCACCAGCGACGGCCGCGGGCTGAGGCGCTTCCTGCCTTCGCTGCTGCAGCCGGCCGTCGAACTGAACTGCCCCATCGTGCCGGCAGCCCTGCGCTACCGTACCCTTGCAGGCGAGCACAGTTCGGTTCCCGCGTACATCGACGAGATCAGCATGTGGCAGAGCCTGAAAAATATCGTCGGCGAACCCGTCATCATCGCCGAACTGCAGTTTGGCGAACCCATCCTGCCCAACGGCCACCGGCGCGACCTGGCGGCACAGGCCGAGGCTGCCTGCGCTAGGCTTTTGGGCGTTTCGCCCGCAAGGACTTCGCCAGACGCTTATTCCCCTCAGGGTGCTCGCCCATCGGGCGCTGCATCTGCGGACACGGCACCGAAAACACCCGCCGATCCTCCAGCCTGACTGCGGTCAGCTTATTGCCCCACAGACAGCCGGTATCCAGTGCAACCAGATCCGGGCGGTTGATCAATCCCAGCGTCGACCAGTGTCCGATAAAAATCGTCGCATCGGCGGTCTTGCGCCCCGGCACCATAAACCACGGCAGCCAGCCGGAAGGTTGCAAACCTGGCGCGCACTTATGGTCAAACTCCATCTCGCCGTCGATCGAACAGTAACGCAGCCGGGTGAAGGCGTTGACGATGACCCGCAGCCGTTCGATCCCCTTCAGCCCGGCATCCCACACGACCGGCACGTTGCCGTACATCTGGGCGAAGAAGTCGCGGTAATGCGGACCCTGCAAGGCCGCCTCGGCTTCGGCCGCCAGTTGCATGGTGTCGTCCAGCGTCCAGCCGGGAAGCACGCCGGCGTGGACCATCAGAAGATTGCCTTCGCGCCAGGCCAGCCTCTGATGGCGCAACCAAAGCAGCAGTTCTTCGCGGTCGGGGGCTGACAGCACTTCGATGAGGGTGTCGCCCTTGCGCATGCGGCCATAGCCTTCCGAAAGCGCCAATAAGTGCAGATCGTGATTGCCAAGCACGCAGATGGCGGCAGAACCCAGCGATTTGAGAAAGCGCAACAGCGCCAGCGAGTCGGGGCCACGATTGACCAGATCCCCTACCAGCCATAGCCGGTCGGCCTTGGGGTCGAATTTCACTTTATCCAGCAAGTGCAACAGGGAATCATGGCAGCCCTGAAGATCGCCAATGACATAGGTGGACATATAAAATACGGTTTCTTTGCGCTGCGTTGACCGCATCATAGCGCCCCCGCCTGAACCCTACGTGACAGCTCTTCAATGAAACCCGTTATCCGCCTGTTTTTCAAAACCCTGCGCATCATCCTCGGCCCGTTTGTGCTGGGGTACGACTGGCTCGTCCGTCCCAAGGGCGTCGTGCGCCCGGATGCAGAGCAGCAGGCCATCGACGCCCGGACATCCCATCTTGCGCTGTATCACTTCCCCACCTGCCCGTTCTGCCTGAAGACCCGGCGCACCATCCGGCGGCTCTCGCTCAAGATCGAACTGCGTGATGCCCAGCACGATCCGGCCCATCGTGCCGCCCTGATCGCTGCCTGCGGCCAGCCCCAGGTGCCCTGCCTGCAAATCAGCGATCCAAACGGCCAAACCACTTGGCTGCAGGAATCGGGCGCCATCATTGCCTACCTCGACCGCGAATACGGCGCTGCTGCGGCCGCATGAGCCTGCTCGCAGCGTTGAACCCGCCGCAGCGCGAAGCGGCGAAATACCTCGACGGCCCTTTGCTGGTGCTGGCTGGCGCGGGTTCGGGTAAAACGCGCGTCATCACCCACAAGATCGCCTACCTGATCGGAGAATGCGGCTACAAGCCTGGCTCGATCGCGGCGATCACCTTCACCAACAAGGCAGCGCGCGAGATGCAGGATCGCGCTGCCAAACTGACCCAGGGCGCTGCATTCAATAAACTCAGTACCAAGGGACTGATCGTCACGACCTTCCATTCGATGGGCTTGCGCATGCTGCGCGAGGACGCGAAATTTGCCGAACTGAAACCGGCGTTTTCCATCCTCGACTCGGCCGACGCCATGGGCATCATCTCGGAAATCCTGAAGACCACCGACAAGCAGGAAATCCGCCGCGCAGTCTCGCGCATCTCGCTGTGGAAGAACGAGCTGAAATCACCCACTGCTGCGCTGCAGACCGCCGAAGACGACAATGCGCGCGCCTACGCCAAGATCTACGACCGCTACGACGCCACCCTGCGCGCCTACCAGGCGGTCGATTTCGACGACCTCATCCGCCTGCCGGCCGAACTGCTCGACACCCATGCCGAGCTGCGCGAGAAGTGGCAAAACCGCCTGCGCCACATCCTGGTCGACGAATACCAGGACACCAATATTGCCCAATACCGACTGCTGCAGAAGCTGACCGGCGTGCGCGCAGCGTTCACCGCGGTGGGTGACGACGACCAGGCGATCTACGGCTGGCGCGGCGCCTCGGCCGACAACCTGCGCCAGCTGCGCGAGGATTATCCGCACCTGCATGTGGTCAAGCTGGAACAGAATTACCGCTCGACCATACGCATCCTCAAGGCCGCCAACAGCCTGATCTCCAACAACCCCAAGCTATTCGACAAGCGCCTGTGGAGCGATCTCGGCTACGGCGACGCCCTGCAGGTAATGCCGACGCGGGACGACGAGCACGAGGCCGAGTCGGTGGTGATGCGGCTACTGTCACACAAATTCCAGCATCGCACCGAGTGGCACGACTACGCGATCCTCTATCGCGGCAATTACCAGGCGCGCGTGTTCGAGCAGGCGCTGCGCAACGAGAAGGTGCCGTATCAGCTATCCGGCGGGCAGTCCTTTTTCGATCGCGCCGAAATCAAGGACGTCATCGCTTACCTGCGCCTGATCGCCAACAGCGACGACGATCCGGCCTTCATCCGCGCGGTCACCACGCCCAAGCGTGGCATCGGCACGGCGACGCTGGAGAAGCTGGGCCAGGTCGCCGCCACCCTGCATGTGAGCCTGTTCGAGGCCGTCTTCTCGGCCGCTGCTGCTTCACAGATCGGTGAGCGTCAACTGGCGCCGCTGCTGGAGTTCTGCAATTTCATCAACCGCTTCGAGGCTCGGGTGGCCCGCGAACCGGCGGGCGAGGTGCTGAACGATTTGCTGAAATCGATCGACTACGAGGTCTACCTGTTCGACCAGGACGACGAGCGTGCGGCACAGGGCAAATGGAACAACGTGCTGGAATTTGCCGCATGGATCGCCAAGAAGGGCGAGGAAGATGACAAGGATCTGCTGCAACTGACCCAGACCATCGCCCTGATCACCCTGCTGGAAGGTCGCGATGAAGAAGAGCCCAATGCGGTGCGGCTGTCCACCTTGCACGCCGCCAAGGGACTGGAATTCGGCCATGTGTTCCTGGTCGGTGTCGAGGAAAACATCCTGCCGCATCGCGACGCGGTGGATGAGGGCCGGCTGGAAGAGGAGCGCCGCCTGATGTACGTTGGCGTCACCCGCGCGAAGAAATCGCTCACGCTGTCCTATTGCGCGCGACGCAAGCGTGCACGCGAATCGGTGGCCTGCGACCCGTCGCGCTTCATTGACGAACTCGGGGATGACGTGCGGCAGCCGGACAAGGCCCCCGACGCAGACGCCAAGGCCAGCGGCAGCGACCGGCTGGCGGCGCTGAAGGCGATGCTCGGTTGAGGGTACTGCGATGCCGGACTGAATGGCTGCCGCCGTTCAGCCCGGTTCAGGTCCTTACAGCGACAGTATCCACTTCGATAGCTTCTGCGCATCCGCGGGCGTAATCTTCTGCGGCGGCATCGGGATCTTGCCCCATTTGTTCTTGGCTCCCTTGAGCATGCTGTCGGTCAACATCGCCTCGGCGGTTTTCTGGCCCTTGTACTTGGCGGCGACCTGCTTGAAGGTCGGACCGAGCAACTTTTTGTCCACCTGATGACAAGTGGTGCATTTGCTCTTGGTGGCCAGCTCCAGGCTGGCGTGAGCGGGAACCGCGTAGAGCGTCAGGGCCAGGGTGATCAGGGCAGCAAACTTTTTCATCATGATTCTCCGCTAAAAGGATAAGAATATAATTAATTTATTATATTCAATCCGGTCAGCCCTGTCTACTGCGGCCGAATGCGTGGACTGTGCAAAAAAAAGGGACGCCGCAGCGTCCCCCATTCAGGATGCAAGCCGCCGATCAATTGACCTTGGGATCGAGTTCGCCCTTGTCGTAACGCTTCTGCATTTCTTCCAGATTGAAGACCTTCTTGATCTTGCTGGCCTGACCGGCCGCACCGAAGGCTTCGTAACGGTTTTTGCAGATATCGCTCATGCCCTTGGTGGCTTCCTTGAGGAATTTGCGCGGGTCGAAGTTGGACTTGTTCTCGGCCAGGTGCTTGCGGATGGCGCCGGTGGAGGCCATGCGCAGGTCGGTGTCGATGTTGACCTTGCGCACGCCGTTCTTGATGCCTTCGACGATTTCGCTGACCGGCACGCCATAGGTCTGACCCATGTCGCCGCCGAAGCTGTTGATGATGGCGAGCCAGTCTTCCGGCACCGAGGAGGAGCCGTGCATCACCAGGTGCACGTTGGGGATGCGGGCGTGGATTTCCTTCACGCGATCGATGCGCAGCACCTTGCCGGTGGGCTTCTGGGTGAACTTGTAGGCGCCATGCGAAGTACCGATGGCAATCGCCAGCGCGTCTACCTTGGTCTTGGTGACGAAGTCGGCGGCTTCATCGGGATCGGTCAGTAACTGGCTGTGATCCAGTGCGCCTTCGGCGCCGTGGCCGTCTTCTTCACCGGCCATGCCGGTTTCCAGCGAGCCAAGGCAGCCCAGTTCGCCTTCGACCGAGACGCCGCAGGCATGTGCCAGTTCCGATACCTTGGCGGTGGTGGCGACGTTGTATTCGTAGGTGGACGGGGTCTTGCCATCGGTGCCCAGCGAACCGTCCATCATCACCGACGAGAAGCCGGACTGGATGGAGCGGAAGCAGATGCTGGGCGATGCGCCGTGATCCTGGTGCATACAGACGGGAATCTGCGGATATTGCTCGATCGCGGCCAGGATCAGGTGACGCAGGAAGGGCTCGCCAGCGTAGGAACGCGCGCCGGCGGAACCTTGCAGGATCACCGGGGAGTCCACAGCCGCTGCGGCCTGCATGATGGCCTGAACCTGCTCCATGTTGTTGACGTTGAACGCGGGCAGGCCATAGCCGTTCTCGGCGGCATGATCGAGCAGTTGACGAAGGGAAATCAGGGCCATTTATACTCTCCTAGGTTAAAAATTTGCAGCTGAATATCAGGATTTTTTCGAGCCGCCCACGCGGACGATTTTCATGGTGTTGGTGCCACCGGACTGGCCGATCGGCTCGCCGATGGTGAGCAGGATCAGGTCGCCTTCACGTACCGCGCCGCGGCGCCGCAGCTCTTCCTCGGCTTCCGCCAGCAACACATCGCGGTCCTTGCTGGACGTTTTCAGGTTGATGGGATACACGCCGCGGAAAAGAGTGACTTTTCTACGGGTTTCGACCTGAGGTGTCAAGGCATAGACCGGCACCCGAGTCGACAGCCGGCTCATCCACAAGCAGGTGTTGCCCGATTCAGTCAGCGCGGCGATGGCCTTGATGTTGAGGTGCACCGACGTAAACACCGCCGACATCGCGATCGCTTCGTCGGCGCGCAGAAAACTTTTGCTCAGGCGGTCGTTGGAGAAACCGGGTTCGGCTTCTTTTTCCGCTTCCAGGCAGACACGGTCCATTGCCTGTACGGCTTCGACCGGGAACTGGCCGGCAGCGGTTTCCGCCGACAGCATCACCGCGTCAGTGCCATCGAGTACGGCGTTGGCAACGTCGGAAACTTCGGCGCGGGTCGGGATCGGGCTGGTGATCATCGACTCCATCATCTGGGTGGCAGTGATGACGACCTTGTTGCGCTCGATCGCCATGCGGATCATGCGTTTCTGCAGCGCGGGCACGGCAGCATCGCCGACCTCCACGCCCAGATCGCCGCGCGCCACCATGATGGCATCGGAGGCTTCGAGAATTTCTTCCAGATGTTCGATCGCTTCGGTGCGCTCGATCTTGGCAATGAGCTGGCTCTTTCCGCCGGCGGCGCGCAGCAGCTCGCGCGCCTGGCGCATATCGGCCCCGGAACGCGGGAACGATACCGCCAGATAATCCGCCTTCAGCGCGGCTGCCGTCTTGATGTCTTCGATGTCCTTCTCGGTCAACGCGGCGGCCGACAAGCCGCCGCCCTTGCGGTTGATGCCTTTGTTGTTGGACAGTACGCCGCCCTGCACCACCTTGCAGATGATTTCCGTACCCTTGACGTCTTCGACCCAGAATTCGATGCGGCCATCGTCCAGCAGCAACGTCACGCCCCGCTTCACGTCATTCGGCAGTTCTTTGTAGTCGAGGCCGACGCGGGTCTGATCCCCTATCGTGCAGGCGGCGTCGAGAATGAAGGTGTCGCCCTTGGCCAGGGTGATTTTGCTGTCCTTGAACTTGCCGATGCGAATTTTCGGGCCCTGCAGATCGACCAGCACGCCGACTGCGCGGCCGCGCGCACGCGCCAGCGAGCGCACCAGTTCGGCGCGGTCGATGTGATCCTGCGCGGTGCCGTGCGAAAAATTGAGCCGCACTACATCAATCCCTGCCTCCATCATCCGGTCCAGGGTTTTGGCATCGGAGCAGGCAGGGCCGAGCGTGGCGACGATTTTAGTTCTGCGAATCATTATGTGGGTGAGGCGTAGGCGTTAAATTGGGGGACCAGGATCTAGGATTTAGGGGCTAGGGGTGGAGCGGGCTGCGCCCGCGCTATATCCCCTGAATCCTAGCCCCTAGCTCCTAATCCCTTACTGCGCCCGTTCCTCCAGGATCGCCACGGCAGGCAGGACCTTGCCTTCCAGATACTCGAGGAAGGCGCCGCCGGCGGTGGAAATGTAGCTCACCTTGTCGTAGATGTCGTACTTCTGGATCGCGGCGATGGTGTCACCGCCGCCGGCCAGGGTGAAGGCGTTGGTGTTGGCGATCGCCATGGCGATGGTCTTGGTGCCTTCGCCGAACTGGTCGAACTCGAACACGCCGACCGGGCCGTTCCACACCACGGTGCCGGCTTTCATGATGATGTCGGCGAGTTCCTGCGCGCTCTTCGGGCCGATGTCGAAGATCATGTCGTCGTCGGCGACGTCGCCGGCATCTTTCAGCACGGCGGGTTCGTTGGCGTCGAATTTCTTGCCGCACACCACGTCAACGGCGATGGGAATGGTCGCGCCGCGCGCGGTCATCTTCTCGATCAGCGCCTGCGCGGTCGGCACCAGGTCGTCCTCGCACAAGGACTTGCCGACGTTATGCCCGGTGGCCTTGAGGAAGGTGTTGGCGATGCCGCCGCCGACCACCAGCTGTTCGCATTTTTCCGACAGCGCTTCCAGCACGGTCAGCTTGGTGGAGACCTTGGAGCCGCCGACGATGGCGACCATCGGGCGCGCCGGGTTCGCCAGCGCCTTCTGCAGCGCGTCGAGCTCTTCGGTCAGCAGAATTCCGGCCGCAGCCACCGGGGCAAACTTGGCGATGCCGTGGGTCGAGGCTTCGGCGCGGTGCGCAGTGCCGAAGGCGTCCATCACGAAGACGTCGCACAGCGCGGCGTACTTCTTAGCGGTCTCGTCGACGTTCTTCTTCTCACCCTTGTTGACGCGGCAGTTTTCCAGAACCACCAGTTCGCCGTCGGCGACGTCGAAGCCGCCCTCGGTCCATTCGCGGATCAGGCGGATGTTCTTGCCGAGCTTCTGCGCGATCACGTCGACCACGGGCTTCAGGGAATCCTCTTCCCTGAACTCGCCTTCGGTCGGGCGACCGAGGTGGGACGTGACCATCACCTTGGCGCCGGCCTTGAGGCAGTGCTCGATGGTGCGCATCGACGCGGTGATGCGGGCGTCGGAGGTGACTTTGCCGTCCTTGACCGGGACGTTCATGTCGGCGCGGATGAACACGCGTTTGCCTGCCAGATCGAGATCGGTGACGCGGATAAATGCCATTGCTGTATCTCCTGAAAGTAAGGTTTAAGGGTTGGCGCGGAGTTAACCGCGCCAGACCTTAAGGCTCACCGTGGTGAAGGGGCCAGGAATTAGGATCTAGGATCTAGGGGCGTTGCGGGCTGCGCCCGCGCTTTCCCTAACCCCTAGTTCCTAGCCCCTAGCTCCTTACTTGGCAACGTGCTCGACCAGACGCAGCATGTTGCAGGTGTAGCCGTACTCGTTGTCGTACCAGGACACGACCTTGACGAAGGTGTCGTCCAGCGCGATGCCCGCATCCACGTCGAAAGTGGAGGGGGCGCTGTTGCCCACGAAGTCGGTGGAAACCACTTTCTCTTCGGTGTAACCCAGCACGCCCTTCATGGCGCCGGCGGAGGCGGCCTTCATCGCAGCACAGATTTCGGCGTAGGTGGCGGGCTTGTTCAGCTCGACGGTCAGGTCAACGACGGACACGTCGGAGGTGGGAACGCGGAACGCCATGCCGGTCAGCTTGCCTTTCAGTGCAGGCAGCACCACGCCGACAGCCTTGGCGGCGCCGGTCGAGGACGGAATGATGTTTTCCAGAATGCCACGACCACCGCGCCAGTCCTTGGAAGACGGGCCGTCAACGGTTTTCTGCGTGGCGGTGGCGGCGTGGACGGTGGTCATCAGGCCGCGCTTGATGCCCCAGTTGTCGTTCAGCACCTTGGCCACGGGGGCCAGGCAGTTGGTGGTGCAGGAAGCCGCCGAAACGATCGCCTCACCGGCGTAGGTGGTGTGGTTCACGCCATAGACGAACATCGGGGTGGAATCCTTGGCGGGAGCCGATTGAACCACCTTCTTCGCGCCGGCCTTGATGTGCGCTTCGCAGGATTCAGTGGTGAGGAAGAAGCCGGTACAGTCGATCACGATGTCTGCACCCACTTCGTTCCACTTCAAGTTGGCGGGATCACGCTCAGCGGTCAGACGGATAGTCTTGCCGTTGACGACCATATTGCCGCCGTTCACAGCGATGTCGCCATTGAAGCGGCCATGCACCGAGTCGTACTTCAGCATGTAAGCCAGATAGTCGGGGTCGAGCAGGTCGTTGATCGCGACGATCTCGATGCCGGGAAAGTCCTTCGCCACAGCGCGAAACACCATGCGGCCGATGCGGCCAAAACCGTTGATACCAACTTTGATTGCCATTTGCAGTCTCCAGTGAGGTTGAAAAATCTTTTAGGATTTAGGGGCTAGGATTTAGGGGCTAGGGGCGGAGCGAGCGGAGCCCGCGCCTTTTTTCCCTAGATCCCAGCTCCTAGTCCCTAGCCCCTGGTTTTTAAAGAACGCCCTTCACCGCGGCCACGACGGCCTCGGTGGTGATGCCGAAGTGCTTGAAAAGTGCCGGGGCCGGGGCTGATTCGCCGAAGCTGTCGATGCCGATCACGGCACCCTCCAGACCCACGTACTTGCGCCAGAAATCGGTCACGCCGGCTTCCACTGCGACGCGCGGCAGCCCCTTGGTCAGAACGCTGGCCTTGTAGGCGGCGTCCTGGCGGTCGAAGCTGTTGGTCGACGGCATCGATACCACGCGAACGGCGATGCCTTCCGCGGCCAGCGCTTCCTGGGCCTTGACGGCCAGCTCGACTTCGGAGCCGGTGGCAATGATGATCGCCTTGGCACCCGCCGCATCTTTCAACACATAGCCGCCCTTGGCGATGTTGGCCAGGGTGGCGGCGTCGCGCGCCATGAACGGCAGGTTCTGGCGGCTGAGGATGTGGCAGGTGGGGCCGTCGGTGCGCTCGACCGAGTGCACCCAGCCGACCAGCGTTTCCACGGTATCGCACGGACGCCAGACGTCGATGTTGGGGATCATGCGCAGGGTGGCGGTCTGCTCCACCGGCTGGTGGGTCGGGCCGTCTTCGCCAAGGCCGATGGAGTCGTGCGTGAACACATGGATCACGCGCTGCTTCATCAGCGCGGCCATGCGGATGGCGTTGCGCGAGTATTCGGAGAACATCAGGAAGGTGCCGCCGAACGGCAAAAGGCCGCCGTGCAGGGCCATGCCGTTCATGATCGCGGCCATGCCGAATTCACGCACGCCGTAGCTGATGTAGTTGCCGGGGTTGCCGTGGCGTACCGGATGACAGCCCGTCCAGTTGGTGAGGTTGGAGCCGGTCAGGTCGGCCGAGCCGCCAAGGAACTCGGGCAGTGCGGGAGCCAGGGCATTGATCGCGATCTGGCTGGCCTTGCGGGTAGCGACGGTTTCAGCCTTGGCGTTGATTGCGGCCATCTGCCCGGCGACGTGCGCCTTCCAGTTGGCGGGCAGTTCGCCCTTCATGCGGCGCTCGAACTCGGCGGCTTCGGCCGGGTAGACGGCCTTGTACTCGGCGAACTTGTTGTTCCACAGCGTTTCCAAGCCCTGGCCCTTGGTCTTGGCATCCCAGCCGGCGTAGATGTCGGCGGGCACTTCGAACGCGGGGTGGTTCCAGCCGATGTGCTTGCGGGTGGCCTCGATTTCGTCGTGACCCAGCGCAGCGCCGTGCACGTCGTGGGTGCCTTCCTTGTTCGGCGAGCCCTTGCCGATGATGGTCTTGCAGCAGATCAGGGTAGGCTTGCCGGTTTCAGCCTTGGCTTTCTGGATCGCGGCTTCGAGCGCAACGACGTCGTGGCCGTCGACGTTCGGAATCACATGCCAGCCGTAGGCTTCGAAGCGCTTGGCGGTGTCGTCGGTGTACCAGTGTTCGATGTGGCCGTCGATCGAGATGCCATTGTCGTCCCAGAAGGCGATCAGCTTGCCGAGCTTCCAGGTGCCGGCCAGCGCACAGGATTCGTGCGAGATGCCTTCCATCATGCAGCCGTCACCCATGAACACATAGGTGTGATGGTCGACGATGGTGTGGTCAGGCTTGTTGAATTCGGCGGCGAGGATCTTTTCCGCCATCGCCATGCCGACGGCATTGGTGATGCCCTGGCCGAGCGGACCAGTGGTGGTTTCGATACCGGGTGCATAACCGTATTCGGGGTGGCCCGGGGTCTTGGAGTGCAACTGGCGGAACTGCTTGAGGTCGTCCATCGACAGGTCGTAACCGGTCAGATGCAGCAAGGCATAAATCAGCATCGAACCATGGCCGTTCGACAGCACGAAGCGGTCACGGTCTGCCCACTTGGGGTTGGTCGGGTTGTGACGCATGTGATGGTTCCACAGCGTTTCAGCGATTTCCGCCATGCCCATGGGAGCACCGGGGTGGCCAGATTTGGCTTTTTCAACTGCATCCATTGCGAGCGCGCGGATGGCGTTAGCCAGGTCGTTACGGGTAGGCATTGCGTTCCCTTCAGCTAAGTAAAAAACTGTCGCACCCCGCCCGAAACACCAAGTCGAGACAGCTTGGGCAGGGTATGCAAAAACCTTGATTATCCTTCAGTTAGGCGGGCTTTCGCAAGCCGCGCCCACAGCAGGCAAAAGAAGCGTGGTGACAAGCGCTTAAGCCGACAAGCTCAAGCACCCACTCAGGGGCGGCATCCCAAAATATTTCTATTCGCCCTGCATGGCCGCTTATGCGCCAGCCGCTTTCAGCCAGTCACGCCACAGCTTGAACAATTCAGGGCTGGCCGAGGCCACCACCGAGCGCTCCCATACATTGGCGATATCGAAGCTGCCCGACAGACTGGACAACTGGCCACCCGCCTCTTCAAGGATCAGCGCGCCCGCTGCGTAATCCCACAGCTTCTGGCCACCGTGCACATAGATGTCGAAACGCCCGGCAGCGGTATAGCACCAGTCGAGCGTGGAAGCCCCGAAATTGCGCTGCGAGGCATAGGGCGGCCACGATGCCAGCCGGCCGGCCAGCTCGCGATCGATGCGCTTCATTTCAACCCCGGCAAGCGCACGACGCAGTTCGCTCGCGGGCGGCCGCAAGGGCAGCGGCACGTCGTTCAGGTGCGCGCCCTGCCCACGCTCGGCGGAGAACATTTCGTCCGCGATCGGATCGTAGACCACCCCGACCTGACGTTCGCCCTTGTAGAGATAGGCAACCGACACGGCAAAGTAGGGCACCCCGGCAACAAAATTGGAAGTGCCGTCAATCGGGTCGACGCACCATAATCCGTCGCGTCCCGCATCCCAGGCATCATGCTGCTGCTGTTCCGTCATTTCCTCGCCCAGCACCGGCACGTTGCTGATCAGCGGCAGTGCGGCCTCGAGCGCTTGCTGCGTCGCAAGGTCCGCCTCGGTAAACAGGCTGCCGTCCACTTTGTGGCTGTGTGCAACCTTCAGGAAACGCGGGGTGACCTCGCGTTGAGCAACCTCCCGAACCAGCGCTTTGACCGCTTCAAGCATGTTCAGGCACGCACGCAATAACAATAAACAAATTCCTGCTCCTTGCCGGCCGGGGTTTGATGGATTTCGGTTTCATGTCCGAGCAGGCGGAATGGCACTCCGAACTCGGCATGTAGCACGTCCGGGGTGTAGCGCACCACGTCAAGCCCCGAGCATTGCAGGGGGCCGCCTGGGCCGAATGCCGCCACGATAACGTGGCCGCCTGGTTTGACGCTTTTCAATACCTGCGTGACATAGCGTGCGCGATCGGCCGGATCGGTCAGGAAATGGAACACCGCACGGTCATGCCAGACGTCATAGTGCGCGACCGGCAATTCGGCACGGGTGACGTCGTCCGCGATCCACTGTACGGCCTGCGCGCGTGCGCCTAGCCGGGCACGGCTGGCCGCCAGCGCCGATTCCGCCAGATCGAGCACGGTGACATTGCGGAAGCCGGCGTCGAGCAGGTCGCCCACCAGCACCGATGCGCCGCCTCCGACATCGATGATGTGCGCACTGCTGTCCGCACATCCCGAGATCAGACGCAGCGATGAGGCAGCATGCGGCTGGAACCAGCTGACCTCATCCGCCCCCTTGCTGCTGTAAACGGACTCCCAATGCCGATGACGGTCAACCATGTCACGCCTCCTTCCATTTGATCGAGCAGCCCATGCTGGGAATCTG
>Ga0209254_10002650_pt1 | contig 16296 bp, 13 predicted proteins | sample FrelakmetDIP11DI_FD_187148 | JGI IMG/M metagenome (GOLD analysis project Ga0209254, IMG submission 187148) | Freshwater lake sediment microbial communities from the University of Notre Dame, USA, for methane emissions studies - DIP11 DI (SPAdes)... | ecosystem: Environmental > Aquatic >... | reverse complement strand
CTTATGAGAATAATGCTTGCTTTGCAGCAAGAAATCTTGTACAATAATTAATATATAGGGAACAATCGTACCTCACAGTAAAATGGTACGTTCCTCGCCAAGGAGGGGACCCCACTATGAGCATCATTAAGGTCTCGGGTACTTCACGTACCTCCGCTGTGGCAGGGGCCATTGCCGGGGTCTTTCGTGAAAATAAGCGGGCTGAAGTGCAAGCCATTGGAGCGATTGCGGTCAATCAAGCCATCAAAGCGCTTGCGCTTGCCAAAGGCTATTTGAAAGAAGACGGGTATGATATTATATTTATCCCGGAATTCGTGGATGTAGAGATCGACGACAAGGTGCGGACTGCAATCAAGTTTACCGTAGAAGCACGCTAAAATCAGGCTCTCCTAAAGGAAAGCAGGGGGTCTGGAGCGCCGGCCATGCCGGATATTTTCGCGTCGTAGAGAGTGCACTCTTTACGACGCGTTCTTTCGTGTAGAATAGAGAATTGAGTCTGTAAAAAGCCTAATATAGCCGGAAGGTGTTTGGTTGTCTGTTTTTCGCAGTCTATTATTTGTCAGTATACTGATCCCCGGGATAATCGCCTGCGGCGCAGGTGGGAATACTGCTGGAACGATCGACCAGGTAGGGATAGCCACTACGGAAGCGGTAGTATCGACTCTGCCAGTGTCTGCCCTGCCAAAACCAGTTTTCTCTCCCACCAGCTTGCCGGCCTCAACGGCAACGCATGCAAACACTTCAACGAAGACTGCCACACGGACCTCGAGTAGAACTGCCACGAAGACTCCGACCAGCAGTAGCCCAATAACTGCAACTGCCTCGCTCCCAGCATGTTTGAAACGACCCGGTCAGATAGTGAAGAAGAGCCTGACAACTGATCTATTGCGCTCTCCGTTGGAATACCGGGTTTACTTGCCACCCTGCTATGCTGAACAGTCGAACCGCCGCTACCCGGTGTTGTATCTGTTTCACGGACAGGGCTATACCGACGATCAATGGGATCGGATCGGGGTAGATGAAAAGGCAGACCAGTTGATCGCGGCCGGTACAATCGCTCCCTTGATCATCGTTATGCCTCACGATGTGTCCAGCGCGCAACCTGCGGAGACGGATTTCTCTCGAGTGATTGTTGAGCAGCTTATCCCTGCCATTGACCGGACATACCGTACAAAAGCAGAGCGCCTTTACCGGGCAGTGGGTGGTATGTCACGCGGCGGAGGCTGGGCGATACATTTTGGTCTCACCTATTGGAAAATATTTGGGGCGTTGGGTGCGCATAGTCCGGCAGTTTTTCACAGCGATGGATTGAAGTTGAAGGCCTTATTAGATGCACTTCCGCCGGACGAAACTCCCAGGATCTATATCGATATTGGCGAGAGAGACAGGCCGGAGATTTTGGAGGTGGCGAACTGGTTTGAGGGGCTATTGGATCAGAAGGACATTCCCCATGAATGGCATCTCTTCTCCGGTTACCATGCAGAGGCCTATTGGTCGGCACACCTTGAGCAATACTTGATCTGGTACACACAAGGCTGGTGAGCGGGGATGTTATAATCTCTGCCATGAGCCTCAGTCTACCAGAAGTCGAACACATCGCCGAACTGGCTCGCCTGGAATTAAGCAAAAAGGAAAAAGAACGCTATCGCGAGCAGCTTTCCGCGATATTAGAATATGCAGCCCGGCTGCGCGAGCTGGATACCTCCGGAATCCCGCCCACCTCCAGCATGTTGCCTGCGGGGAATGTATTGCGCCCGGACCTACCTCGACCGGGCTTGCCGCCTGAGACGTTGATGCGTAATGCGCCCCAGGTGCAGGATGGACAATTCCGAGTACCAAAAATTCTTGATCCAGATTGAGCGGGGTGAATAGTGACTGAATTGACCGAGTTGAGTCTGGATCAGATGATGCTCTCCTTGCGGGTCGGGGATTTCTCCAGTCGTGAGCTGACAAGCGCTTTTCTTGCGCGCATCGAGCAGCTAGAACCCCGCTTGCACGCATTTATCACCCTGACGCCGGAATTAGCCCTGGAACAAGCCCAGCAAGCCGACCAGCGGTTGGCTTGCTGGAGAAGCGACCCGGGCGAGGAATTGCCGGTTTTATTAGGGATCCCATTAGTGGTCAAAGATGTACTATGCGTATCCGGTATACGCTGCACCTGTGGCTCGCGCATACTGGAGAATTTTGTACCCGTTTTTAACGCATCTGCGGTTGAACGGTTGCTGGCTGCCGGGATGGTGGTGTTAGGGAAATCGAACACCGATGAATTTGCTATGGGTTCTTCTACTGAAAACTCGGCCTTTGGTGCTACGCGTAACCCATGGAATCTGGCCCATGTTCCGGGTGGCTCCAGTGGAGGCAGCGCCGCAGCAGTTGCGGCTGGCTTGACGCCTCTGGCTTTGGGGACAGACACCGGCGGCAGCGTGCGCCAACCGGCCTCTTTTTGTGGAGTAACCGGTATAAAACCGAGCTATGGTCGGGTATCTCGCTATGGCCTTATCGCCTATGGTTCGTCGTTGGATTCGGTGGGGGTTTTAGGCCGCAGCGCCTGCGAAATCGCCAAAGCCTTTTCGATTATGGCCGGGCATGATCCATTGGATGCCACTTCGATCAACACCCCGCTGGCTGAGATCAACCTGAGCCTCTCGGTGGAACAGGTACTGAGGGGTTTGCGTATTGGGGTACCGGAGCAGTATTTCATTTCCGGCATCCAGCCGGAGGTGGAAAAAGCGGTCCGCCAGGCGATCTGTACACTTGAGAATAATGGAGCGCAAGTTTCGGCTGTCAGTCTACCGTATACAGAATACGCCCTGCCGGTCTATTACCTGATTGCCCCGGCAGAGGCCTCGGCGAACCTGGCGCGCTATGATGGCATCCGTTACGGACCGCGCAGCGCCGCCGAAGCGATGTGGGAAATTTTCCGCAAGACGCGCGGCGAGAAATTCGGCGCCGAGGTAAAACGACGGATCATGTTAGGCACTTATGCATTGTCGGCGGGTTACTACGACGCCTATTACGGGCAGGCTCAGAAAGTGCGTACCCTGATCAAACAAGATTTTGAAAATGCTTTTGCAAGCGTGGATGTCATTGCGGCTCCCGTTGCACCCTCCACTGCCTTCCGGTTGGGAGAGCATACCGATGATCCGCTGGCGATGTACCTGGAAGATGTCTTTACCTTGCCAGCCAATCTGGCGGGCGTACCGGGGATCGCATTCCCGGTTGGCTTTGACCAGCAAGGTCTGCCGGTCGGGATGCAACTGATGGGTCCCCATTGCCGCGAAGAACTGTTATTTCAGGTTGCCCAGGCTTTCCAACAGATTACAGACTGGCACCTCCGTAAGCCCAATGTGTAAATTCAACCAGATTGGGGTGAAAGATGATAAGTATCCTCTCCGCTACGCCCCAGGAATTCAGCCGCTGGTCCTGGTCACAAATCGAGCCCTATTTCATCGAGCTAAACAAACGGAAAATCAACCCAGCCAACCTGGCTGGCTGGCTGGCCGATTGGTCGCAGCTATCGGGTCTGGTTTATGAAACCTACCAGCGCCTGTATGTTTCGATAACAGTCGACACAACCGACCAGGCCGCGCAGAGTCGCTATAACACTTTTCTGGACGAGGTATTTGCCGGGTCCGAAGCGGCAGAGCAAAAACTGAAGGAGAAGCTGCTGGCGAGTGGTCTGGAGCTGGAGGGTTTCGAATTACCGCTGCGAAATTTGAGGGCAGAAGCGGCAATATATGCTGAAGAAAACCTGCCTTGGCTGGCAAAAGAACTTAAGCTCAAAGCAGATTATGACCGGATCATTGGTGCACAATCGATCGTTTGGGAGGAGCGGGAGACCACGCTATCGCAACTCCATGCAGTATATCGCGAGCCAGACCGGCAAAAAAGGGAGCTTGCCTGGCGCTTGGCTGCGCAGCGACAGTTAGCAGACCGGCAGGCAATCAATGAGCTTTGGGTGCAGCTGATGGAAGTGCGAGGCCGCCTGGCAAGAAACGCTGGCTTGACCGATTACCGGACTTATCGCTGGACACAGTTATTGCGTTTCGATTACACACCTGAGCATTGCATTCAGTTTCAGCGGGCGATCGAAGAGGCGGCTGTTCCAGCCACCCGCTATCTGCATGAGAAACGCCGCCAGAAGTTAGGCCTAAGCTCACTTCGTCCCTGGGATTTATATATCGATCTGAATGGACAGAGGCCACTCCATCCATTTGATCGGGTGAGCGATTTAGAGGAAGGAGTTGCCAGGATCTTCCAGCAGCTCGATCCTGAATTAGGGAAGTATTTCGAGATCATGCGCCAGGAAGGCTTATTGGATCTGGACAACCGCAAAGGGAAAGCGCCGGGCGGCTATTGCACCGATTACCCGGTATCGGGCAGACCGTTTATCTTTATGAACGCAGTCGGCATCCAAGAGGATGTCCAGACTCTGATTCATGAGGGGGGGCACGCCTTTCATGTATTCGAAAGCACGAAACTGCCCTACTTCCAGCAGAAACGCGTGGGGCTGGAGTTTATGGAAGTGGCCTCCACAGCGATGGAATTGCTGGCTGCTCCTTACCTGACCAAAGACCGGGGTGGCTTTTATTCGCAGGTTGAGGCGGCTCGTGCCCGAATTGAATTCCTGGACACCGCGATCTGCTTCTGGCCTTATATGGCGGTAGTGGATGCTTTCCAGCATTGGGTGTATGAAAACCACCAGGCAGCCAGCGACCCGGTGAATTGCGATGTGAAGTGGGCAGAACTACAGGGACAATTCATGGGGGATGAAGATTGGGATGGCCTGGAAGACGAGCTGGTCACCGGCTGGCAGCGAAAACTGCACATCGTCCAGGATCCTTTCTATTATATAGAATATGGACTGGCTCAGCTGGGTGCATTTCAGATCTGGCGCAATTCGCTAGGAAATCAAAAAAAAGCAGTCGCGGACTATCGAAAAGCGTTGTCGATGGGGGGGACGGTTTCTCTGCCAGGGCTTTATGCGCTGGCAGGGGCGCAATTTGCTTTTGATGTGCTGACCTTGCAAGAGGCAGTCGATCTTGGGATCAATGCGATTGAGGAATTGGAAAACCGGGGATGAAAGAGTTTTGGTATGTTGCAAGTTATGACGTCTGTTGCTTGACGCATCCCTGGAATACCTCTACAATAAAGAAGACTTTAATTTAGGAGGAGTAGATCAATGAGCAATTCCGGGTTGAAAGTCGTAATCCCCATGGCCGGGCTTGGCACGCGCCTCAGACCGCACACCTGGAGCAAACCAAAGCAATTAGTTAGCGTGGCAGGTAAGACGGTTTTAGATTATGTGCTGGATAGTCTATCTTCCCTGCCAGTGTCTTGGGACATCGAGCTGATCAACATTGTCGGTTATCTGGGCGAACAGATCGAAGAGCATCTGCGCCTCAATTACCCGAATACAAAGTCCCATTTTATCGTTCAGGAGAACCCACTCGGCCAATCCCACGCCATCAAACTGGCAGAGGAATATTTGCATGGTCCGATGCTGATCGTTTTTGCTGATACGCTGATCCAGTCGGATTTATCTTGGTTAGCCGATGAGCCAGCTGAGGCAGTCGCCTGGGTCAAGCCAGTGCCAGACCCCAGGCGCTTTGGCGTAGCGGAGCTTGGGGAAAATGGCTGGGTGAAGCGCCTGATTGAGAAACCGCAAGATGTGACGAACAATCTGGCGGTGGTCGGTTTTTATTATTTCAAAGATGGTCAGGCGCTTGTTTCGGCGATTGATGATCAAATCCGGCGCGATTTGCAGTTGGAAGGCGAGTTTTATCTGGCAGACGCGATCAATATCATGTTAGAAAATGGCCTGGAAATGGACACACGGCAAGTCAACGTCTGGTTGGATGCAGGTACGCCAGAGTCGTTGCTTGAAACGAACCGCTATCTTTTAGAGCACGGCAAAGATAACAGCGCGGAAGCCAGGCTCCGCCCGGATGTGGTTATTTTCTCTCCTGTCTTTATCCACCCGACTGCTCAGGTGATTGGATCAATCATAGGACCCAATGTATCTCTTGGAGCAGGTTGCCGGGTTGAAAACAGCATTATCCGGGACTCAATCCTGGAGGAGGAAGCCCAGACCACCCGGGTGATCCTGGAAGCATCGCTGGTCGGGCGCAGGGCGCAGCTCAGCCGCCGGGCGGGGATCATTAACGCCGGTGATAATACAGAGGTGACGCTATAAATGTCGAGTGCCGGTCCGATGGTGATTATGCCGGTCGACCGTTGGCGATCCACTGGCAAGGCGAGCGTCTGGTTGTGGAGCAGATTCTGGATGCCTGGCGCGTACCGGATGGTAAATGCTACCGCATCAACACCCAGGATGGGCAAGTTTTTGAGTTACGTTATTCGGAATTCGAGAATGCCTGGAGCATCGTTCAACGTTAAGCAGTGCCGTTCGTCGTTTGGTAGAACCTGTGGCGGGGACGAAGGTCGGACCAAAGGGCGTACTGGCACACCGTTTCTTTCATACCTAAGGAGAAAAGATGAATAAAAGCTTTCTTGCTCACCGGGTAGCCAGTCTGAAGCCTTCCGGAATTCGAAAATTTTTTGATATTGTCGCCACGATGAAAGACGTCATATCGCTGGGGATTGGCGAGCCTGATTTTGATACGCCCGAGCCAATCTTGCAGGCCGGGCATGCATCACTGGGTCGCGGGGAGACCCACTACACCTCGAATTCCGGGCTGTTAAACCTGCGCCAGGCTATTGCTCAAAACCTGGAGCGCCTGTATGGCGTGAAATATGACCCTATCAGCGAGATCGTAATCACTGTGGGTGTGTCCGAAGCCTTATATTTGGCGCTGACCGCCGTGCTCAATCCAGGGGAGGAAGTTCTCATTCCTACTCCGTGCTTTGTCGCTTACCAGCCGGAGGTGATTTTGGCGGGTGGCGTGCCGGTGGAAATCCCGAGCCGGATGGAGGATAATTTCCAGCCCAATCTGGAAGCATTGGCCAGGGCGGTGACGCCGCGTACTAAAGCGATCTTGATCGGCTATCCAAACAATCCCACCGGCGCGGTGGCTTCACGCGAGACGCTGCAGGAAGTCCTGCGCATCGCTGAAAAGCACGACCTGGTAGTGATTTCTGATGAGATTTACGACCGGTTGGTGTATGGCACGCAACATGTGAATTTTGCTTCACTGCCCGGCGCCCAAGCGCGCACCTTGACTCTGGGAGGTTTCTCGAAGAGCTATGCCATGACCGGCTGGCGGATTGGTTATGCGGCAGGTCCAGCTCAAACAATCCAGGGTTTGCTGCGCATCCACCAGTATACGATCATGTCTGCGCCAACCACTGCCCAGGCAGCGGCGGTCGAAGCTTTACAGAATGGCGAGCGGCACGTACAGGAGATGGCCGCCGAATATGATCGCCGGCGGAAATTGATTGTCAACGGCTTGAACCAGCTTGGTCTGCCTACCTTCGAGCCGCATGGGGCTTTCTATGCTTTCCCGAAAATAGCACTCGCAGGAATGGATGAGGAGATTTTTGCCCAGAAGCTGTTAGAGGAAGAAAGAGTAGCAGTGGTGCCCGGCTCTGCTTTTGGCGCAGGCGGGGAGGGCTTTGTGCGCTGCTCCTATGCTACCGCTTATGAGAAAATAGAAGAAGCCTTGCACCGCATGGAAAAGTTTATGCGCCGTCATGGATAAGTCTTAGTTGATGCAATTCGAACCCGTTATTGGCCTGGAAGTCCACGCCGAGCTTGAAACGCAGTCCAAGATGTTCTGCGCCTGCCCTGTGGTTGACACAACTCTGGCGCAGCCCAACAGTGCAGTCTGCCCGGTCTGCTCTGGTATGCCGGGAGTATTGCCGGTGCTCAACCAGCGGGCCGTGGAATACGCCTTGCGCGTGGCGCTGGCCCTGGAATGTGAAATCTTAGCGGTGAGTATTTTCGCCCGTAAGAATTATTTCTATCCGGATTTGCCGAAAGGGTACCAGATTTCCCAATATGAGCAGCCTCTGGCGCGTAACGGACGGCTGGTAATTTTCACCTCCACTGGCGAACAGACTGTACGCATCCGCCGCGTTCATCTCGAGGAAGATACCGGTAAGCTGACACACATCAACCAGGAGGGGCAGGCTTACTCATTGATCGACCTGAACCGGGCAGGCATCCCTTTACTGGAAATTGTCACCGAACCAGATTTACATTCGTCCGAGGCGGTGCGCGCTTATGCGATGGCGCTCAGAGCTTTATTGCGCGGTCTGGGGGTCAATTCCGGTGATATGCAAAAGGGTGTCTTGCGGGTCGAGCCGAATGTATCAGTGCGCCCCGTGGACAATCTGGAACTTGGCACCCGTACCGAAATCAAGAACCTGAATAGTTTTCGGGTATTGGAGCGCTCGGTAGCTTTTGAGATCCAGCGCCAAAGCGATCTGCTGCGTACAGGGCAGAAGGTAATCCAGGAAACACGGGGCTGGGATGACGTCGCCGGAGTTACAGTAACGCAGCGTGTGAAAGAAGAAGCGGATGATTATCGCTATTTCCCAGAGCCGGATTTGCCGCCGTTGGTGATCGAGCCGGGCTGGTTGGAAGCGATCAGAGCCGTTTTACCTGAGCTGCCCGCAGCGAAGATGCAGCGCTTTCAGGAGCAATATGGCCTAAACAAGTATGATGCCAGTGTTTTGACGGAAGACTTGTCTGTAGCGGCTTTCTTTGAACAGACTGTTCAGTCTGCGCCGGAGGTGCCTGCCAAGCTGGTTGCGAATTGGATCAGTGGAGATTTATTTGGCATGCTAAACCAGGCAGGGTTGGGCATCGACCAGGCGAAGGTCGAACCTCAGGCTTTGGCGGCGCTGGTGCGCATGGTTTCACAGGGTGAGATCAACCAAACCTCTGCCAAAGGCGTGCTGGCCGAGATGTTTGCGAACGGGCGACCGCCCGAATCGATCGTGGCAGAGCGCGGGCTGGGCCAAATTTCAGACCAGGACGTTCTTTCTCAACTGGTTGACCAGGTGTTGGCTGAAAACCCGGCTCAGCTGGCTTCGTATCTGGATGGGAAAGAGACTGTCGCCCGTTGGTTATTCGGCCAGGTGATGCGCCTCGCGCAGGGACGGGCTAACCCAGGGGAGTTGCAGAGTGTGCTTGAGAAAAAGCTGCGCGAACGGAAACAAAAATGACCTTTGATCAAATCAAAAAGGTAAAAAGTGAAATATATCACGTTGTTAGGGTGCTGCATTTCCCTTGACGAGACGTCTGGCATCTGCTATGCTAAGGTTGCAATCAGGATAACCCATGATGAGTCGATTGGGCAGACAACGATTGAGCTAGCGGAGCGGGCGCCATACCGGGGTGCCCGCTTTTTTTTGACACCATTCTGATCTTCAAAAATTCAAAATAAGGAGAGTTTTGCATGCCTGAATTAATCAATGCCTTTCAAATGGCGCAGCAGCAGTTTGACCACGTTGCTGGGCAGTTGAAACTGGATCCACAGGTGGCTGAGATCCTGCGCTGGCCAGCTCGCGAGTATAAGTTCGAGATCCCTCTGCGCATGGATGATGGGTCGCTCCGTCTGTTCTTTGGTTACCGCGTGCAGCACAACGATGCGCGCGGCCCAAACAAGGGCGGCATTCGCTTCCACCCGGCCGAAACCCTGGACACCGTGCGCGCCCTGGCCATGTGGATGACCTGGAAGTGCGCTGTAGCCGATATCCCCTTGGGCGGCGGTAAAGGCGGTATCCCGGTAGATCCATCGACGCTGACTGTGAGCGAGAAAGAAAGACTATGCCGTGGTTGGGTGCAGCGTATGTGGAAGAATATTGGTCCCCGCCAGGACGTTCCGGCTCCAGATGTGGGCACCACGCCGCAGATGATGGGCTGGATGATGGATGAATATTCCAAGCTGGTAGGTTGCTACACACCGGGCGTCATCACCGGGAAGCCGCTCGGGGGTGGTGGATCTTTGGGTCGCACCGAAGCTACCGGTTTTGGCGTCATTTATACCGTGCGCGAGGCGATGAAGCACCTTAAGATGGATTCGAAGAAGTGCGTTGCAGCCATCCAGGGCTTTGGCAATGTGTCCCAATACGCCGCGATCGGTTTCATCGAGATGCTGGGCGGCAAGGTCGCCTGCGTCTCCTATTGGGATCGTGCGGATAAGACCCCCTATACAGTCTCACACCCCGATGGGGTTAACCCACACTTCCTGATGAAGATCACCGACCAGTATGGCACCATCGACAAAGACAAAGCTCGCAAGGGTGGGTATGTCATCGAAGACGCCGAAGCCTGGATCAAGAAGGACGTGGATGTGTTGATCCCCGGCGCCCTCGAAGGACAGGTAAACGCTGAGACGGTCAAGCATGTCAGCAGCCGTGTCAAGATTGTGGCTGAAGGCGCCAACGGACCCACCACGCCTGAGGCTGACGAGGTCTTCAAGAAGAACAATGTATTTGTTATCCCCGATTTCCTGTGCAATGCCGGTGGGGTAACTACTTCCTACTTCGAAGGTGTCCAGAATGATATGAACTTCTACTGGACCAAAGATGAGGTACTCCAGCGCCTGGACACCAAGATGACTCAGGCATTCCACGGCGTGTTGGAAATGTCTGAAGGCGAGAAGGTCTATATGCGCGATGCAGCTTACATGGTCGCGATCAAGCGCGTTGTAACTGCGATGGAACTGCGCGGCTGGATTTAGTCAATTTCGTCCGGTTTTGCGGGGTGTTTTTCGGAGGGAAAGGCTGAAAGACACCCCGTTTTCGTTTATAATTTCAATATGCTGTTCCCTGCGGATTGGATGCGCCTGCTGCTGTGCCTGTGCCTGGTCGGTATAGCCATCTTGGCTGCGTTTTTCTTGCGAGGACGCAGCCTTTCTTTACCCGCTTACTTGGGTTGGGGAGCCTTAATCGTTTTATTGCCGCTGGTTGGGCCGTTTCTGGTGGTTCTTATCCACCCGGGAACCAGCCGTAAGCAATCATAAAGAACCTGGATCGAGGAGAGGACTGCCACCATGAAAGTTACTGTCTTACAAGAGAATCTGGCTCGTGGATTGAGCATTGTCTCGCGTGCTGTCTCTCCACGCAGCACATTGCCAGTGCTGGCGAATATCTTGATAGCCACAGATGAGGGCCGGCTGCGACTGTCTGCCACCAATCTGGAATTGGGGATCACCTGCTGGATAGGCGCCAAGATCCAGGATGAAGGCTCTACAACCGTGCCAGCGCGTACTTTTTCGGATCTGGTAAGCACGCTGTCTGACAAGCAAGTGGATATGTCGCTGACAGTACGGACTCAGACCCTTAATTTAAAAAGCGGTGCTTCGAACACCGACTTAAAGTGCATCGACGCCCAGGAATTTCCGCCCATGCCAGTGGCAGACTTCTCGCATGGTCTTGAGATTAATGTAGCGGATATCAAAGAGATGATCCAGCAGGTAGTATTTGCTGCTTCGACGGATGACGCTCGCCCGATTCTGACTGGTGTATTGGTAAATGTGCAAGGCGACCAGATCACACTTGCGGCAGCCGACGGTTTCCGGCTTTCGGTGCGCAAAGGGCATCTCTCCTCGCCGGCTGCGCGACAAATCAACGCGGTCATCCCGGCGCGTGCTTTGACCGAACTGGCGCGCATTACCGGGGATAGTGAAAAGACATTGAAAATGGTAATGCCGCCTGGGCGTGGGCAAGTGATCTTCCGCCTGAGTGATGTAGAGCTGGTTTCTCAGTTGATCGAGGGCTCATTCCCCGATTATGAACAAATTATCCCACGCCGCTGCGAGACACGTACAGTGCTGGCGACATCCGCCTTCTTAAAGGCTTGCAAACAGGCGGAAATCTTTGCCCGTGAAGGGTCGCATATTGCCCGCTTGAATATCAACCCGGGCGGTGAATTGCGCCCCGGAACTGTGGAAATATCCGGTCAATCTGAGGAGACCGGTTACAACCAGAATGTGGTTGATGCCAGTATTGAGGGACCTTCATTATTGATTGCTTTCAATGTACGGTTCCTGCGCGAAGTGCTAGATGTGATTAAGACCCCCAATGTGGCCCTTGAAACTGCGGCAGATACTTTGCCAGGAGTGATCCGGCCGGTCGGCGCCTCCGATGCCCAGGCTGAATTCCTGCATGTAATCATGCCGATGCATTTGGGGAGCTAGTTGTCCGACGACCTGGATGGGTTCCGGGAGCTGCCGTAATGACCCTGCCGTTGGCTCCCTCGGACCGCACACTGCATATATATCTCTCGTTAGCCCAGTACCCAATCCTGAGCACACAAATTCGGGCGCGCATGCGGCGCGAGCTATTTGCGCGCGGGGTCATTACGCCGCAGGCTTTTGAAGCCGAGTCGCGCGAGAAGGCGATCCGTTCTCAGACCCTGGAAGGTTTGCATGACCCATTCGCCGAAGAACCGCCTGAGATCTGGGATATGCGCCTGACGCATGTACGCGAAGCGCTGACTGATTTCTATTTTGCATATAACCTGCCATACGATTTATTCGAGCAGATCGTGCTCAACACATTGAAAGAACGTGGCGCGGGTGACAGTGATTTACCCGTCTCGTTCAATCCTGAGCTGGCGCCACAAAATATGCTCTTCGAACAAGCCATGCAGATCGAAAAAATGCCACCGCAAGAACGCCGCAAACACCAGGCGCGCTTGCAAGAGATCAAAGTGGTGCTTATCCGCACTTTGATCAGCGACCAGCTGGCCTATGTGAAGATCGCTAAAGATTGGTTTACCATTGCAGATTTGAATGAAATTCGGGCGCATAAAATTGGGCAGGGAAAGATAGGGGGCAAATCTGCCGGGATGCTTTTGGCGAGGCGAATTTTAATCGAAGAAGGCGATGATGAAATCCGCTCCTGCCTGAGCCTGCCGGAAAGTTATTATCTTGGCGCCGATGTGACTTATATCTTCATGGCTTTGAACGGTCTGATGCCCTGGAACGACCAGAAATATAAGCTAGAAGAGCAAATCTACGCTGATTACCCGCACATCCAGGAAGAATTCCTGAAGGGGGAGTTCCCTGAAGACATTCTGGACCGCTTCCGCGTGCTTTTGGCTCAAGTTGGCAAGAAGCCACTCATCGTGCGTTCATCGAGCCTGTTGGAGGATAATTTTGGCACCTCATTCGCTGGGAAATATGAAAGCCATTTCTGCCCAAACCAGGGTAACCCAGAGCAGAACCTGCAGGATTTGACCAGGGCGATTATCCGGATTTATACCAGCATGTTGAACCCAGATGCCTTGCTTTACCGGCGGTCCAAAGGCTTGCAAGACTACGACGAGCGCATGGCAATTTTAATTCAGGTGGTACAGGGCGAGCCTTATGGTCGTTATTTTCTGCCTCATGCCGCTGGTGTGGCATTCAGCCGCAACCTTTATCGCTGGTCACCGCAAATCCGGCGCGAGGATGGTTTTCTGCGCCTGGTTTGGGGTTTGGGGACGCGCGCGGTGGACCGGGTGGGGAATGATTATCCACGCCTGGTGGCTTTGAGCCATCCATTACTCCGTCCAGAAACATCTGCCAAAGCAATCCGCCTTTACTCTCAGCAATTTGTAGATCTGATTGATCTGCAAGATAACGAATTCAAGACGGTTCCGGTAGGTGAAGCTCTGGGATCGCGCTACCCGGTCTTACGCTATCTGGCGCAGGTCGATGAGGGCGATTATCTGGTCCCACTCCACATTTTGGCGTCTACGGGCAGCTACCAGAAACTGGTGGTAACCTTCGATGAGCTATTGCGCCGTACGCCTCTGGCAAAGCGTATGAGCAAGATGTTGCAAATCCTGGAAAAGAACTACCTTTCTCCGGTCGATACAGAATTTACACTGCGGGTGATTAACCCCGATAGTCTGAATCCGGATGTCGAAATCGTGCTCCTGCAATGCAGACCGCAAAGCCATTTGAAGGATAGTGAAGTATCTTTGCCCAAAAACCTGGCGGATGAGGATATTATTTTTTCTACTCCATGTATGGCGCCTGAAGGTCGCGTAGATGATATCCATTATGTGGTATTCGTCTCACCGGAAGGGTATTATTCATTGCCAACCTCAACTGCAAGGGCTGAATTGAGCCGGATTATCGGTTCATTGAATGTAATTCTAAAAGATGAGGTGTTTATTTGTGTAGGTCCAGGTCGATGGGGCACATCAACGCCAGACCTGGGTGTGCAGATCGGTTATGCCGATATTTACCATGCTCGGGCGCTGGTTGAGTTGACCGGCAGGGGCCTTGGTCCTGCTCCTGAACCATCCTTTGGCACCCATTTCTTCCAGGATTTGATCGAGTCGAATATTTATCCACTGGCGATCGATTTGGACGACCCGGATACAATCTTCAAGCGAGAGTTCTTCTACGAGCTGCCGAATGATCTGGTAGGATGCCTGCCGGATAAGGCAGATATGGAGAATTGTTTGCGCCTGATCCGGGTCGCCAACTTTCGCTCCAGGCATCATTTAACGCTGGTGATGGATGATCAGGCAGGAAAATCTGTGGCTTACCTGGAGGCGGATTCGTGAAAAAATTTGTAGCCGTGGCTGGTAATATTGGTGTGGGTAAATCCACCCTGGTGACGATGCTATCCGACCGTCTGGGTTGGAAACCATTTTTTGAGCCTGTGGGCGAGAACCCCTACCTGGCTGATTTTTATCGTGACATGCGCACCTGGGCTTTCCACTCACAGATCTTTTTCCTTACCCGCCGCTTGCGTATCCACCGGCAGATGATCGACCATCCCAGTTCCGCGATCCAGGATCGCAGCGTTTATGAAGACGCTCAGGTATTCGCCCATAATCTATTCCGCCAGGGACTGATTGGAGAGCGGGATTACAATTCCTACTGTGAGTTGTATCAGGTCTTGATCGAATTTTTACCCCCGCCAGACCTGGTAGTTTATTTGAGAGCTTCTGTATCCACCTTACAAGAGCGTATCCGCTTGCGCGGGCGGGACTATGAACGCCAGATTACGACGGACTATCTAGGCCAGCTCAATGAGCTTTATGAGAGCTGGATTTCGCGTTTTAGCCTGTGCCCGGTGCTAACTGTCCCAGCTGATGATCTGGACTATGTGGCTATACCGGCTCACCTGGATCTGATCGTACGCAAGGTCGAAGAGAAATTGACAGGAAAAGATGAAGTTGTCTTCTCTGCTGCCGAGATGCGGAAAAACAAATGAAGATTGCAAAAAAAACCAGACCCATATTATAATGTGAGCGGGAGTTAAGATTTATTTTAGTTGGTATCGTTGAAAATCGACCCTTGTGGTAAGGATTTTAATTACTCCTGTGCATGGTTAATAGGCAGACCCGGGGTCGAAGGCTCTGCCTTTTTGTTTACTGGCGGATGTCCAAATTTGCTGGAAATAGAAATCTTGCGGATAGGATCATGGAGTAGCTGATGGAAAATCTAACCGGTCGTTGGCTGGCTGGACGTTACAATTTGCAGCAATTCCTGGGTCGGGGCAGTATAGGCGATGTTTACAAAGCCTGGGACCGCCAGCGCGCGGTCCACCTTTCGTTAAAGCTGCTACAGCTTGACCTGGCAGAAGACAAACTCTTTCTGAGCAATTTCCAGCGCGATTCACAGGCGCTGATCCGTCTGCAGCACACTTATATCGTAGGTTTTTACGGTTTGGAACAGGCCGATGGATTAGTGTTCCTGCTGATGGACTATATCGAGGGCAGCACGCTTGGTCTGGAGATCCCCCGGGCGAAGGAACCGTTCTCCATGGCTCAGGCAATGTTTATCTTGCGTCCAGTATGCGCCGCGCTACACTACGCCCACCAGATGGGTGTGGTTCACGGAGATCTCAAACCAGCGAACATTCTGATCCACCGGAAGGGGACCGTACTGCTCACCGATGTGGGAGTGAAGCGGATGGTCGAGACGGTTTCTTCTTCCAGCCGGCATTTTCCTGGAACACCGGCTTATATGGCGCCAGAGCAAATCCGCGGCCAGCCCCCGACACCTCAATCCGACATCTATGCTCTGGGGGTGGTGTTGTTTGAAATGTTGACTGGCGGCAGTCGTCCGTTCGAAGGGGAGCACGCGAAAATCAGCGGTACGACCGATGAGCAGATCAGCTGGGAACAGGTCAATCTGGCGCCGCCATCTCTACGCCGACTCAACCCGGCTGTACCCACAAAAGTTGAAGCAGCCGTAATGCGCTGTCTGGAGAAGCAGCCTGAGAAGCGTTTCGACAGACCCATGGAGTTGTTGGATGCTTTGGAAGGGTCCTACCAGTTGCCAGCCGGAGTAAGTCCTCCTATCGCGGAGAGGCCCGTGCAACCGGTAGCCAGCCCATTGCCACCTGCTGCAGAAAAGTCTGCTCCACCTCCCA
>Ga0209254_10002649_pt1 | contig 16298 bp, 14 predicted proteins | sample FrelakmetDIP11DI_FD_187148 | JGI IMG/M metagenome (GOLD analysis project Ga0209254, IMG submission 187148) | Freshwater lake sediment microbial communities from the University of Notre Dame, USA, for methane emissions studies - DIP11 DI (SPAdes)... | ecosystem: Environmental > Aquatic >... | reverse complement strand
GTGCACATGACCACCGCACCGCTGGTGTCGCGCAACGTCACGCTGACCAAGCTCGACTTGATCAGGTTCTGAGCCGCCACCGCCGAGCGGCACGCCAGCACACTCAGTCGCGCCCGTCCAGCCAGCGGTAGTACAGCGTGCCGGCCTTGACGCCCAGGCCTGCAAACGCGTGGCCTGGGATGGTGCGCGGGGCTTCAAAGGGCAACTGGATGCGCGCACGGCCGCCGTCCAGCGCCGCGTCGGCCAGCACCGGGCCCAGCGCGGTGCCAAAGGCCAGGCCGCGCCCGTTGCAGCCGACCCAGCCCAGCACGCCATCGTCCAGGCGCCAGAAGCGCGGCAGCTTGTCGGGCGTGGCGGCAAACACGCCGTGCCAGAGGTGGTCAAAGCGCATCGGGCCCAGCGCCGCCAGCTGCGGAAACAGCTTGAGCAGGCGCACTCCGATGCGCTGGCGCAGGCGCTGCTCGTAGCCCGGCGCAAAAGCCAGCGCACCGCCGCTGACGATCCGGCCCTGGGCGTCCAGCCGCGCAAAGTGCAGGTCGCCCTGGGTGTCGGACATGGCGTGGTTGAGCGGCAGCACCGTGGCACGCAACTCGGGGGGCAGCGGCTGGGTGGCGATCTGGTACGAGCGCACCGGCACCAGGGTCTGCGGCAAACCGGGCCAGGGCGTGGGCGTGGCAAAGCCGCTGTAGCTGTGGGTGGCCACCAGCACGCGACGCGCCTTCACGCTGCCGCCGGCGGTGGTCACGCGCCAGCGATCGCCTTCGCGCTGCAGCGCGCCCACCGGCGTGTGTGTGTGCACCGCAGCGCCTGCGCTCAGGGCCGCCCGCGCCAGCCCGCGTGCCAGGCCCAAGGGGTTGACATGGCCGCCGCTGGGGTTGGTCCAGCCCCCGCACCAGAAGCGCGAGCCGGTGATCGCCGCGACCTCGTCGCGGTCGAGCATCTGCGCCGGCGCGCCGCGGCGCTGCCACTGCTCGCAGCGCGAGCGCGACACCGCCAGGCGGCTCTCGCGGTGTGCCGGTTGCAGCCAGCCGTTTTGCACGGCCTCGCACTCGATGCCGTGCTGGCGCACCAGGCCGAACAGCGTGTCGGCCGAGTCGCGCAAGAGCGCCACCAGCGTCTCGCCATGCGCGCTGCCAAAGGCCTTGACCAGCACATCGGGGTCGGCCCGCGTGAGCGTGGGGATGACCTGCCCGTTGTTGCGGCCCGAGGCACCCCAGCCGATGTCGCTGGCCTCCAGCACCACCACGCTGGCGCCGCGGCCGGCGGCGTGCAAGGCGGCCGACAAGCCGGTGACGCCCGCGCCGATCACCAGCAGGTCGGCCTCGTGCTCACCTGCCGGCAGGCTCGTGGTGGGCGGGGCCGGGCGTGCGGTGGCGGCCCACAGCGAAGGGGGCAGCCGGGCAGGATCGCAGTTGGGGTCGCTCATCGTTTGCGCTTGTTCGCTCTTGTTCGTACGCTGCCGCAAGGTCCGGCACACAACAAGGATATATTGCCCCCTCGTTCAAACTGCACGGTGCGCGCCATGACGACTGAAGACGAACAACTGCTGATCGAGCAACTGCGCAGCGCGATGAAGAGTCGCGCACTGGTGTACGCCGCCTTCTACGAAGAGATGGCCGCCGAGTTTGGCGCCGACAAGGCGCGCGAAGTGTGCAAGCGCGCCATCTACAAGCGCGGCGAGGCGATTGCCAGCAATTTTGCGGCGCACGCGCCGGCCGACCTGAAGGGCCTGAAAGAGACCTTTCTCAACTTCATCCCGCAGGGCAAACACATCTTCGCGCCCGAGGTCGTGCAGTGCACCGACCAGGAGCTCGAGATCCAGTTCCACCGCTGCCCGCTCAAGGAGGCCTGGCTGGAAGCCGGCTACGAAGGCGCGGCCCTGGCCAACCTGTGCGACATCGGCGGCATCGTCGACTACGGCACCTTCGAGAAGGCCGGCTTCACGCTACAGTCCGACACCTGGCAGCCCGGCCGCGAAGGCTGCTGCCGCCTGCACATCCGGCCCGGCCCGGGTTGACCGAACTGCGGCCCTTGCAGGCCACTTGCCAGTCGTCGGTTTGCGATCTTCAAAACTTCACATGCGGAGCTCTTCACATGACCTGGTCCATCCGTTCACTCGCCGCCGCCAGCGCACTGCTGGCCGTCACGGGCGCCGCCCTGGCCCAGGACATCTTCGTGGGCTACCAGATCCCGCTCACCGGCACGCAATCGCAATATGGCGAGGTCTTTCGCAATGCCGCCACCATGCAACTGGAGAAGTTCAACGCCGCCGGCGGCGTGGCCGGGCGCAAGGTGCAGATCGTCTACGAAGACAGCAAGTCCGATCCCAAGGAGGCCGTGAACATCGCGCGCAAATTCGTCGACGACAAGCGCATCGTGGCCGTGCTGGGCGACTTTGCCAGCGGCCCTTCGATGGCCGCCGGCGAGGTGTACGGCAAGGAAGGCATGCCGCAGCTGTCGCAGACGGCTTCGCATCCTGACTTCTTGAAGGTGTCGAACTGGCAGTTCCGCAACATCACCACGCAAGCGCAAGAAGGTCCGTTCAATGCCAAGTGGCTGCGTGACGGTGGTGTCAACACCGTGGCCGTGATCGGCCTGCAAAACGACTGGGGCCTGTCGGCCACCGGCGAGTTCACCAAGGCCTTTGAAGCCGCTGGCGGCAAGGTCACCACGACCGAGCTGTTCAACCCCGGCGCGCGCGATTTCAAGGCCATCCTGACCAAGGTCGCGCAGGCCAAGCCCGAGGCCATCTACTTCGCGATGTTCTACGAAGAAGGCGCGCTGATCCTGCAGCAGGCACGCCAGCTCAACATCACGGCCAAGCTGTACTCGGCATCGCCCTTTTACGCACCCAAGCTGATCGAGCTGGCCGGCCCGGCAGCCGAAGGCGTGCTGCTGTCCACCACTTTCGTGGCCGACAGCCCCCTGCCGCTGGTCAGCGGCTTCGTGGCCGACTACAAGAAGCGCTACAACAGCGAGCCCAACCAGTTTGCCGCGCAGGCCTACGACGCCGTGGGCATCCTGCTCGAAGCCATCAAGCGCGTGGGGCCGGCCGCCACGCGCGCGCAGATCCGCGACTCGCTCGCGGCCACTGCCAACTACCCCGGCGTGACGGGCGCCACCACCTTCGACAAGGTCACGCGCGAGCCCAGCAAGACGCTGGCCAAGCTGCAGATCAAGAACGGCAAGTTTGTCCTGGCGCAGTAAGCCGCGCGGCTGTCTTGCACGAGCCGCCGCGGTTGCCAGGCCAACGATGCCACGCCCCTGATGGATCCCACCGTCCTGCTGCAGCAGGTCGTCAACGGCCTGTCGATCGGGCTCGTGTATGCCTTGATGGCGATCGGTTTCACGCTGATCTTCGGCGTGCTCAACGTCGTCAACTTCGCGCACGGCGAGGTCTACACGGTGGGCGCGTTCATCGGCCTGTTGGCCATCACCGCGCTGCAGCCGCCGCTGTGGATGGTGCTGGGCATGGTGCTGCTGGGCGGTGGCATTGCAGGCTATGTGCTGGAGCGCCTGGCGTTCAGGCCCTTCAGGCGCTTTCGCGATGAAGCCTCGATCAAATCCAAGGCCATGCGCGAGGCCACGCTGCTGTCGTCGCTGGCGGTGTCCATCATCGTGCGCGAGGCGCTGGAGCTGAAGTTCTCGGGCGAAATGCAGACCATCGCCCAGACCTACCTGCTGCAGACGCCCATCCAGCTGGGCCCGATCACCATCACCGATGGCAACCTGATCATCTTCGGCCTGTCGGTGGCCTCATTGGGCGCGCTGCAGTTCGTGCTGTACCGCACGCGCATCGGCCTGGCCATCCGGGCCGTGTCCAACAACGTGCTGGGCGCGCAGTTCGTGGGCATCGACACCGGGCGCGCCATCACGGCCACCTTCGTGGTGGGCTCGATGCTGGGCGCCATCGCCGGCATCATGGTCGGGCTGTACCAGGGCGCGATCTTTCCGCAGATGGGTTTCGAGCCGGGCGTGAAGGCCTTTGTAGCGATGGTCATGGGCGGCTTGTCCAGCATCCCCGGCGCGGTGGTGTGCGCGCTGATCCTGGGCGTATCGGAATCGGTGGCCACGCAGTTCTTCTCCGATGGCTGGAAGGCCATCGTCTCGTATTCGTTCCTGCTGCTCACGCTGTGGTTCTTCCCTTCGGGCATCTTCGGGTCCAAGAAGGAGAAGATGTGAGCACCCGGCCCGGTGAGCAGGGCCGGCGCGACGAGGCCGGCCCAGTGAAGACACGTCTCAACGCGCTGCTGGTGGCAGGGCTGGTGGTCTTGCTGGCCGGCCTGGTGGCCTACCGGTCTGGCTACTTCAACCAGATCGCCATCACGACCATGATCTTCGTGATCCTGGCCGCCAGCCTCAACCTCATCACCGGCACCGCCGGCCTGCTGAGCCTGGGCCACGGAGCGTTCTTCGGCGTCGGCGCCTATGCCGCAGCGCTGCTGTCCACCAAGCTGGGCTGGCCCTTCTGGCTGACGCTGCCGGCGGCCGGCGCGATCGCCGCGCTGGTGGGCGCGGTAGTGGCGGTGCCCACCATGCGGCTGACCAGCATCTACTTTGCAGTGGCCACGCTGGGCATCGGCGAGATGATCTACGTGACCCTGCTCAACTGGGTGGGTGTGACGCGCGGGCCGATGGGCATCCGCAGCATCCCGGGCATGGAGATCTTCGGCTTGCAGGGCATGGTCTTCAACATGGCGGTCACGGCCACGTTGATGCTGGTCGCGCTGTGGCTGGTGCACCGGCTCACACACTCGTACTACGGCAATTCGTTGCGCGCGCTGCGCGAAGACGACGCCTGCGCCGACGCCATGGGCATCGACGTCGGCCGGCTCAAGCTGCAGAGCTTTGGCATGGCTTGCTGCCTGGCCGGCGTGGCCGGTGGCCTGTTCGCGCACACCACCGGCTACATCAGCCCCGAGAGTTTTCGCTTCGGCGAATCCATCCTCATCCTGTCGATGATCGTGGTGGGGGGCCTGGGCAGCATCTATGGCTCCATCATCGGCGCGGTGCTGCTGTCGGTGCTGCCCGAATTGCTGCGCGACCTGGGCAGTTACCGCATGATCGCCGTGGGCGTGGTTCTGTTCCTGTCCATCCTGTTCCTGCCGCGCGGCCTGGTGGGTGAGGTGTCGGCCATCGATCTCATCCGGCGCCAGGTCAAGCGCGACCCGAACGCACGGCGCAGCGCGTGGTGAACATGACCGCCACACCCCCGCCCTTGCTCAGCCTGCGCCAGATCACGCGCCGCTTCGGCGGGTTGACAGCGGTGGACAGCGTCTCGGCCGAGATCGACCGCGGTGAGTTGGTGGGCCTGATCGGCCCCAACGGCGCGGGCAAGACCACGCTCTTCAACCTGATCTCGGGTGTCACGCCACCGTCCAGTGGCGAGGTGGCCTTCGAGGGGCGCACCCTCACCGGGTTGCGGCCCTTCGAGGTGGCGCGCCTGGGCGTTGCGCGCACCTTCCAGAACCTGCGCATCTTCCCCAACATGACGGTCTTTGACAACGTGTCGGTGGGTGCCATCCGCGACTGCGGGCTGAGCGATGCGTTGTTCGAACGCAGCAGCGCCCGCGGCCGTGACATCAGCGACGTGTCCACCGAGATGCTGGCCAAGGTGGGCCTGGCCGACCTGGCCGACGAACTGGCGGCCAACCTGTCGTACGGCAAGCGCAAGATGCTGGAGATCGCGCGCGCGCTGGCCGGCCGGCCCAAGCTCCTGATCCTGGATGAACCCGCTGCCGGGCTCAACGACACCGAGACCATAGCGCTGGCGCAGTTCATCGAGAATCTGCGCGCCGAAGGTCTGACCGTCCTGCTCGTGGAGCACGACATGGGGCTGGTGATGCGCGTGTGCAGCCGCGTCATCGTGCTCGCCTTCGGCCGCAAGATTGCCGACGCCGACCCGGCCACCGTGCGGCAGGACCCGGCGGTGCTGGACGCCTACCTCGGGACAGGCGACGCATGAGCGCGCCGGGCCGTCCCAAGGGCGAATTCCGGAGTGCGCAGCACGAAGGTACTCCAGTGAGCGCGCATGGCCGCTCCAGAGCGCTCATCCCGGAGCGCGCAGCGCGGAGGGTAGTTCAGTGAGCGCGCCGGGCCTGGCTTTGCAGGTGGACCGCCTCGTGGTGCGCATGGGCGGGCAGCAGATTCTCAGCGAGGTCAGCCTGCAGGTGCCCGAGTGCGGCGTGGTCACCGTGCTGGGCGCCAACGGCGTGGGCAAGACCACGCTGATGCGCAGCATCTCGGGCATCTACCACGCCAGCAGTGGCAGCGTGGTGTTTGCCGGCCAGGCCATCACCAACCTGCCGGCGCACCGCATCGTGGCCCTGGGCCTGGCGCAGGCGCCCGAAGGCCGGCAGGTCTTTTCCAACATGTCGGTGCGCGAGAACCTCGTGCTGGGCGGCGGTGCGCTGGCGCGTGGCGACTTTGCGCAGACCTTTGAGGAGGTGCTGCAGCGCTTTCCGCAGCTGCGCGACCGCCTGGCGCAACAGGCAGGTTCGCTGTCAGGGGGCGAGCAGCAGATGCTGTGCATCGGCCGCGCGCTGATGAGCCGGCCGCGCCTGCTCTTGCTGGACGAGCCCTCGTTGGGCCTGGCGCCCAAGATCGTCAAGCAGATCTTCGATCTGGTGGCCAGCATCCGCACCAGCGGCACCGCCATCCTGCTGGTGGAGCAGAACGTGCGCGGGGCGCTGAAGGTGGCCGACTACGGCTACGTGATGGAAGGCGGCCGCGTGGTGCTCGAAGGCCCGGCCGCACAGCTGCGCGACGACCCTCGGGTGCGCGACGCCTACCTGGGCGGCGGCCACTGAGCCTGTCTTGCCCCCTCTCCCAACCCGCGCCCCTACCCCTGGTAGCGCGAGGAGGCAAGAAGCACATCAACCCGGCACGATCTCGAATGCCGCACCATGCGTGCGCTGGCGCGACAAGGCCCGTGGCGCTGCACCGGCCGGCCCGCGCAGCGACAGGCCCATCACGCCCTCACCCCGCCTTGCCAGGATGTGGCGCAGCGGGGTGTTGTCCTGCTCGTCGGGCCCCGGCTCGGCCAGCACCAGCGCGGTCGGGCCCAGCGGCAGCACGGCTTGGCGCAGGCCCAGGCCGGGCATGGCCATCGCACGTGCACCCTGCACCGCATCCGGCCCCAGCAGAGCACCGTAGCGGGCCAGGCTGGCATCGAGATCGTGCACGGCCACGCTGAGGCTGGCCACGCCCGTCACGCCGTTGGCGTGCACGCGCACGTTGCCCTCCACCACGCGCAGCGAACGCGGTGTCACGTCGCCGCACAGAAAGGGCAACTCGGGCGTGGGCGGGGTGCCGGTCTGCCAGACCAGCCGCTGGCCGTCCAGCCGCACGCGGCCGCCGTCGAAAGGCCCCTGGTAGGGCAGGCCGCGGCTTTGCGCGGCCTGCACCACCGCCCCCACGCTGCCGGGCAGCAGGGCAAAGTCGATGAAGCCTTCGATGCCGCGCTGGGCGTAGCCGGCCCAGCGGTGGGTCGGCGCCGGCTTCAAGAAGGCGATCAGCTCCAGGTAGCTGCCATCGGCAAAACCCACCAGCGCGTTGTGGGTGGCGCCGTCGGCGTGAGTGCCGCCGCGTTGCACGGTGAATCCCAGCGCGCTGTAGTTGGCGATGGCCGCTTCGAGTTCAGCGACCAGGATGACGACGTGGTCGAGGACGAGGGACATGGGCGCTCCAGGATACCGTTGCGGGAGGGGTTGCGGCACAGCCGTACCTCCCGATTGTCGCCAGTCGGGCCCGGCTTGCGGAGCTTCCCCCGGCCGCAGTCCCTTCACGAGCCCGTTCGCGCCAACGCACCTGATTGGCTCACTCGTTGCCGGGAATGCGCTGCGGGTGCGATCAACCTGAGCTGCAGCCGTTGTTGCCGCTGTTGGAGCCTTTGCCGGGCGCAAGGGCAGCAAGCGGCTGCACGATCCAGGCCGCTCGTCGAGCGATTACTTCGGCATCAACACTTTGTCGATGACGTGGATCACGCCATTGCTGGCGAGTACGTCGGTTGCGACGATGTTCGACTTGCGGGCGCGCTGGTCGGTAATGGCCAACGTGCCATCGACGGTGAACGTGCCGGTCTGCAGCGTGGTGATCGCGGCGCCGACGGGGACGTCGGCCTTCAACACGCGGCCGCTGACGACGTGGTAGGTCAACACCTTCGTCAGCAGCGGAACGTCGGCAAGCAGTTGCGCCTTGGTGACGCCCAGCTCGGTCAGCAGGGCGGCGAAAGCGGCGTTGGTGGGTGCGAAGACCGTCAACGGGCCCGTGCCGCTCAGCGCGCCCTGCAGGTTCGCGGCAACCACGGCTTCGACCAGGATGCTGAAGTCGGTCAGCGCCTGTGCCGTCTCGACGATGTTCTTGTTCGCAGGCAGGATCACCTTGTCGATGACGTGGATCACGCCGTTGCTGGCCATCAGGTCGGCGGTGGTGATCTTCGAGGTGCGGTTGCGTCCGTCGGTGATGACGAGGTCGGAGCCCACGGCGTCGACCTTGAAGATGCCGCCCTGCACCGTGGTGACGGCCTTGCCCAAGGGCACGCCGGCCTTGAGCACCTTGGCCGGAACGACGTGGTAAGTCAGCACGGCGGTCAGCAGCGGCTTGTTCGCCAGCAGCTGTGCCTTCGTGACGCCCAACTCCGTCAGGAGCAGCGCAAACGCGTCGTTCGTCGGGGCAAAGACCGTCAGCGGGCCCGGGCCGGACAGGGTGTCGGCGAGGCCGGCTGCGGTCACGGCCTCGACCAGGATCGAGAAGCTCGGGTTGGCGGTGGCAGTCTCGACGATATTGGGCTGGTGCACTTCGTCATCGTTGCCGCCGCAGGCGGCCATCAGGGCGACGGTGCAAACCGCCAACAGGGTGCGAAAACGGTGGAACATGGATCGGCTCCGGGATTGGAAGTTGATGGAAAGATGAACTGCGTTTGGAACGGGACAACCCCAACTTTGAACTAAAGAGTTCAACGTATCAACTGCAGGGTCTTTTCGTGACCGTTCGGTATCATCTACCCAAAATCTCGCCTTCGCGGCACCGCGTGGCCTCGAGGCACACTGGGAGCCGAGCCGGACCTGCCGGGACGCGAGGTCTTCGCGGGCGGGTAGAGCGCGGTGTGGGTGTTCGGGCCCCTTGCCGAGATCGAAGACGAGATCGCGGCGCTGCAACGCGACTTCTGGCGCTTGCCGCGATGAAGCGAGGGCGCGCCCGTCAGAACGCCAGCTTCAGGCTCGCCGAGGCCAGGCGGGCACGCTCGGAGTCCATCTGCCGCCCGTAGGACAGGGACACCGAGAGATCGTCGGGCAGCAGCGTCAGGCGCAGCCCGACGTTCCACCACGGCGCATGGCGGTCGTTGCCGAAGAGCTCGGCCATCGGCGCCAAGGCCAGTGTGCCGAGCGCGTAGCCCTCATGCTCCAGCGCCGCGCCCCAGGTTGTCGACTGCCTCCCGTTTGTGCGATTCCGGCGGTGGCCCAGGTTGAGGTGGGTGGTCAGGCTGTCCGAGACGTGTCGGCTGTAGATGGCGTTCAGGTCCAGCACCGACTGGCGCCAGCCGCCATCACTGCGTTCCCAGAGGAGGGCGGCCGCGAATGCTGCGCCTGCGCCGTCGTCGCCCTGCCAGAACGAGAACTTGCCGCCGAACGCCAACTGCTGGCTGCGCTCGTCCCCGGCCTTCAGGCGGCCAGTGGCCAGGCCGAGCTGGGTGCTGGCGCCGACGCCGCAGGATAGGCTCAGCACTTGCTCCAGCGAGTTGATCGCTGGCTCGTGCAGCGACAGGGCGCCGGCCTCGAACTCGCAGTCGCGCGGTGCCAGCACTTCGGCGTCTTCGGTCGACAGCGGCAGGCCGGCGTGGGCCGTGGATGTCGCCAGGGCGGCAAGCAGCAGCAAGTGCAGGGGTTTCAAGCGAGGGCTCCGATTGGCCGATGTGATTCGAGGACGCAAGCCTTCGACGATATCTCGGACCGCAGGCGACGCGCCTGATCGCTGCATGGTGGCTGCATGACCCCAGAAACAACAAAGCCCAGGCAGGTAGGCTGGGCTAAGTGCTTGACTTTTCTGGAGGCGCGATCCGGAGTCGAACCGGACTAGACGGATTTGCAATCCGTTGCATAACCGCTTTGCTATCGCGCCAGTGGCGCCATGCTAACAAAACAAAGGGAAGCCGAAGCTTCCCTTGTTCTGCGTAACCTGGAGCGGGAAACGAGACTCGAACTCGCGACCTCAACCTTGGCAAGGTTGCGCTCTACCAACTGAGCTATTCCCGCGTTGCCTCGACACATGCTTTGCGGCGTGACGAGCCGAAAATTATACGACGCTTTTTGAATCTCCTGCAAATCGAAGAGGTAGGCGACGCCGGCGCCGTCATGAAGCGCCCTGCGTCGCCATCGTGGGCTCAATGCGGCAGTCCGTCGGCCGCCACTGCCGGAGCGGCAACCTCCGCCTTTGCTGGTGCTGCAGGGGCCGCAGCGACCGGCTCTTCGTCGGCCAGGGCCTCGGGCACCCTCTCGAGCGCGACCTCCAGCACCTGGTCGATCCAGCGCACCGGCACGATCTCGAGGTTGTTCTTGGCGTTCTCCGGAATGTCTTGCAGGTCCTTGACGTTTTCCTCGGGGATCAGCACCGTCTTCACGCCGCCTCGCAGCGCCGCCAGCAGCTTTTCCTTCAAGCCGCCGATGGCCGTGACCTCGCCGCGCAGCGTGATCTCGCCCGTCATCGCCACGTCGGCCCGCACCGGGATGCCGGTCAGCGCCGAGACGAAGGCGGTGGTCATGGCGGCACCGGCGCTGGGGCCGTCCTTGGGCGTGGCACCGTCGGGCACGTGGATGTGGATGTCGCGCTTCTCGAACATCTCGTCCTTGATGCCCAGGCGCCGCGAGCGGCTGCGCACCACCGAGCGCGCTGCCTCGACCGACTCCTTCATCACGTCGCCCAGCAAGCCGGTGCGGATGATGTTGCCCTTGCCCGGCATCACCGCGGCCTCGATGGTGAGCAGGTCGCCACCCACCTCGGTCCATGCCAGCCCCACCACCTGCCCGACCTGGTTTTTCTTCTCGGTGCGGCCGAAGTCGAACTTTCGCACGCCCAGGAAGTCGTTCAAGTTGTCGGCGGTCACGACCACCTGGCCGTCGTACTTCTTGAGCTGGTGGCCCTTGACGACCTTGCGGCAGATCTTGGAGATCTCGCGCTCCAGGCTGCGCACGCCGGCTTCACGCGTGTAGTAGCGGATGATGCCCCGGATGGCGCCCTCGGTGAGGTCCATCTCATGGTCCTTGACGCCGTTGTTCTTCTGCTGCTTGGGCAGCAGGTAGCGCTGGGCGATGTTGAGCTTCTCGTCCTCGGTGTAGCCGGCCAGGCGGATGACTTCCATGCGGTCCAGCAGGGCCGGCGGGATGTTCATCGAATTGCTGGTGGCCACGAACATCACGTCCGACAGGTCGAAATCGACCTCGACGTAATGGTCGCTGAAGGTGTGGTTCTGCTCGGGGTCCAGCACCTCCAGCAGCGCGCTCGACGGGTCACCGCGGAAGTCCATGCCCAGCTTGTCGATCTCGTCCAGCAGGAACAGCGGGTTGCGCGTGCCGACCTTGGACAGGCTCTGCAGCACCTTGCCCGGCATGCTGCCGATGTAGGTGCGGCGGTGGCCGCGGATCTCGGCCTCGTCACGCATGCCGCCGAGCGCCATGCGCACGAACTTGCGCCCGGTGGCACGCGCCACGCTCTGGCCGAGCGAGGTCTTGCCCACGCCCGGGGGCCCCACCAGGCACAGGATGGGCGCCTTGAGCTTGTCGACGCGCTGCTGCACCGCGAGGTACTCGAGGATGCGGTCCTTGACCTTCTCCAGGCCGAAGTGGTCTTCGTTGAGCACGTCCTCGGCATAGACGAGGTCGTTCTTGACCTTGGTCTTTTTGGCCCAGGGCAGGTTGACCAGCGTGTCGATGTAGTTGCGAACCACGGTGGCTTCGGCCGACATCGGCGACATCAGCTTGAGCTTCTTGAGCTCGGACTCGGCCTTCTTGCGCCCCTCCTTGCTCATGCGCGCGGCCTTGATCTTCTTTTCCAGCTCTTCCAGGTCGGCGCCTTCCTCGCCGTCGCCGAGCTCCTTCTGGATCGCCTTGACCTGCTCGTTGAGGTAGTACTCGCGCTGGCTCTTCTCCATCTGCCGCTTGACGCGGCCACGGATGCGCTTTTCCACCTGCAGGATGTCGACCTCGTGCTCGAGCAGTTCGAGCAGCTTCTCCAGCCGCTTGGGCACCGAGAACAGGTCGAGCACGGCCTGCTTGGCCTCCAGCTTCAGCGGCAGGTGGGCAGCGATGGTGTCGGCCAGGCGGCCCGGGTCGTCGATGCCGGAGATCGAGGTCAGGATCTCGGGCGGAATCTTCTTGTTGAGCTTGACGTACTGGTCGAACTGCTGCGTCACCGCGCGCCGCAGGGCCTCGATCTCGGGCGTGGCCTCGGTCGACGCGGGCACCGGCACGACCTCGCCAACGAAGTGTTCGCTGGTCTCGGTGATGCTGTTCGTGGTGGCGCGCTGCACGCCCTCGACCAGCACCTTCACGGTGCCGTCGGGCAGCTTGAGCATCTGCAGGATGCTGGAAACGCATCCGACCTCGAACATGTCGTCGGCGCGCGGCTCGTCCTTGCCGGCGGCCTTTTGCGCCACCAGCATGATCTGGCGGCCCGATTCCATGGCCGCCTCCAGTGCCTTGATCGATTTCGGCCGCCCCACGAACAGCGGGATGACCATGTGGGGGAAGACCACCACGTCGCGCAACGGCAGCAACGGCAGCGTGATCGCCTCGGGGGGAAGGATGGGATGTCCGGACATTGAAGACCTCTCTTTCTCAGGCCCATCTGGGGCCCGAGCGGGGAAATGCAAGCGGCGCGCCGGGCGGCGGGCCGGGCAGTGGGCCGCGCAGTGGGCCGTTCAGGCCGAGGCCTTTTTCTCGCGGTACACGAGCAGCGGCTTGGCGCCGTCTTCGATGATGTGCTCGTCGATCACGACCTTGGCCACGCCGTCGAAGGTGGGCAGGTCGAACATGGTGTCGATCAGGGCCTGTTCCATGATCGAACGCAGGCCGCGGGCGCCGGTCTTGCGCGCCAGCGCCTTGCGCGCGATGGCCGTCAGCGCGGAAGGCCGCACTTCGAGCTCGACACCGTCCATGGCGAACAGCTTCTGGTATTGCTTGACGAGGGCGTTGCGGGGCTCGGTGAGGATCTGCACCATGGCGTCGATGGTCAGTTCGCCCAGCGTGGCCACCACCGGCAGCCGGCCCACGAGTTCGGGGATGAGACCGAACTTGATCAGATCCTCGGGTTCCACCGAGCGGAACACGTCGGCCGCCTTCTTCTCGGTCTTGCTGTGCACGGTGGCGGCAAAGCCGATGCCGGACTTCTCGGTACGGTTCTGGATCACCTTCTCCAGGCCGTCGAAGGCGCCGCCGCAGATGAACAGGATGTTGGTGGTGTCGATCTGCAGGAAGTCCTGGTTCGGGTGCTTGCGCCCGCCCTGCGGCGGCACGCTGGCCATCGTGCCTTCCACCAGCTTCAGCAGCGCCTGCTGCACGCCTTCGCCCGAGACATCGCGCGTGATGCTGGGGTTGTCTGCCTTGCGGCTGATCTTGTCGATCTCGTCGATGTAGACGATGCCGCGCTGCGCCCGCTCGACGTCGTAGTTGCAGTTCTGCAGCAGCTTCTGGATGATGTTCTCGACGTCCTCGCCCACGTAGCCGGCTTCGGTCAGCGTGGTGGCATCGGCAATGACGAAGGGCACGTTCAGCAGCCGCGCCAGGGTCTGCGCCAGCAGCGTCTTGCCGCTGCCCGTGGGGCCGATGAGCAGGATGTTGCTCTTCGTCAGCTCGACTTCGTCCTTGGCATTGCTCGCGCCCATGTGCTTGAGGCGCTTGTAATGGTTGTAGACCGCCACCGCCAGCGTGCGCTTGGCGGGTTCCTGGCCGATCACATACTGGTCGAGGCTGGCCTTGATCTCTCCGGGCACCGGCAGGTCGGACTTGCTGCCCTTGGCGGCGGCCCCTTCGGCTGGCACCTCGTCGCGGATGATGTCGTTGCACAGCTCGATGCACTCGTCGCAGATGAACACCGACGGGCCTGCGATGAGCTTCTTGACCTCGTGCTGGCTCTTACCGCAGAAAGAGCAGTAGAGAACCTTTTCGCCAGAGGCGCCCTTCTTTTCGGCCATGGGTACGTATACGAGCGGTGTTGAGCGCGAAGTGCCTCGCCATCATAGATCAAGAGCCCAGGCTGGCACCGGCGGGAAATGGGCCCCAAAGACGGCCCCGTTCGGCGCCCGCGCTCAGGTGCGCTTGTCGAGCACCTGGTCGATGAGGCCGTAGTCGCGGGCCTCGGTGGGCGACATCCAGAAGTCGCGCTCCATGTCGGCGACGATGCGTTCGTAGGCCTGCCCGGTGCGCTCGGCGTAGATGCGGTTGAGCTGCTCGCGCGTCTTGATGATTTCGCGCGCCTGGATCTCGATGTCGCTGGCCTGGCCCTGTGCGCCGCCCGAGGGCTGGTGGAGCATGACGCGCGAGTTCGGCAGCGCCGAGCGCTTACCCTTGGCGCCGGCCATCAGCAGGAAAGAGCCCATGCTGGCGGCCATGCCCATGCACAGCGTGGACACGTCGGGCTTGATGAACTGCATGGTGTCGTAGATCGACAGCCCGGCGCTGACGCTGCCCCCCGGCGAGTTGATGTACAGGAAGATGTCCTTGTCGGGGTTCTCGCTCTCCAGGAACAGCATCTGCGCCACCACCAGGTTGGCGGTGCCGTCGTTGACCGGCCCCACCAGGAAGATGATGCGCTCGCGCAGCAGGCGGCTGTAGATATCGTAGGCGCGCTCGCCGCGGCCCGACTGCTCGATGACGATGGGCACCATGCCCAGGCCGACGGTCTCTTGCACGCTCATTCGCATTCCTTCTCGTTCAGGCAGCGGTCATCAATTCATCGAACGGTAGCACCTTGTCGGTGACCTTGGCTTTCGAGAGCACGAATTCGGCCACGTTGTTCTCGATGACGACGGCCTCCACTTCAGACATGCGCTTGCGGTCGCTCAGGTACCAGCGCAACACCTCGGCCGGCTTCTCGTAGCTCTGGCTCATTTCCTCGATGTGCGCCTGCAGCTGCTCGGGCTTGGCACGCAGGCTGTTGGCGCGTACCAGCTCGGCCACCACCAGCCCCAGGCGCACGCGGCGCTCGGCCTGCGGCCTGAAGATCTCGGCCGGAATGTTGGCGGTTTCGGCGTCCTTCACGCCGCGCTGCTTGAGGTCGGCGCGGGCGTTCTCGATCAGACGGTCGGTCTCGCTGGCGACCAGCGCGTTGGGCAGGTCCAGCTCGGCAGCCTGGGCCAGCGCTTCCATCACCGCGGCCTTGTTGCGCGCCAGCACGCGGAACTTCACCTCGCGCTCCAGGTTCTTCTTCACGTCGGCGCGCAGGCCCTCCACGGTGCCTTCCTTGATGCCCAGGCTTCTGGCCAGCGCGTCGTCCACCGCCGGCAGGTTCTGCGCCTCGATCTTCTTCACGGTGACCATGAAGTCGGCTTCCTTGCCGGCCACGTCGGCGCCGTGGTAGTCGGCCGGGAATTGCAGCGGGAAGGTCTTGCTCTCGCCGACCTTCATGCCACGCACGGCGGAGTCGAACTGCTCGAGCATCTGGCCTTCGCCGATGATGAAGGGGAAGTCCTCGGCCTTGCCGCCGGCGAAGGGTTCGCCGTCGATCTTGCCCTCGAAGTCGATGGTGATGCGGTCGCCTTCCACGGCCGCCTCGTCCTTGGCGCGCAGGCCGAAGGTGCGGCGCTGCTTGCGCAGGATCTCGATCGTGCGGTCGATGGCGGCCTCGGTCACCTCGGTGGAGACGCGCTCGATCTCGGCCTGGCTCAGGTCGCCGATCTTGACCTCGGGGTAGACCTCGAAGGTGGCGTCGAACGAGAGCGTGCCCTCGGGCGACTGCTCCTTCTGCGTGATGCGCGGCGCACCGGCTACGCGCAACTGGGCCTCGGTGGCGGCTTCGTTGAAGGCCTGGCCGACGCGGTCGTTGACCACCTCGTACTGCACCGAATAGCCGTAGCGCTGGGCGACCACGCTCATCGGCACCTTGCCGGGGCGGAAGCCGTCGGCCTTGACGGTGCGCGAAAGCTTCTTCAGGCGGTTGCTGACCTCGCCATTGATGATTTCAGCCGCCAGCGTCAGCGTGATGCGGCGTTCGAGCTTTTCCAGGGTTTCGACTTGGACGGCCATGATGTCTCTTGGTGGGCAGTAGGTACCGGAGCTGTACCGGGAAGGACGGGATCTGGTGCGCGG
>Ga0209254_10002648_pt1 | contig 16298 bp, 10 predicted proteins | sample FrelakmetDIP11DI_FD_187148 | JGI IMG/M metagenome (GOLD analysis project Ga0209254, IMG submission 187148) | Freshwater lake sediment microbial communities from the University of Notre Dame, USA, for methane emissions studies - DIP11 DI (SPAdes)... | ecosystem: Environmental > Aquatic >... | reverse complement strand
GAGGACGAAAAGGCGCAGCTAATCCAGCCGGCTGATGGCTACGATGCGGTCGAGGCGAAAGCTGCGCTCGGCCCGGCGCAGGTGGCAGAAGGCGATGATGTACACGTAGTCTTCTTTGGCCTGGACAAGCCGTGGGGGGATGAGGCGGATGGTTTCATCGCCTTTGGCATCCAGGTACGTGATTTCGAGGTCTTGATTGCTCGAAAGCGCTTCCTGGAGGGTGGGCGGCAGGAGGAACTCGTCTATGCGGCGGGAGGCCGGGCGGTAGGCGCCGACCAGGTCCCAGGGCTGCACAACACCCCGGCCAACCAGCTGGCGGTAAAAATGGCGGAAGACCTGCAGTGTAGTCTGAGCGTCGCCCAGGGCGCGGTGCGACTGGGGGGTCTCGATTTCCAGGCGGGAGGCGACCGCCGACAGGCTGTTCGAGGCGAAGTTGAAATAGCGGCGGGCGATATCGAGCGTGTCGATCACGCCCAGCAACTGGCAGGGCTGCCCGAGGCGAGACAGCTCGGCTTCCAGAAAGCTCAGATCAAATGGAGCGTTATGGCAGACCAGCAGGGCTCCGTCGAGCAAGGCAAGCACTTGAGTGGCAATTTCCAAGAACGGAGGCGCCTGGCGGACCTGCTCATCGCTCAAACCGTTGACCCGGGCCGCGCCAGGCGAGATCGGACGCTGCGGATTGACCAGGGTCTGGTAAATCTCCAGGATTTCGTCCCCCCGGGCACGCACGAGACCCACCTCGCAAATGCGGTCACCGAAGAAGGCCGACAAGCCGGTGGTTTCCACATCGAAGGCGGCATAGACACGCCCATCCAGAAGGTCACTCGATTGGTTCATTTTTTCAGATAGATAAACGGGCCATCTTGCCCATATGGATTAAATGAAAAGGCTCCTCGACCAGGACTCGAACCTGGAACCTAGCGGTTAACAGCCGCCCGCTCTGCCGAATTGAGCTATCGAGGAATACCTAGCAATTAGCGAAGGGCATTATAAACTCAACAATCCTGCGTGTCAAGGAAAGGCTTTTTAAAGGAAAATACTAACCAAGTTGTATGGCAACGACACCAAAAGATTAATTGACGCCTGCCTGTGTTGCAAGTATAATCTCCCTGGCAATCCATTTTACGTCTGTGTACCCCAGCTCTCCGGATGAGGCCACTATGGCGCTAAAGGGCAACCTGCGCGATTTCACAATTACACAACTGCTCAACCTGATCAACCTGGCACGTAAAACTGGGACGTTAATTATCGAAGGCGGCAACGAGCGGGTGCTGGTCAGCTTCCGGGAAGGCAAGCTGGCTTACGCCCAGGTGGGACAGGAAGATAACAGCCTGGTAACGATCCTGTACCGCGCGCATAAGCTCAGCGCAGCGCAACAGCGCGCCTTGAAAGAGCGCACCAGCAACATGACCGATAAAGAGCTGGGCTTGCTGCTGGTCAACGCCAACTACATCACCCAACAAGATATCCTCTCCAGCCTGCAGGGTCACTTCACCAATATCGTCAACCGCCTGTTCACCTGGGTGGAGGGCTTTTTCCGCTTCGAAAACGACCTGATGCCGCCGGATGACAAGATCACCGTGCGGATCGGTTTGGAAAACATCATCATCGAAGGCTCACGCCGGCTGCGCGAATGGGAACAGCTGCAGGACGAGATCCCCAACCTGGACATGTCATTGAAATTCGCCGACCGCCCCGGGGCGAACATCCGCAGCTTCAACTTGAGCGTTGAGGAATGGCGGGTGGTATCGTATATCAACCCGAAGAACAGCATCCGGCAGATCGCTTTTACCACCAAGATGTCTGAGCTGGAAATCCGGCGCATCGTGTACGGCCTGTTGCAAGCCGGGTTGGTGGAAATCGTCCGCCCGGCGGGAGGTCTGCCCCTGACGCCCGCCCAGGCGGCCGCGGCGCGCCAACCGATGATCCCAGTCAATACGGTCGAACAGAAATCGCTCATCAACCGGCTGATCATGCGCATCCGCTCGATTTAGAGCGGAGCCGGTAGTTATTGTGTGTGCGTAATTAAGGATAACAGTCTATGCAAACGGTAAAGATGGTAGTTACGGGTCCCTTCAACTCGGGCAAGACTGAGTTCATCCGCTCGGTCAGCGAGATCGATGTGGTCTCGACTGAACGCAAGATTTCGAGCGAGGCGGAGCGGATCAAGGAAACGACAACCGTAGCGATGGATTTTGGCCGCATTACGGTGGATGACGACCTGGTGCTGTACCTGTTTGGCACGCCCGGCCAGCGGCGCTTCGATTTCATGTGGGAAATCCTTTCGGAAGGTATGCTGGGCTTTGTAGTAATGGTGGATAGCACGCGCCCGGAGACCTTCCGCGAGGCGCGCAGCATTCTGGAGACCTTCCGCGCCTATGCGCCGACCCCGTACGTCGTCTCGGCGAACAAGCAAGACCGGGAAGACGCCTGGGAGGTCGACGATATTCGCATTGCGCTGCGGTTGGATCCCAAGATCAAGCTGTTACCCAGCGTGGCTACCAACAAAGAGATGGTCAAAAATGTTTTACTGGAGCTCCTGTACAGCATCCTGGCTGATATGGAAACAAATGAAAAAAACAGATAGGGGATGCCCGGCTAAGTAGGCTGGCGAAATTAAACCGTGTCGTCTTTCACCACCGATCAGGGCATTGTCCATTATGAAGTCTACGGGCGCGGGCGCCCGGTAATTTTGCTGCACGGCTGGCTCGGCTCGTGGGGGCTGTGGCAGGAGACGATGGCATACCTGGGGCGGTACTACCGGACCTACGCGCTGGACTTCTGGGGCTTTGGCGAGTCGGGCAAGAAGCGCACTTCATATAATGTGCAAGATTTTGTCAGCCTGGTCGAACAATTCATGGACCAGCTCGGCATCGAGCGCGCCCCGCTGGTGGGGCACAGCATGGGCGGCACGGTCAGCCTGTCGGTGGCGATACAGTATCCCAAGCGGGTAAAAAAAGTGGTGGTGATCGGCTCGCCGATCATGGGCTCAAGCCTTTCGGTGCTGTTGAAGCTGTTCGGACAGCGCCCGGTGGCGTACGTGGTTTATCATAACCTGTGGGGGCTGCGGATGGGTTTCCGCATCCTGGCGCCGTTTTACACGCGCGACCCGCGCTGGTCGGAAATGATGGACCGGGACATCTCGCAGACCACGCTCGAATCGTTCCTGCTCAGCATTGCTTCGCTGCGCAAGACCGACCTGCGCCCGTTCCTGTCACAGGTCAATGCGCCGGTAATGGGCATGTACGGCGACCATGATATCGTCGTCCACCCGAACCAGTGGCAGCCGCTCAAAGAAGGCGTCCCCCAGGCGCGCATCGAGCGCTTCTCCAACGCCGGGCACTTCATCATGTTAGATAACCCACCACGCTTCATGGAAATCCTGCGCGATTTCTTGGACAATCAGGAATAGGGAATATGCTGAAGATTATCCTGCAAGATCAGCGCTACCTCTACCCGTTCAACGAGCCAGCGCGTGACCTGCGCATCCAGAACAAGCCCTTGTGGCTGACCCAACGGGATGTGCTGGCGCCATACACCCACCGGGAGCTCGAATTGAGGCCCTGGGATACCCTGCCAGAGACGCGTGAACCGTGTCTGGTGCATCGCGACAACCTGTTCTTCGATGCCGAGTTCATCCAGGTCTTCCTGGCTGAAGCTCAGGCACGCAAATGCGCCTGCCGGGCGGCGCTCTCGGCAGACGACCCGGCCTTCCGGGAACACGCCCTGCCGCTATCCAACAGCTATACAGCCTATAACGAGCTCTACCTGGCGGACCTGTGGTATTTCCCGGACGGCGTCAGGCGAGAACATGTCGACTGGGCTTCAATGACTGATATCGAGCCGGTGGTGATCGATCTACAGGCGACTGAGGTGGGGTATTACCATGTGCCCACCTACATGGCTTACGAGCAGGGCGACCTGGTCTTTCAAGTGCCGCGACGCAGCCTGCTGGCGATCGATTCATGGGTGCATATCTTCATCGCGGATGTGGTCTTCGGGCTATTTGCACGCGGGGCGCGTTTCGAAGACCAGCTGGAACACAACGTGTGGTTCAAGCTTGGCATTCTGTTGACAGGGATGTACGAGGGCAAGCAGGTGCTGGAGTGCTCCAAGCTGGTGAAGGTAGGGCGAAACTGTGTGATCGACCCACGCGCGGTGATCCACGGACCAACCACAATTGGCAACAATGTGACGATCAACGCCGGGGCAATCATCGAGAACTGCATTATTGGCGACAATGTGAACGTTTCGCAAGACTGCCAGCTGATGGTGTCGGTGGTGGGGGATGGCGCTTTCCTGCCTTTCCGCACCTCGCTATTCATGACCACGCTGATGGATAACAGCATGGTTGCCCAAAATACCTGCCTGCAAATGAGTGTGATTGGGCGCAATACATTCATTGGGGCAGGCTCGACTTTCACAGATTTCAACCTGCTGCCGGCGCCGCTGCGAGCGCTGGATGGAACCGGAAAGCTCAGCCTGGCGAACAGACCGGTGTTGGGCGGCTGTGTAGGACACAACTGCCGTTTGGGTTCTGGGATGATCTTCTTCCCGGCGCGCACGATCGAATCGGATGTGGTGTTGTTTGCCTCGCACGAGCGGCGCGTGATCGACCATAATGTGCGCTACGAAGACAGCGATCACCACACGCTACAGTTTGCCCACCTGCACCCGCGTTTGTACCCACGCAAGGGGGAGAAGACAGAAGAGTCCTGGTAGGCAAGCTGAGCGAACAGACAGGTTCGCCTCTACCAGGGGTCAGCCACAGGAAATCCCAGAAACCCTGCGCTTCACAGGCGCTTCACTGCTGCTACGCTAAAGGATTAGGTTGTGGTATCATTTATAAGCAAGGTTAGATTAACGGGCTGCTCCGGCATAGCAACAGCCCGGATGAGGTTATTCATATTGATCCGCAAGGGTCGTTCAAAACATCGTAACTCCAATTTCTGGGGAGGCTGAGATGGGTAAACCCCGCTTGTTAATTGTCGAAGATGATACGGACATCTCCAACATGCTCCGGATATACTTCACCGGTCAGAACTATGAGGTCGACACAGCCTTGCGCGGTGCAGACGCGCTCGATAAGACACGCTCAAACCTGCCACACCTGATTGTGCTGGATATTATGCTGCCAGATATTGACGGGTTCGAGGTTTGCCGCATCTTGCGCACCAGTACGCGCACCAGCCATGTCCCGATCATATTCCTGACCCAGAAGGACGAGCGCAGCGACAAACTGCAGGGCCTGGAGCTAGGAGCGGACGATTACATCACCAAACCGTTCGACATCGAAGAGCTGAAGCTGCGCGTCCAACGCGCCATCACCCGCGCCGAGCAGCAGAGCCTGACCGACCCGCGCTCTGGGTTGCCGTCCGGACGGTTGATCGAGGAGCAGCTACGCCGCATCATCCGCCAGGATGCCTGGTCCTTCATGGATATCCGGATCAACCATTTCGAACCCTTCAAGGATGTGTATGGTTTTGTGGCGGGTGACGATGTCTTGCGGTTTACCGCCATGCTACTGGGTGAAGTGGTAGACGAATCGGGGACCTTGAACGACTTCATCGGTCATGCTGGAGGCGATAATTTCATTATTATCAGCACTGCCTCAGCCGGACCGCTGATCCACAAGCAGATCAAGGAACGTTTTGCCAGCCAGGTGCTCTCGCACTATAACTTCATGGACCGTGACCTGGGTTACATCCTGACCAAAGGTCCGGATGGCCAGGATAAAAAGGTGCCGCTGATGACCCTGTCAATCGGCGAGGTCTCGCCCACCAAATACGATTTCGCCGATATACGCGAGATCACAGAGATGGCCGCCGAGGCCAGACGTAAAAATGATTAGCTAAAATTCGAGCATGTTTGAGCTCAGTCCCATTGTCCTGGGGTTTCTCCTACTACTATTGGGGGCTGGCTTATTTGCAGCCACCCTGGCTGCATTGCGCATAACTCCCAGGTTACAACAGTCAGCCTCTTCCCCTGCGCCTCCACCGGCCACAAAACCAAACCCCGTTCACAACGAAGCCGTCTTGCTCGTCCAGAGCGGCGGTCGTGTGATCTACATTAACCAGGCTGCACGCGAATGGTTCAGTGTCTGGGAAGAAGAACCCAACCTGGAAAGCCTGGCGCGGCGTACCCGCCCCAGCGAAGCGTTTCTGACGCTGTGCGCCGGTGAGGAGCAAGCACGTTTTTCGCTGAATGGGCGTTTCGTAGAAGGCACATCCTATTACACCCCGGCCAACCTGGGCGAAGGGCTGGAACAGCATAGCGCCATCCTGGTCACATTACGCCGCCCACAATTGGTGATCGAAGGCAGCTCAGCATTGGCCGGCACGGCAGGCGAACAAGCGACCGGGGCTCCCAGCGGAGATTTATCGCCTCAGGCGCTACAGACCTTCACCGAGCTGAGCCAGGCGATGGCAGCCAGCCTGGACCTGGAAGCCACACTGCGGACTATTTTAGAGAGCATCGAACGTCTCTTGCCATCCGATTTGCTGGAAATTACCATCTGGGACACGGAAGACCAGCAGCTGGTGCCATACCGGCTGGTAGGCTTGCCGGGCGTCGATCGCGGGCTGGAAAAGTCTGGCGAGCGGTACCGGGCAGACAGCGGTTATTCCGGCTTCCTGATCAGCAACCGCCAGCCCTTGATGGTTAAAGACGTCAGCACCTTCCGCCAGGTGCGACCCATACAAGACCGGCAGCACTATCCATTCCAGGCTTACCTGGGGATGCCGCTGCTGATTGCCGGGAATCTGATCGGGACGATCGAGCTGGCCTCACTGACGAAAGAGAACTACAACGAAAGTGATCTGGAAATCCTGCGTCTGCTGTCCGGACAGGCCGCCGCCGCATTAAATAACGCGCTGCTTTACCAACAAGAGCTGCAACGCTCCACCGAGTTGGCTGGTCTGGCAAACCTGACGCAATCCATCAGCGTGATCCGCGATCCACAGGACCTGTACACTCGCCTGGTGGAGAGCATCACCCCGCTGATGCAGGTCGAGATTCTGGGCTTCCTGGTATATGACGAAGACCGGCGGATCTTGCACGGGCAAATCCCCATCTTAGGAATCCAACCCAGTGTGGTTGAATGGTACCAGACTACGATTGAGCCAGAAAGCAAGGCGGAACAGATTCTACACAGCGCTCAACCGATCATCACCGATGAAGCCACTGAAGACCCCCGCTTGATCCTATTGGAGCTGCACCACTTTGCACAGGCAGCCAGCATCCACAATGCAGTCTTTCTGCCGCTGGCTTCAGGCGGGCGGACGCTGGGCTACTTGCTGGCAGCGATGAAAAAAGATGGTTCCACCTTCGACCAGAACGACTTGCGCTTTTTGTCAATCATCGCCGGACAGGCAGCCCCGATCATCGATAACGCCTCGCTGGTACAGCAAGCGCGCCACCGCGCCCAGCGCGCCGAGACTTTACGCCGCATCGCCAGTTTGACCAGCTCGGCAGCGACACTGGAAGAAATCCTCAAGTATTCGATCCTGGACCTGGGCCGGCTGTTGCAAGCCGATATCGCGGCTATCTTCATGTTGGATGAGAATCGCGGTGAGCTGCGGCTGCACCGAGAATCGGTCTTTGGCATGGCGCCCGAGATGGCGGCGCGTCTGGCAAGCATACCCAACGACGCGCCCGAATTTAAGCTTACCATCACAGCCAGCCAACAGCAGTTCCTGGCCGGTGACCTGTTGGAAGATCTGGAAGCGCCACCGGTCTTACGTCCCCTGGTGGATGAGCTGCACATCCGCTCTGCTATCGATGTCCCGCTGATCGCGCGCGAGCGGGGCATCGGTGAGCTAATCGTGGGAAGTCTGCGTTCCGATTACTTCTTGCGCGGAGATGTCCAGACGGTAGCAACCTCAGCCGGGCAATTGGCCGCGGCAATTGAGCAGACTACGCTAAGCTCACAGACCGACGAGAGCCTGCGCGAGCGTGTCGAACAAATGACCACCCTGACTCGGCTGGATCGCGAGCTGAATAATACGCTCGATGTAAAGACCCTGTTACAGCGTATATATGACGAGGCCTTGCGCATCACCCGTGCAGATTGCGGTTCTATTTTGCTGTTCGATTTGCACGAGCCCAGGAAACCACAACCAACCGGCGAAGAGCCGGAGGAAAATTCCGAACCGAAGGTAATGCTGCGGCTAGGAGACAAGCCGGCTGACAAACTGCTCAGCACAGACTTGCACAGCCTGGAAAAGACCGTGCTGGAGCAGGGCACCTCGCTGGTCATTCAAGATTTCAGGTCGGCACTGACCGGTTACTTGCCCTCTCATAGCGGTATACGCTCGGCGCTGCTCATCCCAATTGCATATCAAAGGCGGGTAGCCGGGTTAATACATCTGCATGCAAAGGCACCCGAACACTTCGGTGATGCCGAGCGGAATATTGGCGAAGCGCTGGCGATCCAGGCTGCCGTCGCGATCGGGAATGCCTTCCGCTACCAGGAAGAGCTGGTGCGTGCTGAAAAACTCGAACACCGCCTGGAAACCTTCCTGAGAATAATTGAAGTCTCTAAAGAACTGCAACCTTCGCGGCCGATCGAGCATACTCTGGAAACCATTGCCAATGCCATCCAGGCCTCAACGCCGTTCGAAACCGTGTTGATCAGCCTGTATGATGAACAGGAAAACCGGCTGAACCGTGTAGCGGGAGCAGGCATCCCGGCCCGCTCGATGGGCGAATTGCGCGCCCACCCGCAACCCTGGGCCGGCATTCAGGATTTGTTGGACCCCAAATTCCAGATCGGCAAGTCTTACTTCATCCCCCACGAGCAGGGCAGCTTTGTACCGCCAGAACTGAATACTTACACAAGCCTATCGGGGAACGGTCAGCCCGCCGACATCAATAACTGGCATCCGGATGACATCCTGTTATTGCCATTGTACTACTCGAATGGAAACCCATTGGGGTTGATCAGTGTGGATGCGCCACGTGACAACCTGCGTCCCGACCGCCCGACGATCGAAACGTTGGAGGTTTTCAGCAACCAGGCCAGCCTGGTCATCGAAAGCCAGTTGAATTTAACCGGCCTGGAGAACAAGTTGAATACCATCCAGGATGATCTGGATCTGGCGCAACAGACGGCCGAACGGGCGCAGAGTCACCTGCCTGTGCTGCTCCACAAAGACCTGGAACAGACCATAGCCATCCAGAACCTGAGCCAGCGCGCCCGCCGGATTGACGCCGGGCTAAACATCGCCAGCTTAATCTCAGCCCAGCCGACCCAGTCGGCGTTGCTGCACACCCTGGGGGAGGAAATCCTGGCCCGAATGGAATTCGACCTGGTGTTAGTAGCTGTCCCGACACCGGGCGGGCTGAGCCTGGTACATACTTTCGGGAACCTCACGCCCGAGGTCAACCCGACGGTATTACTCGGGCAGCGCAACCCGCTGCGCCAGTGCCTGCAGGCGGGAGAGATCATGCTGGTTTCCAACCTGAGCGAGAACGAAGATTGGCAAAATACGCCCTTGTTACGCGCGTTGGAAACCCGCAGCTTCATATGCCTGCCGGTATTAGATTCCCCAGAGCGTTTGATTGCCAGCCCCCCCCTCGCTTCCAGTGAGACCGGCCAGGCAGCCACCGCAGCGATTTTAGCGATCAGCAAGACATCTGTCAGCCCCTTCACAGCCGATGATGAAAGGTTGTTCCGACTGTTGACCCGCCAGGTTGCAGCGGCCATGCACAACCTGACATTGATCGAAGCTACCTCGAGCCGGCTTAATGAGATCGACTTGCTCTTGCAATTCAGCCAGCAGTTGGGCAGCCTGGACCCTGCCAGCATCCTGCATTCGCTGGTTGAGAGCGCCTTGAATGCCGTCCCAATGGCGCAATCCGCCATGGTGGCTTTGTGGGAACCCAAACAAGGGCGACTGATCCCACAGGCGGCGATGGGTTATACCAATCCAGCCCAACTGATGGAAGTCCATTACCGTCTCGGCGAAGGTGTGCCGGGCCAGGTATTGGAAAAAAAGCAAGCTGTCAACCTGGAAACAATCGATTTCGCCACTCACTATAACCTTACGCCAGATAACCTGTTGCACTTCCGTAACGCCACTGGCGGCGATTTACCGGTCTCGTGCCTGGCTGTGCCCGTGATGTCAGGAGTAATCACGCTAGACAAGTCGGCGGAGCGCGCGGCCCAGCCGCTGGGGGTGTTGGTGCTGGATAACGCCTATATCACCGGGGCATTTACAGATAACGACCTGGCGATCGTGGCAACCCTGGTGCAACAGACTGCGCTTACCCTGGAAAACGCACAGCTTTACCAGTCGGCGAAGCAGCGATCATCGCAATTGCAAGCTCTTACAGGCGCTTCGACCAATATCACTACCAGCTTGCAGAAAGAGGCACTGATTGGTAGCCTGCTGGACCAGTTGCAGACGATTTTGCCCTCTGATACTGGAACGTTATGGCTGCGGCAAAAAGAACCGGCGGCCCGGACCGGGCAAAGCGCCCCAGACCGGATGGTGATCCAGTCTGCCAGAGGTTTCGCCGATAACGACGAACGCATTGGCCTGATCATTGATGTCCAGGACAGCCAGCTGATCGACGAGATGATCCGAACCAGCAAGCCGATCTGGGTACCTGATATTTCTCGCGACCCACGATTCAAAACCCTGTCCTTGGAAGGCGAGTTGGCGGCTGCCCTGGAAGCCGAGATGCCTGCCCCGGCGAGCAGCTACGAGCGGCTCTCCTGGCTGGGAGTGCCGCTGATCTCCTCTGGACGGGTGACCGGTGTTATCGCCCTGGAAAAAACCGAGCCGGACTTTTATAGTGAAGACGACATCCAGGTGGCATCGACTTTCGCAGCCCAATCCGCGGTAGGGCTGGAAAACGCCGAGCTATACCAGGAAAGCGTACGGCGCGCCCTGGAGTTGGACCAACGCTCACAGACCTTGAGCACATTGAATCGCCTATCGAACGAGCTCAGCGGTTCACTCGATGCGAATTTGATCCTGTCCTATACTGTCCAAGAATTCTTACAGCTCATCCCGTGTACTTTGGCCTCCGCGCTGCTCTTTGCCGAGCAAACGGGGCCGCATGACCTCAGCCTGCCGGCGGTATTGGAAGAAGTCGAAACGATACCGGGCGTCTTCACGCTCCAAGCAGAATACCCTTTGCCTAAATCCGGAAAAAATCCCTTCCCAATTGGCTCGATCATCCCAGATTCGCCGATCTTCGACCGCTTGAAAGAGAGCCTGGGTATTTTCAACACCAGCGATGTCAGCCAGGAAAGCGAGCTCAAGCCACTGGAGAAATATCTGGCTTACCACCACACACAAAGCCTGCTGGTTGTACCCATCGCGAGCGGGCGAGCAGATAGTGGAGAGGTAGGCTCCAGACATCGTTTCCACGGCTTGCTGCTGGTACATAATTACAAGACTTACCACTTGAAACCGGAGGAAGTCGAGCTGGCGCGTACCATCAGCAACCAGGTCGCGATCGCCTTGCAAAACGCGCGCCTGTTTGAGGAGACCCGATCGCTGACTGAAACGTTGGAAATGCGCGTCCAACAACGCACCATCGACCTGGAACGCGAGCGCCAGCGCTCGGACACGCTGCTGCGCATCATCACAGAGCTATCCGCCAGCCTGGATCTGGACCAGGTGCTGCACCGTACTTTGGGCGTGCTGGGAGAATATGTGGATGCCGACCAGATCGCCATCCTTATTGTGCGCCCTGGGGAAGACCAGTTGCAACGCCTGGCTTCGGTCGGGCGCAGGCGAAAAACTTCCACCGTCGCTGGTGGAGACTCACTGGAATTGGAACAAAAACTGGCTGGCTGGATCGTCGCCCAGCGCCAGTCGATCCTGGTGGATAATATCTGGACTGACGAACGGTGGAGCAAGCTCACTGGCGACCTGGAAAACCCACCTTTATATCACAGCGCCCTGGGAGTGCCACTGATGAGCGGCGCAGAGGCGCTGGGCTGCTTGCTCCTGCTACAAGCGGAGACCAGTCGTTTTTCACTCGAACAACTTGACCTGGTGCAAGCTGCAGCCAACCAGGTATCGGTCTCGGTGAATAATGCCGAGCTTTACCGCTTGATCCGCGACCAGGCGGAAGACCTGGGCACAATGCTGCGCACACAACAGATCGAGAACAGTCGCTCGAAAGCTATCCTGGAAGCCGTAGCAGATGGCGTACTCGTCACGGATGCTAACCGCCAGATCACTCTATTCAATGAGTCATCCGAAAAAATCCTCGGCCTGGAAAGAAAGCAGGTATTGGGGAAATCGATGGAGCATTTCGCCGGTATCTTCGGGCGGGCAACACTGAGCTGGCTGGGACGCATCAACGCCTGGTCGCACGATCCCGGCTCCTACCAACCGGGTGACACTTACTTAGAACAGATTACCCTGGAGGATGGGCGGGTAATTTCTGTACACCTGGCCCCGGTCACTTTACGCAATGACTTCCTGGGTACGGTCTCCATATTCCAGGATATCACGCACCAGGTAGAAGTAGACCGGCTCAAATCTGAATTCGTTGCCACAGTCAGCCACGAGTTGCGCACTCCGATGACGTCTATCAAAGGTTATGTGGAAATCCTATTAATGGGTGCGGCTGGCAAGCTTAACGAGCAACAGGACCGTTTCCTGCAGGTGGTCAAATCCAATACCGAACGTCTGACTATCCTGGTTAACGACCTTTTGGATATTTCGCAGATCGAATCGGGCAAAGTGACACTTTCGGTGCAGCCTGTCAATATTGAAGAAGTCGCCGACCAGGCTATTGCGGAGCTCCAGCGTCGCGTACGGGGCAGCGAGAAGTCGGTCAGCATCGAAAAAGATGTTCGCCCTAAATTGCCAAAGGTTTGGGGCGACCCTGAACGCCTTTACCGCATTTTTGACAACCTGCTGGACAACGCCTACCAGTACAACATGCCGGACGGTCGCATCCTGGTCAGGCTGCACAAAATTGACGACGAAATCCAAATCGATATCCAGGATTCGGGACTGGGGATCAACCCGACCGATAAGGAGCGCGTTTTCGAGCGCTTTTTCCGCGGCCACAGCCCGCTGGTGATGGGAGTGGCAGGAACGGGACTGGGGCTCTCGATTGTCAGCAATTTGGTCCAAATGCAAAATGGACGGATCTGGGTAGAAAGTACGGGCATACCTGGTGAAGGAAGTACCTTCTCGTTCACCTTACCGGTTTATCACCCCGAACTAGAATAGAAGGATTACAATGGAATGACGGTCGTAAACAAAATGATAAGGATATTGATAGCTGAAGACGAAAGAGATATCCGCGATTTGATCAACTTTACCCTGGGATTTGCCGGATATGAGGTGATCACCACCAGCAATGGCGAAGAAGCTTACCAGGCCGCGCTGAGCGAGCTTCCAGATTTGATCCTGCTGGATGTACGCATGCCGCGTATGACAGGTTACGAAGCCTGCAAGCTGCTTAAAGAACAGGAAAGCACAAAGGATATCCCGATCATTTTCCTGTCTGCCAAGGGGCAGGAAAGCGAAGTAAAAACCGGCCTGGAAGCAGGCGCGGAAGAGTATATCCTGAAGCCATTCTCACCAGACCAGCTGGTAGAGCGGATTAAGGCGATCCTTCAAAGCAACCATAAAACCTGATCGATCGGTTCACAGGATCTCTGGCAAATGAGCGTCGTTATCCTGCAGGATGAAATTGTTCACTACGAAGTGCTGGGGCGTGGCAAGCCGTTGATCTTTTTGCACGGCTGGGTCGGGTCCTGGCGCTATTGGATTCCTGCCATGCAGTCTGCCTCGGTCTCCTTCCGCACTTACGCACTGGATCTGTGGGGTTTTGGAGACTCAGCCAAAGCTGCGAACAATTACTCACTGGAACAGCAGGTGAACTTAGTCAACCTGTTCACCCAAGAGATGGGTATTGGACGGATCGCCCTGATCGGTCATGGTTTAGGAGCCATCATAGCAGCGCTGTATGCCGCCCAAAATCCCAAGTGGGTCGACCGGATATTGGCGGTCAGCCTGCCAGAAAATAACCAGAGCCTGAATGCACGCCTTGCGACAGCGCCTCCGGCAGAGCTGGCAGACTGGCTGCTCAGCCGGTCTGCGGATAGCGAGCCAGCCCGGACAGAAGCTCCGAAAACCGACCCGCGTGCGATCCCGGTTTCGCTGGCCAGCGTGCAGCAGATGGATCTAAGCGCGATGACCCAAAACATCGCACTGCCCTGTCTGTTGGTCTATGGGCAGAACGATCCGGCGGTGAGCGCACCCGCAATGCAAGAACAATCCCCCACGCTGCCACAGCACGTGCACCAGATCGTGTTCGAAAGCTCGGGGCATTTTCCGATGTTGGACGAGATCAGCAAGTTCAACCGCTTGCTGGCAGATTTCCTGAACTTGAATTCCGGCGAAAGTCCACGGCAATTGCAGCTCAAGGAAGAATGGAAACGCCGCGTGCGGTAGCATATCGCGATCTGCCGCACGGAGTGTGTTACTGCTTGACAAGCGCAGGCGGGTTGGCTATACTTATCATACAATCATAACAGGGCTAAAGCCATATTCCAGCAGGTCTTGTTTGCACGGGGAGCTTGGTCAGCCAGGCTGAGAGGAGAGCACTGCAGCTCTCGACCCGCAAACCTGATCCGGGTAATGCCGGCGGAGGAATCGCACTTGGAAAATTGGCAGTAAAGAACACTGCTAAGCGTTAGCCCAAAAGCCAGTCAGCCAATCTCCGGCTCGATAACGGCACAGCTCATTGGACACAATTCCTCCTCCGGCACAGATACGATCTGGCAGGAGGTTTTTATTTTGCGTGCAGTCATCTTTGCCAATGGAAGTCTGAACCTGCCAGTGGCGCTCTCGCCAGGTGATTTCATCATCGCTGCGGATGGCGGCGCACAGCATTGCCTGGCGCTGGGTTTGATCCCGGCAGTGGTGATCGGCGACCTCGATTCGCTGACCCCAGCAGATCTGGAAGCGCTCAAAGCCCAGGGCGCTGAAATCGTGCAATTCCCGGCGCGGAAGGATTTCACCGACCTGGAGCTGGCGATTAAGCATGCCAGGTCAAGCGGAGCAGAAGAAATCCTGATCCTGGGCGCCTTAGGTGAGCGCTGGGACCAGACACTGGCGAATGTGATGCTTCCGGCAGCCTTCTCTGATCTAAACATCCGCCTGGTGGACGGCAACCAGGAGTTCTTCTATCTCCGAACAGGTGAGACGATTACTATCAACGGTAAACCGGGTGATACGCTCTCGCTGGTGCCTTTGGGGGGTGAGGCACAGGGGATCACAACCGATAGGCTGGAATACCCCTTGCAGGGTGAGAATCTGCCCCTGGGCAGCACGCGCGGGGTCAGTAACGTATTGCTCGCAGAAGCGGCGCAGATATCGCTGCGCGAAGGTTTCTTGCTGTGTGTGGTAATGCACCAGCCAGATCAACCGGCCAAGTCCGATTAATGAGGTTCTAAAATGAACACAAGAACATCCTGTTCTCGAAATAAGAAATTCAGCCTGGCTGGCATTCGTTTGACCATCCTCATCGTGCTGGTGCTCACAGCTTGCACATCTACGACACCAGGTCCGGTGACCTCGCTCCCGGTCGCGACTCCCATAACAGAGCTGCGCACTTTACGGGTCATGACGCACGATTCATTCGCCATTTCCGAGGCGGTCCTGGCAGCCTTCGAGGCCGAAAACGGGGTCAAGGTCCAGTTCGTCAAGAGCGGCGATGTGGGCACTGCGCTGAACAAGGCGATCCTGTCCAAAAACAACCCGCTGGCAGACGTCTTCTATGGCGTGGACAACACATTCCTCAGCCGGGCGCTGACTGAAGGGATCTTCGAGGCTTATAACTCGCCGGGGCTGGCAGGCATCGCGGACGAATTCAAGCTGGACGCAGAAAACCGCGCCCTGCCGGTAGATTACGGCGACGTCTGCCTGAACTACGACAAGGCCTATTTTGCCAAAAACAACCTGCAACCGCCGGTTACCCTGGATGATCTACTCAAACCGGAGTATAAAAGCCTGCTGGTGGTCGAAAATCCAGCCACCTCATCGCCAGGACTGGCCTTCCTGCTCACCACCATCGGGAACTATGGCGACCCGGGCTATCTGGATTATTGGAAAAAGCTGGTGCAGAACGATGTGTTGGTAGTCGATGGTTGGGAGACAGCCTATAATACTGAGTTCTCGGGGGCAGCGGGCAAAGGCGCGCGGCCGATCGTTGTGTCCTACAATTCAAGCCCGGCTTTCGAGGTGATCTATGCCGAACCGCCGGTCGAGCAGCCCTCCAGCGCAGCGATTGTCAGCCCTAAGACCTGTTTC
>Ga0209254_10002647_pt1 | contig 16300 bp, 14 predicted proteins | sample FrelakmetDIP11DI_FD_187148 | JGI IMG/M metagenome (GOLD analysis project Ga0209254, IMG submission 187148) | Freshwater lake sediment microbial communities from the University of Notre Dame, USA, for methane emissions studies - DIP11 DI (SPAdes)... | ecosystem: Environmental > Aquatic >... | reverse complement strand
TGATGACATCGAGACTGCCGACAGGAAGTCCCGGTACCGCCGCCTGCGGCAGTACCATGAGATCATGTCCCGCCTGATGGAAACCCAGGCAGAGATTTCGGATATCATCGAGAAGGTTGATAACCTCATCAAAATCACAGAAGATATTTACTATGCCCGTGTCTACGCTTCGGCCCTGAATGTCCTCCGGATATCACAATGGCGGGCAGGAGTGAGCCGCAAGATCGATATCATCCGTCAGAACTATGAGATGTTATCCGATGAAGTCAATATCCAGCACTCAAATTTCCTTGAGATCATCATCATTCTCCTGATCGCATTTGAGATAGTGTTCTTCGCGTTGGGATGATCCTCTTTTATATATCCCCCTGTATAGCCGGCAAAATCACAGAATAAAGCCTATATGTGCTCCCTGCAAAGGAGAATGTAAGACTGCGGTGACCATTCTGATACCATGACCTCTCCTGCTGTCCTCATTCCCCTCACCATATTCTTTGCCCGGTTAGTGGAGACCAGTCTTGAGACCATCAGGACCGTCTATGTCAGCAGGGGACACCAGTATCTCTCTGCCGGGATCGGGGTGATCAAGGTGGCGTTCTGGCTGCTCTCTACCGGCCTCGTCCTGACCAACCTCGACAATATCTGGGGGATTCTTGCGTATATCGCCGGATACGGTGTTGGCACCATAATCGGGATGGAGATAGAGGAGCGGATAAGTATCGGGAACGTAGTGGTGCGGATCATCAGTGGAAAGGATCCACAGCCCCTGATGAGCAGACTCAAGGGAATGGGGTACGGAATCACGAGACTCGAGGGATCGGGGTATTTTTCTCCTGATGTTAGCGTGCTCCTGATGGTCGTACCCAGGAAAGAGCTTTCGCAGCTGCTGGAGATTCTGAAGAATGAATATCCAAGTCTCCTCTATACGGTGGAGGATGTCCGGAAGGCGAGCGACGTTGGAAAGATCTTCCATGGAAAACGTTCGAATTGGATCAAGAGGTTCTTCGGATGGTGAGGGGCTCCGTTTGTCCCCATCCATCCCTCGTACGAACTATCACCAGTACTAAAATCCCCGGTGCAGGCCATTCCTTCTGGCAATATCAATTGCGGTTCTGTATTCCCTTTCCGTAATCCCCCGCATCAGGGAATCCCTGAAGGGGTGACCAGTGTCTCCGGTAATCATGCCGCACGGCCGGTACTGGTCCATGATGTTTACATAGGCATCCCGGGAGATTTCCGAGGCGATGAATTCCATTACCCGATCAGAATCAGCCAGGTTGTCGGGCAGGACAAGGTGCCGGATAATGAGCCCTCGTTCAGCAATACCGTCCTGCATGAGAAGGTCCCCGGTCTGCCGCTGCATCTCCCGGATAGCCTCGTTCATGATCCCGACATACCCGGGTGCATCGGAGAGAGCCCGGGCTATCTCATCCTGTCCATACTTGGCATCCGGCATGTAGATGTCGATGACCCCGTCAAGCAGACGGAGCGTCTCAACCGAATCGTAGGTCCCGGTATTGTAGACGATAGGGATTCGCAGACCCTGTTCCGCAGCACTGCAGAGTGCCTTGAGGATCTGGGGGACAAAATGGCTCGGGGAGACGAGGTTGATATTGTGGCACCGCCGGTCCTGGAGGGAGAGCATCATCTCTGCCAGGATCCTGCACGGAATTTCATGCCCTTCCCTGAGCTGGCTGATCTGGTAATTCTGGCAGAAAACACATCGCGTATTGCATCCGGCAAAAAAGATAGTCCCGGAACCATATCTCCCTACCAGGGGTGGTTCTTCCCCGAAGTGAGGGCCGTAACTGGCCACAGACGGAAGGGTTCCGCTGCCGCAGTAGCCCCGCTCGTCAAGGGTCCGGTCCACCCCGCAGGTCCGCGGGCATACCCTGCAGGGGGAAAGAAGGGCAGCAGCATCCCGGGCACGCTGCCTGAGCTCACCGGTCTCATGGAGGTGAAGGTAGGACGGAATGGCCATCATACCGGGATTATCCTGTTCAGGGATTAAGTAATCACCGGGTCTGATGTTGCCCCGGGGTTCTGAAAATACCAAAAGAATAAAACAGCCAAAGGGGTATTGGACTAGTACCGGCTGTAGTATCGAAGCTGTGAAAGGTGATATACCATGGTAAAGCTGAATGCCGAGATGAAAGAGACCTTCGGAAAGATCAAGCTCTTTCCGGTTGCCACCGCGTCAAAGAGCGGGGTTCCCAATGTAGTCCCCATCGCATTTGTCAAGCTGGTGAGTGATGATACAATATGGATTGCAGACAATTACATGCACAAGACTCTCGCCAACCTCAAGGAAAACCCCGTCCTCTCAATTTACATCTATGATCCGGAAAGTAAGAAATGCTTCCAGATCAAGGGGAAGGTGACGGTGAAGACCAGCGGGCCGGAATTTGAAGAGATGAAGGGATGGGTCAAGGGGAAAAAGCCCGATGCCCCGGCAAAAACCCTCCTGGTCATGACGGTTACCGAGGTCTTCCTGTGTACCCCCACAGCGGAAGCCGGAAAAAAATTGGTTTAATTATCTCTTCTTTTTCTGTTCGATGAGCCGGGCCTGGATCCCGTAGTATGCGGATACTCCGATGGCATGGCACTGGTCGATGGCATCGCTGTCAAACGAGACCAGTTCATCGGAATAGACAGCTTCCGGGGACGATCGGCCGAGGACCCGGCAGCATCCCTTGTAGAGCAGGAGATCAACCGTGCCCGTGACCTTCTCCTGCGATGCGGCAATGAATGCGTTCAGGTCATGGAAGAGCGGTTCATGCACCAGTCCCATGTAGGCCAGTTCCGACCACTTGTCATCCACCAACCGTTTGAAGGCCAGCTCCTGGCGGGTGAGGGTGAGGTGCTCGAGATCGGCATGGGCAGTCAGGATGACGGTTGCTGCGGGATGCTCGTAGATTTCCCGGGCCTTGAGCCCGAGAATCCTGTCCTCGATCATATTACTCCTCCCGATACCGTGCTTTCCGGCCAGAGTATTCAGGGTATCGATGAGATCAGCCCCGCTCATATCATTCCCGTTCAGACTGACCGGTACCCCCTTGAGGAATCCGATGGTGATCATATCAGGTATATCAGGGGCTTTTTCAGGAGAGACGGTCCAGCCATAGATCTCCTCCGGAGGATGGAAGGCAGGATCTTCAAGGCGTCCGCCTTCGATGCTCCGGCTCCAGAGGTTCTCATCGATGCTCCACGGCTTCTCCTTAGCCACGGGCACCGGTATGTTATGCTCCTGTGCGTACACGATCTCCCACTCGCGGGTAAGGTTCAGTTCACGGATGGGTGCAACCACTTCGAGACCTGCGATCCGAAAGATAAAGTCAAACCTGAGCTGGTCGTTACCCTTCCCAGTGCAGCCATGGGCAACGGTGGGTGCTCCTTCATGGAGGGCGACCCGGACGACCTCTTCCGCAATAAGAGGCCGTGCCAGAGCTGTGCCCATGGGGTATCCCTCATACGACCCGTTGGCCCTGATGGCCGGAAAGAGGAACCCGTGAACAAATTTCTCCCGTGCATCGATTGTATAATGTGCATCAGCCAGCACCTTTCCCTTCCCGGTGGCAGCTGCTATCTCGTCGTCCCGTTGTCCGACATTAACGACAACGGTTACCACCCGGTCAAAGTCATACCGTTCCCGGAGAAGCGGAATGCATACCGAGGTGTCAAGACCCCCCGAATATGCCAGAATGACAGTTCCTTTTCCCATGAGATTATTCCAACCTGATAGTTATCATTCCCGTGATACCTATCATTGTTACGTCGATGATAATAATGGTATCAGAAGACTTGCCGGCCGGAACAGATGCGGTATACCGGGCAATTCAGGGTTCCTGTGAATGATGCTCTGATTCCCTCTAATAGAATACATCCTGGGTCAGGAACCGCCTTTTAAAAGAAAAAAGAAAAATGTCTTCCCTGCTACGTCTCTCATGAGGGGATGTACGGACTATTTTCCCTGGTGGTAGTGAGAGAGCGGTTCAATAGTTATCTGTTCCTTCTGGATGGCCTCTATTGCCAGAGCTGCAGCCCGTGCCGCCTGGACGGTGGTGATATACGGGACACCGTAGTCAACGGCCGCCCGCATGATCTGGTAATGGTCCTGACGCGACTGCTTGTCAGATGGCGTGTTGATGATCAGCCGTATCTCACCCTGCCGGAGGAGATCGATCACGTTCGGAGACCCCTCCTGGACTTTCCGGACCAGGTTCGCCTCGACACCGGCCTGGGAGAGGTAGTCAACAGTTCCCGCTGTGCCGTAGAGCGAGAGGCCAAGGGAACGGAGTTTCCGTGCTATAGGGATGACCTCATCCTTCTGCTCTGATATGACCGAGATGAAAATATTCCCCCTGACCGGGAGCTCGTTATCGGCTGAAATGGATGCCTTGTAGTAGGCCCGGCCAAAATCATAATCGATTCCCATCACTTCCCCCGTGCTCTTCATCTCCGGCCCGAGCACGGTATCCACCCCTGGCAGTTTGTTGAAGGGGAGGAGAACCTCCTTCACTGCAACATGGCAGAATGGCCGTTCCTCATATCCGATATCCTTCAGCTTCCGTCCCAGCATCGTTTTGGCTGCGATCTTGGCCAGAGGTATTCCTGTAGCTTTGCTGACGAAGGGAACTGTCCGGCTGGCCCGCGGGTTTGCTTCAAGGACGTAGACGATATTGTCCTTGACTGCCAGCTGGATGTTGACCAGGCCGATAACCCCGATTCCGAGAGCTATATCCCTCGTGTAGGCCTTTATACGGTCCAGGAGTTCCGGTGAGAGTGACTGGGTGGGGATAACGCAGGCAGAGTCCCCTGAATGCACACCCGCCTCCTCGATATGCTCCATGATGCCGCCAATGAGCACCTCCTCGCCATCACAGACGGCATCCACATCCAGCTCGATGGCATTCTGGAGGAACGAATCGATCAGGACCGGGTGATGCCTGCTCACCCTGACCGCTTCCTTCATGTACGACTCAAGTTCGATCTCATCGTGCACAATCTCCATGGCCCGGCCGCCGAGGACATATGATGGCCGGACCAGAACCGGATACCCGATGGCTGCTGCCTTGGTCCGTGCCTCCTCAAGCGAGTATGCGGAACTATTGGGCGGAGCCGGGATATCCAGCCGCTGAAGCAGCTCACTGAAACGGTCACGGTCTTCCGCAATATCCATCGAGTCCGGGCTTGTCCCCAGTATCCGGGTCTTCATGCCGATCCGCTGGATCTCCTCATGGAGAGGTACTGCCAGGTTCACTGCATTCTGGCCGCCGAACTGCACCATGACCCCGCAATAATTGTCTTTTTTAAGGACATTCATGATATCCTCAAGGGACATCGGCTCAAAGAAGAGGCGGTCAGATGTATCAAAGTCGGTTGAAACGGTCTCGGGATTGTTATTCACGATATGGACTTCGATATTTTCTTCCCGAACTGCCTTTACTGCGTGTACCGTACAGTAGTCAAACTCGATTCCCTGTCCGATCCGGATGGCACCTGACCCGAGGATAAGTACCTTCTGCCGTTCGTTTGGCGGGATCTCGCACTCATCGTCCCAGGTGGAATAGAAATAGGGGGTCTGGGCTGGAAATTCTGCGGCACAGGTGTCTACCATCTTGTATGTCGGATCGCCACTGAGGGCATGGATATCTTCTGGGCTCATGCCCGTCAGGGTAGCGATATCGCCGATGGTGAACCCGTACTGCCTGGCGAGGAGAATATCCCCGGGCCCCGGGCTGGCAGCGATCTTCTTCTCAAGGTTGACGATGTTCCTGATCTTTTCGAGGAAGAACGGGGCAATGTGCGTGAGTGAATGGACCTCTTCAACAGTGAAACCGACCCTGAATGCATCGAAGAGCGCTCCAAACCGCTCATCTGTCGGGCGGGACAGGATCATCCGGATCTCACTGGGGTTCGTATGGTAATTGATATCAGTATCCAGAGAACGGAGGGCTTTTTTAAAGGCTTCTTCAACACACCTCCCGATAGCCATGACCTCTCCGGTACTTTTCATCGCCGTGGTCAGGGTCCGGTCAGCATTCTTGAACTTGTCGAACGGCCAGCGGGGGACCTTGACGACGATATAATCGATGGCCGGCTCAAACGATGCCGGGGTGCATCCGGTAACCGAATTGATAATCTCATCGAGCTGGAGACCAATGGCGATCTTTGCAGCAACGCGGGCAATGGGGTATCCCGTGGCCTTTGATGCCAGGGCGCTCGAGCGCGAGACTCTCGGGTTGACCTCGATGACCCTATAGTCCCCGTCCTGGTAGGCAAACTGGATGTTGCACCCGCCCTGCACGTCCAAAGCCCTGATGATCTTGATTGATGCACTCCGCAACATCTGGAATTCATCGTCCCGGAGAGTCAGGATGGGCGCAACGACCACACTTTCGCCGGTATGGATCCCCATGGCATCGACGTTCTCCATGCCACAGACGATGATACAGGTATCCGAAGCATCCCGCATCACCTCGAACTCGATCTCCTTCCAGCCCACCACGCTCTCTTCCACCAGCACCTGGTGGATCCGGGAGCGGGTGAGGCCGATTTCAACGATCCGGATCAGCTCGTCCCTCGAATGGGCGATACCACCGCCAGAACCCCCCAGGGTATACGCGGGGCGGATGATGGCCGGGAGGCCGACAATCTCCATAGCCTCATCAATCTGGTCGGTGGAGTTGAGGATCATGCTCTTGGGAACCGGCTCCCTGATATGCTCCATCAGGGCCCTGAACTTCTCCCGGTCTTCGCCCTGGTAGATCGCATCCAGGGGCGTGCCAAGGATCTCAACCCCCTTCAGGGCACCCCGTTCGGCGAGTTCGGCGGTCATGTTCAGGCCGGTCTGCCCGCCCATTCCTGAAAGGATGCCGTCCGGCCTCTCCTTCTCAATGATCTTTTCGATAATGTCAGCCTTGATGGGCTCAATGTAGATCACATCCGCCATTTCAGGATCAGTCTGGATCGTAGCAGGGTTCGAGTTGACGAGGATGACCTTTACCCCTTCCTCGCGGAGAGCACGGCACGCCTGTGAGCCTGAGAAATCGAATTCGGCGGCCTGACCGATCTGGATAGGTCCTGACCCGATCAGGAGGACGGATCTGATATGCTGTTTGCGGGGCATCAGGACAGCCTCCGGAACATGGTATCAAAGAAGGGTATTTCCGTGTCATGGGGACCTCCATGGGCTTCCGGGTGGAACTGGACACAGGTAATATCCAGGTATTCATTCTCGAAACCCTCAAGCGTCCCGTCATTGACATTAGAATAGAGCACACCGCACCCTTCAGGGAGGGAATCGGCAGCAACGGTAAATCCATGGTTCTGGGTGGTGATGTAGATGGTTCCGTCCTTGTATCGTACCGGCTGGTTACTCCCCCGGTGACCAAATTTCATCTTATACGTTGATCCCCCGAGGGCAAGTCCGCAGACCTGGATGCCCATGCATATCCCGTAAATCGGCAGGGTTCCGGCCAGGTCACTGATGCAGCGGATAGCCTCGCGGGCAAGGACCGGATCACCGGGGCCATTGCTGATGAAGAGAGCATCGGGCCGGCATGCTGCAACCTCATCAGCTGGTGTGTTGTAGGGAAACACATGGATGTCAGCATGCCGGTTCCTGAGGGAGATGATCATATTTTTCTTGATTCCGAGATCGATTACGGCAATCCTCCTGCCCGAACCCTCGATATGGTAGGGTGCACGGCATGAGACGGCCGGTATGAGGTCACGATCAGATATGGGCGGTATGTTCCGGGCGCAGGCAACAGCGTACTCCCCATTATCATCTCCTACAACCAGGGTTGCCCGGAGCGCTCCCTCCTGCCGGGTTTTGATAGTGAGCATCCTGGTGTCCACCCCCTGGATCCCGAGCAGGCCGTTCTCTTCAAAATAGTGGATAACAGAGGGTTCTGACTCAGGGGCCCTGCAGATCTCCCGTGCCACACAACCCTGTGCCCAGACCTTCGGGTGCTGGAAGTTTTTCGGGTCTACCCCGTAATTCCCGATCGTGGGAAAGGTAAACATCAGAATCTGTCCATGGTAACTGGGATCGGTAAGTGCCTCCATGTAACCCGACATCTGGGTGGTAAAAACCAGTTCGCCCGAGCACTCTCCTTCCGATCCGAAACCTTCACCTGCGACATAGGTGCCATCCTCAAGACCCAGAACCGCCTTCATCGTTCCATATGTAGTGGGAATGATTCCTTTTAATAAGTAGCGGACTGAAAAGAGAGCGGTTTTCAGACGGATTCAGAACCGGTCACCTCAGGGTGGGTGTTCCGACCTGGTAAAACCCTGTTATTTCGTCCATTCCAGGTCTCCCGCACATGGAAATTATTGGTAATTTTTTGATATCATCAGATATTAACACCTGATTTTAGAAAATAAATGTTTAAAACCGATCAATCCCAGAATAATAAATTTTAAGTTGGAATAATAACCATTTGTGAGCATGGCTGTGCCAACGAAGATTTTCTTCACCAAGGGAGTCGGCATTCACCGGGACCGGCTTGCCTCTTTTGAGCTGGCACTCAGGAAGGCAGGAATCGAGAAATATAACCTTGTTTATGTCTCAAGCATCTTTCCTCCCAACTGCAGGATGATCACTGTTGATGAAGGACTAAAACAGATTGAACCAGGTTCAATAACTTACTGCGTCATGGCTAAGAACGATACAAATGAACCGAACCGCCTTATATCAGCAGCCATAGGGCTTGCCCTCCCCAAGGACGCCCATGAATACGGGTACCTGTCAGAGCACCATGCCTATGGAGAAACGGCAGACAAAACAGGAGACTATGCCGAAGATCTTGCTGCCACCATGCTTGCCACGACATTGGGGATCGAGTTCGATATCAACCGGGCCTGGCAGGAACGGGAACAGATCTACAAGGCCAGCGGTAAAATTATCAAGACAACCAATATCTGCCAGTCAGCCCAGGGCGATAAAAACGGGTTATGGACGACTGTCATTGCTGCGGCAGTCTTCATCATCGATTAGTTATCGCACCAGGTATCCCAGGGTCCGGAACCTCTCCTTCTCCACGGGAATTCTCCTGAGCCAGGAACATCGACAACACGGTTTTTTTGGGATTCTGTCAACCGGAAGGGACAAAATAAATATTCCCGCTAAAAAAATTGAAAGGTTGATGCTGAGCGGAATCACATTGAAGCTATCGGATGAGGTTGATGAAATAAGTCGGTATATTGTGATTTATTAACAAATAACTGCCAATAAATTTTCACCCATGATCTGATTTATTAATACTTGGCACAATATCATCAAATTAATAAATTATGGTACTTTATGAAGAAAAATTACAGAAAAGGAGGTGTTCCAGGATGGTGACGAAATCCCGGGCCATCCTCAGGGAATGACGGCCAGCCGTATACCTGTCATCTGTGTGATCATCCTCGTCCTCATGATCAGTTTTTCAGGATGCATCAAACCACCAGAGAATAGCGGCTCATCCGGGGGGGGCGACTCCGGATCCTGGTTTGGTGGCGGTGGTAAAACCACACCAGGAACGGGCAGTGGAACGAAGGGAACCACCGGAACTCCTGTAACTTCAACGGCAACACCGGTAGCTAACGAAACGTCGGTACTAGTACCGGCCACGCCATACCCGGTCGAAACCACCCCCCCGGTTACCTCTTCGTTCACCCGGCTCCCGGACTATACTCTCAACGAGACCCCGTTCATCGCGATATTTTACGACACCATAGTTTTTAGACAGAACCGCACTGCCTACACCTATCAGCTCGAGCGCCCGCCGCTGGTCATCGAGATGTGTATCAAGCCCAATATGACTACCAGGACAATCTGGTATGAAAATACCGCAGGGGATGGGAAAACCCAGAAGGTCACCACCTTCAGCCCTTCAGCATGGTTTGAAGTCACCGTACGGGACCCGGCAACCGGCACCATTATCGCACAGGAAGGGTTTGCTAAGGCCTACAGTGTTGATACCGGGAAAAAGCTGACAATCCGGTCTGCCGGCACCTACCTCATTGAATTCAGTGGAAACGAACTGTCTGCTGAGATCCAGATCCGGGTACCACAGACAGAAAGCCAGACTGGTCAGCCGGTAAAGAATCTCTCCTGCAGCCTCTGAAAGAGTCAGGGAGGGTCCTCGGGGGGCATGCCCTCCAGGTCCTCCAGTTTATTTATGTTGGTAAAACTGATGAGTGTCGGGTCATCAGACCTGAGTTCTTCAATACTGATGAAGCGCGAATGAAGACTTACCACCATGTCACGGAGAGAAAGTGATTCATGGTTCTCCAGGTAATTCACGAGAGGTTTTTTCCGGTATACTGCATGGAGTGGTTCAAGCATATCCGGATTCCACGAGGGAATTGCTGCGTCATAATCTCCTATTGATTCAAAGAGCCGGTGCACAACCTTTGTGGAGACACAGGGCATATCACAGGCACAGATAAAGAGGAGATCCCCCCGGGCTGCTATAACACCCGCATGAATTCCCCCGATGGGTCCAATCCCTTTCTTGATGTCATGGACACACCGGACATCATACAGGTGGGAAAACCGTTCACACTGTTCAGGATTCTTGGCTACGAGCACAATCTCATCAACAACCGGGCTGAGCGACTCGATCAGCCGTTCGATGAAGGTCTTTCCAAGGTACTGGAAAAAGTACTTCTCCATTCCATTGACCCGGCGGGCTTCTCCCCCGACAAGCACGATCGCCGCTCTCACCGGCCTGCCCCCAGGCTCTTTCCGGGTAGTATCGGGTCACAGGTACTTGCAGAGGAGGAAACGGGGGTCACTGCAGGTATTTGGATAATCCTGGAAATCATGGCAGCGACCGGCAGGCCAGCTGCTCCTGTGGGGGGAACAAGAATCTTCATACTACCCGATGGTATGCTTGAATTATTCTCAATTGGGGGTTATCTGGTAAAACTTCTTTTGTTCCTGCGCTCCAGTTCAAGCAGCCAGAGCTTGATCTCAGGGTCCGGAGTAAATCCGCCCGGGCCGGTTCGGGAAACGACGCGGTGGCAGGGAACAACAAGGGGAACAGGGTTCCTCCGGAGTGCCTGACCGACGACACGGGGAGCAGTACCGGTCCGTTCTGCAATCTCGCCATAAGTTACCGTTTCACCATAGGGTATGTTCTGCACCTCCTGGTATATCCTGGCATATGTTTCACCGGGAGGAGGAGAACCGGAAACCAGGGAGGTAAGATCGACCTGCTGCCCCGCAAGGTACCGGCTGATGAGAACCGGGACTGGTCCGGTAATTGCATTTCGGGAGAACCGTACCCGGTGGACAACGGCACCATACCACCGGACATGTACAAACCAGAGGCCGAAGCGGGCCGAACCTTCAGTTATTTCCATGATTCCACGATCTCCTCGAAGGAGTCAATCGTACATTCAGACATCTCCTCGCGGATCCAGGCGGGGAGGCCGTTTCTCACCCGGGGTTCCAGGAACCTTCTCTCCCCGAAAACGAGGATTCCCCTGTCCTCAGGTGTCCGGAGGACTCTCCCGATCGCCTGCTGGGCCCTGTTCAGGGCGGGAAGGGTATAACTGATGAACTCACCATCAGCACCGAACTTGTGCCTGTAATAATCGATCGTCATCTGCCGCACCCGGTTATAGGGGGCAAGGGGAAACCCGATTACCATGGCTCCGGAGAGGAGCTCCCCCCGGTAATCGAGTCCTTCGCTCCATTTACCGCCACATACGGCAAAGAGCAACCCTGAAGACCCGCGGGACGGGAGCGAAAGGAAGGTCTTGAGCGCTTCTCCTGCTGAACGGGCATCCCTGGGTTCAATAATCAGGTTCCGGGCCTTGAGCGAGGGCTCCAGCAGCCGGGCATAATAATCAAGGATCTGGTAGGACGGGAAGTAAACGGCAAGGTTACCGTTCAAACAGGAGAACAGCGAAATATACCGGGCGATCCGGGATGAGTTCTCCTTATTCTCCCGCATGGAAAATGCAGTGGTGATATCACCGGTGCAGAGGACCAGGCGGTTTTTCCTGGGAAAGGCATTCGGCACAGAACAGGTCCGGACAGGCAGGTCAGAAAAATAGTATTTCCGGTAACTACCAACAGGGGAGAGAGTGCCGGAGATGAGGATGCAGCAGTGGTGCATGAGTGCAAGTTCGCAAAGCCGGCCGGAAGGATCGATGTTCCTGACCTCAAGGAAAATATCCCGTCCGTCCTTCCGGTATACCGTGAGCGTGCAGGGATCCGATACCTGGCAGGAGAGCCGTACAAGAAACGCGGTGAGGGTCTCGACAGCGGTTGTGCTGTATTCCCCTGCCATCATGTTTCTCTCCCGGATGTGCTCACTGATCTGTATCATGTCATCAGAAAGCTCTGAAAGGTCGCGGTATAGTGATCCTCTTACCACCATCCGGTCAAAGATGGCGGGATCAAACCAGTCCTCGGCTTCACACGAGTTCCGGAGCCCTGCCATGAAGGCTGCAATATTTTTCAGGACCTGCCGGACCGCCGCAGCGGACCTGAGGTGTTTGCGCAGGGAAGCCAGCTCACGTTCGGCCTGGGCCAGCGCGGATTCCGAGATGACAACGGTCAAAATTCCCTGCATGACCTCTCCGCAGTTGTGGGCCTCATCCATGAGGAGGAGGACCTCAGCCGGCTCGATCCCGATCGAGCTATACAGCTGGTTCCGGATCTCCTGGTCGAAGAGATGGTGATAGTTCACCACAATGACATCTGACCGCTGTGCAGCAAGGACCAGCATCTCGTAGGCGCAGACTCCTGCCCCGATATCCCGCAGCTCATGGGGCCAGGCCAGTTCCCGGGAGATCCGCTCAGCCCTGCTCTTCAGGGCTGTTGACGGCAGGATACGGAGCGCTGTACCATCTCCCCCTGCAAAAACCCTGCTCCTGATATAATGGGGGCAGATGATCGGATGATCAGCGTCCTGTTTCCTGATCTGACGGACAATAACCGGGTCCTTTGATGGATTGAGCGCACCCTGTTCAGCCCGCTCACGCATCAGCGAGGTCGATACCGCCTTTACCCCTTCACATCTCCGGTATACATCCCCTTCACCGGAAAGAAGGCAGAGGTTCCGTTTTCCAATCAGGTAGGAGTAGGTAAAGGGTCTCTTCCGGGACCTGATAAGCTCAAGTTCACGGATAAAGGTATTCAGCTGGCTGATGGTCCGGACAGCCACGATAATCTTTCTTCCCCCGCTCCGGGCGAGAAGCGCGGAGACGACACTTGATTTTCCGCTCCCTGTCGGTGCATCGATCATGGCAATCCCCCCGTCATGGGCACACTGTGCAGCCAGTTCCAGCATATCCCGCTGGTAGGGCCGGTAGGCCTGGTACGGGAACCAGGAGTCAAGCTCGTCCATTACCATACTTATTGGTCGGGACTGTTTTTTATTCTTCCAGAGGAGATATCTCTAGCCATGGCAGTCCATCCCATCGAATACCGGTATGGAACTCCGGAGATGCGTGCCATCTGGAGCGAGGAGAACCGGTTTGCCTGTATTGTTCAGACCGAGGTCGCGCTTGCCAGGGCAGGATCAGAATTCGGACTGGTGCCGCCGGTTGCAGCTGATATCATCGAAAAGAATGCATCCCGGGCACGGCTCTCCCGGGCCAAAGAGATCGAGGCAGAGATCAACCATGACATGATGGCAATCGTCAAAGCTATCGCTGAGGTTTGCGGGGAGGCGGGGGGATGGATCCATTATGGTGCAACCTCAAATGACATCCTTGATACTGCTACCGGGCTCCAGCTGAAGGCCTCTCTCGAACTCCTTGGCCCCAAGCTCCGGACTCTCCTGACCGTTCTCATACAAAGGAGCCATGAGACCAGGCATCTCGTCTGTGCAGCCCGGACCCATGGTCAGATCGGGGTGCCTACAACCTACGGGCTCAGGTTCGGGATATGGGCCAGTGAGGTTGCCCGCCACCTGGACCGGCTCTCCGAGATTACCCCCCGGGTTGCCGTAGGGCAGCTCACCGGGGCGGTCGGGACGCAGGCAGCCCTGGGTGAGAAGGGGATAGAGATCCAGGACCGGATGATGAAACTCCTGAATCTCACTCCGGTTGAGGTATCGAACCAGCTCATCTCCCGCGACCGGTATGCTGAGTATTTCATGTTCCTGGCTGGTGTGGCCACAACCCTTGACAAGATCGCAATAACACTGCGGACCCTCCAGCGAAGCGAGATTGCAGAAGTCGAGGAGGCATTCGGCAGAGACCAGGTAGGATCGAGCACCATGCCCCACAAGAGAAACCCCATCAGGAGTGAACAGGTCTCCGGCCTGGCACGGATTGTCAGGGCTGCAGTTGAGCCCGCCCTCCAGAACAATACGCTCTGGGACGAACGTGACCTCACCAACTCATCCTGCGAACGGGTCCTTTTTCCTGAAGCAACTATTCTTGCCGACCACATCATACAGCTGCTTACCACGGTGCTTGAGAGTCTGACCCTCCGCCCGGATAATATCAGGAAAAACCTGGAGCTCCTCCATGGCGTCAACATGGCAGAATCGGTCATGGTCAGCCTGGCACGGAAGGGGATGGACCGTCAGGAAGCCCATGAGCTGGTAAGGCTTGCCAGCATGGAGGCGCTGGGGAAGAGAATACCACTGGAGGAGTCCCTGGCTCACACCACGAAGGTTACTGCCTGTCTCTCTCCTGGAGAGATTCATGATCTGCTCGACCCGGATCGCTATATTGGCACCGCTGTCCGGCAGGTCGAGAGGCTGGAGAAGAAGCTTGCAGCAAAGTACCTGAAGGGGTAAGGGGGAGAGTTCTCCTTTTTCCACCTGAGCAGGATAACCATACATACCGGATCGAACGCGGTTGTTCCCGTTCATACCCTGACTCGTAACACACGCCAGTTAAGGAAGGATATATATTCATTTCTGTGATGAAGATTCTCCCAGGGAACGGTTATTAGTCTGGAAATGGAAACAGCTCCATGCTAACCTCTTACTGGTGGCGACAAGGGGGTGCTTTGGAATGGAAACACCAAAGAACAGCAAGAAGCAGGCGAATCTGGCCGAAAGCAGTCTTCAGATACCCATCTTTTATAAAATGATGATCAGTATGCTCTCGGTTTCGGCTATACCGATCTGCCTTGTGGGTATCATGGCTGTGGGGGGAACCGGGTCAATTATTGCTGCCCTCGGGCTTGAAGGAACTATCGTACTTGTCACTCTGATTACACTGACCGGGGTTCTGGTCTGCAGTTACTATCTCACCCGGATCATTACCGGGCCTATTGTTCTGCTCTCAAACGTGGCAAACGACCTCTCCCGGGGAATCCTGGATCAGCCCGAACTGCCAATCTCACGGAACGATGAGATCGGAACACTTTCACGGGCATTCGATAAAATGATGAACACATACCGGCTCCTTGATACCCTTGCCAAGGAGCAGCAGTAAGACCTGGTGATGGTATGCACGGTATCACAAGGGATATAGGGAGATGGTAGTGATGGGCGAAAGTTCCTCTCTATTGAGGTATTCGGGAGAGAAAACAGCAAGCATGTCGCTGCCGAAGCTGGAAAATTTTCTTAAATTTGGTGGGGTACAGAAAGCCCTCCTTATCCGGAGTGATGGAACAGTCATCACTCATGCCGGATACCCGGAAGAAGATTCGGGGGGGCTTCTTGCGAGTATCTCTCTTCTCATCGCAGAATCGGGAATTATCGCGGGAATGATTCAGAACGGCACCCTCTCCCTGATTTTTCTCGAGTTCGATGACAAAATCGTCTTGATCCAGGAAATAGCTTATAATCGGTACATCGTCATTATTGCCAATTCGGATGTTAATATCGGGCAGATCAGCTATCACCTGAAGAAGGAGAAACTGATACCGGTATCCTGTACATGAAACAATCGATTCCCGAAGGGACACCGATTGGTGAAATAGAGACTACCCTAGAATGGCTTCTCTCACACACCACCGGATTCCTGGGCGCGATCCTGGTCCGAATTTATACTGGTGAGGGATTCATCCTCATACACTACGGATGTCCGGTTGGTTTCTCCTTCCGGATGGGAAACCGGGTGGTCCGTGGAGTGGCAGCACAGCAGTTATTTGCATCGCAGGATGTGATAAACGCAAGCCTGCGAAAGTATACTATTCAGGAGTTCCAAGATGCCCTGACTCTGGGGGGGCCGGAAATACTCATTCCGGGTAGTGGAGAAGTGCTGCAAAAACCGTTACCCAACCGTGTCTTTTCACCAGTCGCCACTGAGAGAGGGTTCCTCTTTGGAGAAGTTCGGCAGGGAGCGGCAGAACCGCTCCGCCAACAGGTCAAGGTCGCTG
>Ga0209254_10002646_pt1 | contig 16300 bp, 16 predicted proteins | sample FrelakmetDIP11DI_FD_187148 | JGI IMG/M metagenome (GOLD analysis project Ga0209254, IMG submission 187148) | Freshwater lake sediment microbial communities from the University of Notre Dame, USA, for methane emissions studies - DIP11 DI (SPAdes)... | ecosystem: Environmental > Aquatic >... | reverse complement strand
CATTACCCCCAACGCCGTCGTCGCCACCGTCGCGGCAACCAGCTCTTGCGGCCGCCTCTCGTGGCAAACCGCGCCCATGAATCGCTTGCGGCTGGCACCGAGCAGCACGTCATAACCGGCTTCCGCGAGTCGGCTCAGATTCGCCATCAGAACCAGATTGTCCTCCTTGCGTTTTCCGAAGCCAATGCCGGGATCAAGAATAATGTTTTTCTTCGCAATGCCAGCAGCTTGGGCCATTCTCGCGCGCTCGAGCAAGAACGCCAAAACCTCCTCGACGACGGCGTCGTAGTAAGGATTGTCCTGCATGGTCTTGGGTGTTCCCTGCATGTGCATGAGCACAATCGCTGCCTCACGCTCGGCCACCAGGGGAAACGTGCCGGGATCGCCGCGGCCGGCGGACACGTCGTTGATCAAGTCCGCGCCGACATCCAGCGCGGCAGCGGCGACTTCGGCTCGCGTGGTATCCACGCTGATCAGGCGATCCTCCGGTAAACACAAGCGCAAGCGCTCGATGATCGGCACGACGCGTGCGATCTGATCGACGACGCTTACCGGCTCCGAACCCGGCCGGGTCGACTCGCCGCCGATGTCGATGATGTCCGCGCCGTCCTCGACCATCTCGAGCGCGTGATGGAGGGCTACCTCTGGCTCGCGAAAAAGGCCACCGTCGGAAAAACTGTCGGGCGTCGCATTCAAGACGCCCATAATCAGGGGTTTGCCTGGCCGCTGCAGGTTCTCGGTTCGCTTCATATTCATACCGGATGCACGGGTGGGCGGTTTAGCTGCCCGGCACACGCAAGACATTCAACCTAGCGTGCTGTTGTTGTCGAACTGGGCAAACCATTGCCCGGTATCCAGGGGCGACGAGGGGTCGTAATACAGCGAGCGCATCTTGAGATGACCGAATGCACCCAGCTCCGGTCCCGGCATCATGGTGCGGAAGGCGACGCCGCCCATCAACTGATGCGTGATAGTCTGGAACAGTCGTGACAGCCGCCCATTTCTGACCATGGTGTCGAGCATGTTTGGTCCTGCGATCAGATAGATGTTGCGGTAACCGAGGTCGCCGAGCGCCCTGACCAGGGGGGCGCCTTCGACTCTCTGATTGTTGCCGGCAAGAATTACTCCATAGCCCTGATCGCGCCAGTCGGCCACCTTGGCTGGATCAGCACCTTCCCCCGTGGCAATGTAGCAGGCCTGCCCATACTCCCGAATCGATGCCGGCATTGGGAAATCCAGACTCCCGCTCGCGATGACAATGGCCGGCTGGGGATCGAGGCCATTCCGCCTGCGCCACGCCGTCAGGTCGGCGTCCTCTTCCCTTAGGCCGACTTGTAGGATGTTTCCCAGACGCCCCTGCGCCAACGCACGCAAATAGCCGCCATGGGTGATCAGGCAATCCGCTTGCGCCTCCAGTTCCAGGAACAAACGGAAATCGTCGGGGGTGGTCAGACTTCTTGGGAGGTAGGTCTCCCCGCTGGCCTGGTCCTCAAGAGCAATGCGGCCATCCAGGCTGGCCAGGAAGTTGGCGTAAACAAACGGCGCCTCGGGCGTCCCCAGCTGGTGCAGATTCAAACCCAGATAGAGACCCCGCAAAGGCACCGCTTCATAGGGCGGCGGGTAGAGCCGGAAAACTCTTTTGCTCACGGGGATGCAGCCATCCGATTCCACGGAACACGGCAAGATGGTCCGATCGAAGACGCGGGCGCAGCCACTCCGGGCTTTAAGTGGCGCTGGATAATGCCTAAAGTTCTATCGGGTCGCGGAGGCGGCCCGCAACCAGATCGGGCCGCCAGACTTCAGCGCCATGGCCCGGATTGAGCATAACGCCGGTTCCTCATCCAGTGATGAAAGGTTTATTTGGCCGGTTCCGTTTTGCTGGGGCCGGAACTCTTGTCGGACATGTCGTGTCCGGCATGACCGCCTTTGCCCGCGCCGCCGCCGCTCTGGCCGGGGCCCGCGCCCCCGCCGCCGGCACCCGCGCTGACACCTTGCGCTTGGCGCATGCCGATGGCGCCACCCGAGGCTTTGGCGATGTTTTCCGCGGTCAACCCGCCCAAGGCGACGGCGTTGTCGACCACGTAAGTCGTGACCGCCGAGACATCCATGCGGTCGGCGAGCGGGCTGGTGACCACCGCTTTCACAGGATCGGCGGATACTGCGCCTGGAGCTGGATACGCAGTAATCACGATGGGATAGGCTGCGGAGGCCGGGACCGTGACCGAATACTTGGAGCCGGCGAACTGGGCGGTTAGCACAACCGATCCCGATTTATCCTTCACCTCGATCCTGCCCTCATTGATGGGGCCCTTCTGGTCGCTTACGCTCCCGCTGAGTTTTGCCTCCGTCTTGACCGAACTCGATGAACTGCTGCCCGGACCACTATCACAGCCGGTGAACAATGCCCCCGCGAAGGCGATGGAAACCGCGCAAAGTCCAGAGTGCAACAAGGAATAGCGTTTTTCGATTCGTATTTGTTTCGACATTTTCATAAAAACCATTGCCGTTAATGATTTAATTGAACGCCTGTGCGCTTATTGGGGCACCCACGATATGCTTCCGCCACCAAGCGAGCCAGCCCGTCTTATAGCACAGAAAATTACAGCGTGTACATCATCGCCCGATGCGACTTTCCCCAGTGCGGGACATTGATTCTCCCATACCGCTTGGCGATTCGCTCACGTCATGCAGGCATGGCTCTTGTGCGTTCCGAATCCCGATGTAGCCGGATGCTGGGACGGGGATGACGCTACCCGTTCGATTCGGTGGCTGCGGGTGCCTTGTGGTTCTTGACCTCGCCACGCTGGATGCGGGTGTATTCCTCCAACTGCCGCTTGGCGGCGTCAAAAGCGTCGCGCAGCGCTACATACAGGTCCTCGTAGGCTTGTCGGTCGTGATGGTCGCGGCTGACGATGATGTGCTTCTGGGGAACGCTCAGGTCGATGCGAACATGAAAGAGATTACCTTGGTGCTGGTGGCGATGCTCCGCCTCCACAGCGACCTTGCAGCTTATGATCTGATCGCAAAACTGCTCCAGCTTCGCCGTCTTCTCCCGGATTTTCGTCTCGACGGCGTCGGAGTGTGGGAGGCCACGAAATGTAATCTCTAATGGTACTTGCATATCATATCCCGTTGAATCAGTTGTTTAAGAACAAAAGAACCCTGTTTCTTGGAAAAAAACTGGTCGGCGATGATGGGTCTTGTCGAGTCTTACGCCCCGCTGTGTCATCCTTTTAGCCGACGTAGGACAACGCTGGCGGCTGAGTTTTCCGGGTTTCGTCTCAATAGTTCTGCTCGCGCGAGACAGAGCATACCCACTCCCGGACGCTAGACGCCAGCTGAAAACCAATTATATTACACAGCCAAACGAGTTCCTGTCGACTTTCCCTGATCAGCTGATCCGCTTCGCGCCACTCGAAGCATGAGATCGAGACCAAGAGTGGGTTGAGCGTATTTGACAAAGACCGGGATATTGTTTAATTGTGGCGACCTACCTGCCTGAGCCGCCTCGTCCGTGCCGATCCAATTCATGTCTGAACACAACAAGGATACCCTTCTGGCTGATTGGCGCACACGCGCCGCGCAATTCGAGGAGGAAATCAACCGGGCCGTTGTCGGCCTCGATCACGCCGTCAGGCAAATTGCCCTGGCGATTTTCGCGCGCGGCCATGTCATGCTCGAAGGCGATGTCGGCGTCGGCAAGACCACGCTGCTACGCGCCGTGGCGCGTGGCGTGGGCGGCGCCTACGAGCGCATCGAAGGCGCTATCGACTTGATGCCCAATGATCTGGTTTACCACACTTACATCAACGAACATGGCAAACCCCAGGTCGACCCCGGCCCCATACTCAAGCACGGCGAGCAACTTTCGATCTTTTTTTTCAACGAGGTCAACCGTGCCCGTCCACAGGTGCACTCCCTGCTGCTCCGGGTCATGGCCGAGCGCAGCGTCACAGCGTTCAACCGTGAATATTTTTTTCCGCATTTGCAGGTTTTCGCCGACCGAAACCGTGTCGAGAAGGAAGAAACCTTCGAAATTCCCTCGGCCGCCCGTGACCGTTTCCTCATGGAACTGCATATCGAGATGCCGCACGACCCTGAACTGCAGCGTTCGCTCATGTTCAACCCGCGATTTCACGATGTCGACCGGCTGATTGACGGCGTCGCGCCCGGCATTCTGCCCTACCAACAAATCGCCGAGGTCGGCCGCGCCATCCAGCACGAGATCCAGGCCAGCGAGGCGCTACAGCTTTACGCCCTGAATCTTTGGGAAGCGACACGCAAACCAAAGGACTTCGGCGTCCGGCTCGAAGGTGTCGACATGGACCGTCTGATTCTGGCTGGCGCCAGCGCACGCGGGATGAGCATGATGATGCGGGCGGCGCGAGCGGCGGCCTGGTTGGCCGGGCGGGGCAGCCTGATTCCGGAAGACTTGCAATCGGTGTTTCACGAAACGGTCGCGCACCGAATTTTCTTTAATCCGGTCTACGAAATGCGTCGCTCGGCGCTAATTGGCAATTTGACCGCACGGATCCTTGACCAGGTCGCGGCACCTTGATTTCCGAATTCCATTATCAGGTCAGTTGGCGCGCCCAGGGTGCGCATCCTGGTAACCACCTTGGCCTGCAAACAGGCGGCGGCTACGAGTTTAGCGGCTGTGCCCCGCTGATGGACTATCCCGATCCTCGCAACCTGGACGTGCGCGCCACCCTTGCCGATCCCTTCGGCGAATTGAAGGTACGCAGTTTCCGCCAGCGCGCTTCGATACCCGTTTACCTGCTCGCCGATCTGTCCGCCTCGATGGGCTTTCAGGGGCAAGTCCAAAAAACCGCACTGCTGGCAAGCATCTCGGTTGCAGCGGCCTATTCGGCTTACCGCACCGGCGACCCCTTCGGTTTGATCGCCTGCGACAGCAGAATACGCTGGGAACTGAGCCTGCCCCTGCGCTGGCGCAAAGGCATGGCAATGGAACTGCACGAACGCCTCGCGAACTTCCAGCCCAATGCCTCATCCGCGCGCGGTCTTCTAGAAGCCGTTCCTTACATCGGTAAGCGACGCGCATTGGTGTTTCTGGTTTCGGATTTTCACTTCCCGCTGGCCGAAGTAGAGCAGATTTTCGGCGCACTCCTTCATCATGATCTCGTGCCCGTCGTCGTCTGGGATAGTGCCGAATTCGAACGACTGCCCGCCTGGGGCCTTATGGAACTGCAAGACCCCGAAACCGGCAAACGTCGAAGTCTGTTCCTGCGCCCCAGCCTGCGCAACAAACTGCGCGAACGCTTCGCCGAACGTCGCGAGGAATTGACCCGACTCTGTGCGCATTACGGCCGGGAACCCTTCTTTGTCGTGGACCGTTTCGATCCTGACGCGATGACGGGTTATTTCTACCAGTGAACATGCGCAAGAATAGCCCTCCGGGGTGCGCAATGCGCACCCCGTCGGCACGGATGGTGCGCATAACCCACCCTGCGATGGGTCTGGCCCTGCTGTTTCGTGCCACTTGCGCTTATGCAGAACTCCCATCACCCGCGCACCGCATTGAGCTCTCTGCACCGCGCGATTTCGGCTATGTCATGGGCGAGCCGATCCGACACAATATCGACGTCCAGGTCGCCCAAGCTTTCGAACTGGAAGCTGATTTTCTACCACAGCCGGGAAGTGCCGTCAGCGACTGGCTGGAATTGCGACAGGCCGAATGGAAACGGGAGGATCGTGGCGGCGAAACGGCTTACCACATCACTCTCAGTTACCAGGTTTTCAAGGGCGTCCGTGATCCTGAGATCCTGACGGTGCCGGCCCTGCCGCTGCGCTTCCGAGATGGCGATAGTCGCATCGAGGTTGAAGCGCCGGCTTGGAACTTCACTCTGACGCCACTCATCCCGCCGAAAACGCCGGACGAGAACGTAGCTTTGCGGGGCGATCTGCCGCCACCCACTTACCCGACCGGCCCGCATCAGGCTGCCTTGGCCGGGTTCTTGATCGGGATAACCGCGCTGCTGCTTTACGCCAGCTGGCATTTGGGGCTTCCACCCTTCCGGGCGATCAATCTTTCGCCCTTCGCACGCGCCGAACGCACATTAAGAAAATTGGGTCGCCGATCACCTTCCATCGAGGATTATCGCGAAGCGTTGCGGCTGGTGCATGGGGCGATCAATGAAACCGCCGGTCATACCGTGTTGGCCGGGCGCCTCGATCGTTTTCTGGTTGAACATCCCGAGTTTGAAGGGCTACGCGAACAGCTAACGGCCTTTTTTCAGGTTTCGCAACGGGTGTTTTTCGTATCCAGCGAACCTCAAACGCCGTCCGACTATTCTCTTGACCGGCTCAAACAGCTTTGCCAGCAATGCCGGTCGATCGAACGAGAGCGGCGGTGAGCCTCGCATTCTCGCAGCCTTGGGCGCTGTTGCTTGGGCTTCTGGCAGCCATTCCGATGACAATGACTGGCCGGCAGGTAGTGGGCTATTCCAGCGTCGTCATGCTTCCGGACGACCCGCTCTCAACCGCTATCGACCGAGTGCTGCGTCTGGGCGCGGTCGTTGCCGTGCTGGCTTTGGCAGCGGGAATCGCCGGACCCTATTCTCGCGAGCAATGGGTCGAGAGAATCGGCACGGGTGCCCACATCGTCCTGCTGCTCGATCGCAGCAGCAGCATGAATGAGAACTTCTCTGGGCGTTATTTGGGTGGAGCGGCGCACGAATCGAAGAGCGCCATCGCCAGCAAAATGCTCGCTGAGCTCGTAGGGCGACGCCGAAACGACCTATTCGCCCTGGTTGCCTTCAGTGCCGCGCCGATTTACGTGCTGCCGCTGACGCAAGATCGGGAGGCCATGCAGGCCGCCATCCACAGCCAGGGCACTCGGGGCCATGGCGTCACCAACATTGCGCCTGGCCTGGCGATGGCGCTGGATTATTTCACAGGCCGACCGGTAACCGGTTCGCGTATCATCTTGCTGGTATCCGACGGCGCGGCGCGCATGCAAGCAGAGACCGGTGATTACATAAGACAGATCTTCCAAGACAATCGGGCAGCGCTGTATTGGATTTACCTTCGCAACCCAAGGGGAGGAGGCCTGTCCACCGTGCCGAAAAACCCGAACGAGAGCACGACGCCGGAATATTTTCTGCACCAGTATTTCCAAACTCTGGGCGTCCCTTACCGCGCTTACGAAGCCGACAACCCGGAGGCGCTGCAACGTGCCATCGAGGATGTGGAAAAGCTGGAGAATCAGCCCCTGCGTTATCGGGAAAAGCTGCCCCGGAAGGATTTGTCCGGGTTCTGCTATGCCACGGCACTCGTTTGTTTGCTGATACTGCTGGTCTTCAAGACGCTAGAGGTCAAGCCGTGGCGCTCATGAAGCGGAAACGAGGCGGCTTGCCGCTCTGGTTTTTTCTTGCTGTCGCTTTGTGCCTGAGTGGCGTGGCGTACGAGAGCTACATGCTGATTCGGCTCAATGCATTGAATCGCGACATTTCCGATCCCGCGGCGCTTCAGGTGGATGAGAACACCCCGGCTATGGCAGTCTTTGCGAAAGCCCGCCAACTCGACCGCGCCGGGGAGCATCAGGAGGCGATCAAGCTGTACTCGGCGATTCTAGACACCGAAGACAAGGCGCTGCGCGAACGGGCTTTGCACAATCTCGGGACCATCTACTTATCGGACGCCGCCAAGCTCTGGAACGCGCGCGGTGTTCTGGAATACGCGCGCGTCAACACACTGGTCGCATTGGCCAAGGAGAACTATCGGGAAGCCCTGCGGATACGGCCTGACAACTGGGATGCCCGTTATAATCTGGAATACGCTTACCGCATCACCCCTCCGCCCAAGGAGAAACCGAAATCCGACTGGAAGGGCACGAAATCCAGCGTGTTCGCCACTTTGCCGGGCATTCCGGGAGGCGGGCCGTAATGGGTTTGATGCGGGGGTTGGGCTGGCGCTTCTGGTTCCTCTTGCTGGCCTGTGCGGCCATGTGCCTGAGCCTGACCCAACCGACCCTGTCCATGAAGCAAGCGGTGCAACGTTATATCCTGGTGATCGACATCACGCAGAGCATGAACGCGCGCGATTATCATGTCGAGCACATGCCGGCAGACCGCTTAGGTTTCGTCAAGGCCGCGATCCGGCAGGCGCTGTACAACCTACCCTGTGGTTCGGAAGTCGGATTGGGGCTGTTCACGACCCAGAACAGCCAACTCCTGTTCGAGCCGCTTGAAATCTGTGAGCATTTCGCCATCATCGACGATGTTCTCGAGCATGTCGACTGGCGTATGGCCTGGGGTGCGAACAGTTTTATCGCTCAAGGCCTGTTAACCGGTATTCGCGAAATTGCGCAGCGCAATGCGGACATTCGCCTGGTCTTCTTCACCGACGGCCAGCAGTTCCCACCCGTCACAGAAAGCCCGAACTTTCCAGACATACCGGGCGCAGTTCGAGGGCTGATCGTGGGGGTAGGGGGTGCCCAACCGGTTCCTATCCCGAAGCTCGATATGGAAAACCGCCCCCAAGGCTTCTGGGAATATGCCGACTTGAGGGATTTCTTGCCACCCTCTGAATTGGTGGACCAACGCGCGCGGACCTCCAACTATTATCTTTCCTGGCTCGATGAGCAGTCCCTGCAAGAGCTGGCAGCCATGACCGGGCTCAGCTACCATCGACTGGAATCATCGGCCGGCCTCAGCGCTGCCTTGCGATCGTCGGATCTGGCGGTGGAACACAGCGTTGACGCCGATGTTCGCTGGGTATTGGCGCTGCTGGCGCTTATCCTGCTCTTGTTGACCTACCTGGTTACCTTCCGGAAGATCAGGAGGCCACGCGGAGCGCCCGCCAAGCATATTTGACAACCAGCTATATATATAAAGGAGGAGAGCCATGGTCACCGGAAAAATCCTGATCCTCGTAGGGGTTGCCATGTTCCTGTTGGGCCTGACCCTGGTGTTCGCACCCGGCCTGCTCAGCTGGTTTGGAAAATTGCCTGGCGACATCCGCATCGAGAGGGAAAACCGGTTCATTTTTTTTCCGATCACTTCGATGATTGTCATCAGCGTCTTACTAACATTGGTATTCAACCTATTTTTTCGAAAATAACGCCACAAGCCCATGAACGCACGTGAACAACCTGCGCCTAGACGCATTCGCAGTTTCGTCCGGAGGCAAGGCCGCATCACTCGGGCCCAAGACGCCGCGCTGGATAAGCTGTGGCCGCTTTATGGGCTCGATCCGGAAAGGCCTTTCGATCCGCAACGCGCTTTCGCGCGTGACGCCCCGCTGATCATAGAGATCGGCTTCGGTAACGGCGAGAGTCTGGCGGCGATGGCGGCGGCCGCACCGGAGAAGAACTTTCTCGGCATCGAGGTGCATCGGCCGGGAGTAGGGCATCTCCTCCTGAAAGTGCAGGATTTGGGGCTGAGCAACGTCAGGACTTATTGCGCAGACGCGGTCGAAATCCTGCAACACAAAATCCCCGATCTGAGCCTTGCTGGCATCCAGGTTTTCTTTCCAGACCCATGGCAAAAGAAGCGGCACCAAAAAAGGCGGCTGATCGCGCCTGAGTTTGTCCGCCTGGCGGCCCGCAAACTCCGGTGTGGCGGCACCTTTCACGCTGCGACGGATTGGGAAGATTACGCGCGGCAGATGCTGGAGGTGCTGGAAGCTTGCGCGGAGCTGAGCAACGCGGTCGAGAAAAACTCGTTCAGCGAGCGCCCTGACTACCGCCCCCTGACCAAATTCGAGGCGCGCGGGCAAAATCTAGGACATCAGGTCTGGGATTTGGTGTTCGTGCGAAATTGAGCTTTACGTCGACGCCGCTCTGAAAACCCGCTGTTTCTCGCTGCCGGCACCGGCAGCTGACGGTTCGTCCGGGTTGAGTTCCAAGTCCTGGCGGATCGCTTTCAGTTCATCGTATTTTTTCTGCAGGGGTTCCAGCTTCCTTTCCATCTCGGCGATTTCCGCGTCGAGCGATTCGCTTGATTCGTTTACCTTGCGCAAGACCTCCAGGCGGCTTTCAATCACCCTCTTATGGTCCTTGATCTGATGGACCAGGGGCGCCAATACCGTGGCGCCCCAAGCTGCCGCCTCCTGATGCGCTTGCTCGAACAGTTCGCGGGCGCGGGCAATGATCGTCGTGTAAAGCTTTTGTACCACGATGCTTTGTTCCATTAGCGTGGATGATGCGCTGTTCCGGAACTCTTCGCCTTCCCGGAAAATTCGCTCCAACTCGACTTCGTACTTCTTGAAAGAAAGCAGGTTAGGTCTTAGCTCAGTGAAGCCATGCTCCTCCTGAAACCTGCCGTAAATCGCCTTCACCAGCCGGCGGGTTTCCTCGGCGATCGCTGCGGCTTTCTGCAGGGCCTGGTGCAATTCGTCCAGCACCGTTTTCATCGCGCTTTTCATGCCGAGGGTGGTCAGGCTACCCGCCATCTGCTTGCGCGTTCTCTTGACGATCGGATCAATGGTGCCCGGAGCCAAGGCCTCAATCAACAATTTCACCTGCACCCCGAACACCCGGCGGCTGGCTTGAAAGCTGTCGACGCTGGCCAGATAAAGGCCTTGCTGCTCACGGGTTTCTTCCATCAACTTCCGGGTCATGGTCTGGTTTTTCACATCGATCTTGCGCATGTCGCCTAGCTGGCGGGCTGCGTCCCCGATTTCCGCCTCCAACAGGCTCGCTGACTCCTGCAACAAATGGCCAATACTCTGCGTTACCGCTTCCCTCAAAATACCCTGCCGCTCCCTCACAACGCTATTGGCCAGATAGTCCTCCAGTCCCTTAAGCCGACTCTTCTCCAACAAACCCTCGTCACCCTTTACTTTAGCTAGCAGCGCCTGTTTGGCTGAAACCGGAAAAATCGACTGTTCGCCGACTTCGAGAATCTTGGCCGTGTCCTTAATTTGCGCATGGATGGATTTCTCGATGGCCTTTTCGCCCTGCAAGTCGTCCCACATCGAATCGATCTTGTTCATCACCACGGCAAGCCCGCGCTGGCGGGCATGGCGGGAGCCACGCACATGATTGCGCCACATGTCGAGGTCACTCTTGGTAACGCCCGTGTCAGCCGCCAGCACGAAGACCACCGCCTGCGCACTCGGCAACATGTGCAGGGTCAACTCGGGCTCGCTGCCAAGGGCGTTCAGACCGGGCGTATCAAGGATGGACAACCCCTCCTTGAGCAAGTAGTGGGGGAAACTGATGAGCGCGTGTCGCCAGCAGGGAATTTCCACGGTTTCCGGCGCGATAGTCTGCCCAGGATGCTGATCTTCGCTATAGAGACCCAACTTTCTGGCTTCCTCGACAGGCACCCGCTTCGTCGCAGCTAACTCCTGAAACGCCTCCTGCATTTGTACGGGCGAGTTGCAATCCAGTTCGATTTGCAACCAGCTCGCGGGATGGCGCTTGTATTCGCTCAGCGCCATGTCGCTCAGGCGGCTCTCTATCGACAGGAGACGGATATAGCTGCCGCCTCCGGTATCGTAAAAGATCTCGGTCGGACACATGGTCGTTCGACCTGGCGCAGAAGGGAGAAGGCGCACGCCGGTATCGGAAAAAAACAAGGCGTTGATCAGTTCCGTCTTGCCACGGGAGAACTCCGCCGCGAAAGCCACGACCAACCGCTCCGCGCGCAGATTTTCGCGCATGCTCAGAATGGATTCGTTAACCTGCTCGGTATTGAGTTCGTAGGCGTCGAGCCAATTCTTGTAGCAGTCTATCGCATGGATCAGCTGCTCCCTCCATCGCCCGTATCCACGCAGTTTTTCTTGGAGCTGAATCGTGCTCATCTCTGGTTCTCGATCGTTTTGCCCTTTTGCTCGAGCTAAAGGTTGCCGGTGAGTACAGAAATGAGTGTAGACCAAATCCGTTTTCAGTCTATGTAGGGCGTAATCGGCGGGAGCCGAAGGTATTTACCTGGGAAGAGTTGATCCAAAGCTGACTGTCAAAGTCTCCTGACCGTGACAGTCAGTTCAGCATGACCGTTAACTGTTGCAGAGGGGGCAGTATGACCATCTTGGCCAGTTGGATGCCAATCAAGGCGATCATCGGTGATAAGTCGATACCGGCCATAGGCGGCAAAATTCGGCGAAAGACTCGCAGCACCGGTTCGGTCAGGCTGTAAAGCAGCGAGCTGACCGGATTATGGGCCGGACCGACCCAGCTCAGAATCGCTGCAATGATGATGGCGAAGAGATAAACATTGAACAACAATTCCACTAGTTGACTCAGGGACCAGGCTGCCAACGTGGCGGCGCCGACGTTGAGCCCCTGAATCAGGAAAACCAGATAGCCGCCCAGCATCTGCAAGCCCAGCATCAAGACGATCGAGGCCGCGTCGACACGGCCGACGGACGGAATGAAACGCCGCAGCAGACGCAGCGGGGGATGCGTAAGCTTGACCAGAAACTGGGAGATGGGGTTGTAAAAATCCGCACCCACCCATTGCAGAAGCAGGCGCAACATGAGCGCAAAAACATAAAGACTGAACAGCGTGTCGACCAGAAAAACGGCGGGGCTGACCAGATAACCTGTATCCATTAGCCTTCTCCAAGTTGCTTGGACAATTCAACCGCCCGATCCCTCGCTGCGCTCATCGCCTCCAGCACGAGTTTACGTAACCCGGCCTTCTCGAACGAGCCGATGGCTTTTTCCGTCGTCCCGCCTGGCGACGTGACCCGCCGCCGCAGATCGGCAGGTGATTCTTCCGATTCGATAGCCACGCGTGCCGCGCCAAGCGCCGTCTGCTGGGTGAGCAGGCGCGCCGTATGCGCTTCCAATCCCAACGCCACGGCCGCATCCTCCATGGCCTCCATGAGCATGAAGAAATAAGCTGGGCCGCTGCCGGACAAAGCGGTGACGGCATCCAATAGCTCTTCCCGCTGCACCCATACCGCGACACCTACCGAACGGAGGACGGCTTCCGCCCGGTTGCGCTGATCCGTGCTAATTTTCGCGTTGCCGTGCAAAGCCGTCGCGCCGGTTTTCACCAGGGCCGGTGTATTCGGCATGCAACGGACAATCGCGTTGTCGCCGCCCAACCATCGATCGATGGCGGCTTCCGTCACTCCGGCCGCCAACGAAATCACCAGAGGCTTGCAGCGTTTGACGGCGACACCAATGTCCTTAGCCACCGTTTGCATTGTCTGGGGTTTGACCGCCAACACCAGAATCTGCGAATTCTCGACTACCGCATGATTGGCCGTGGCCGTATGGATGCCAAAGCGTTTGGCAAGCAAGGCCAGTTTTTCCGGGTCAACGTCGGAAGCCCAAATATTCTTGGGCTGGTAGCCGTCTGCCAAAAGGCCTGCGATCAGGCTGCTCGCCATGTTCCCCGCGCCGATAAAACCTAAGGTTTGCTGTTTCATAGTGGTCCGTCGTTACTCTTCGAGTTCGGCTATTCTAGCGCAGAGCGCGCTTTCCCCGTAAGACGCGATGCGTCAGGCCAGCCGCCGGGGACCGAAAATCGCCGAGCCGACCCTTACAATCGTCGCGCCTTCGCGCACAGCAGCCTCTAGATCGTCTGACATTCCCATCGACAGGGTATCCAGGCCGTCAAGCGCAAGCTCCTCCATTGCCTGGCGCAAGGTTCGGAACGCGGCCCGCTGCACTTCGAAATCATCCGTTGGCTTGGGGATCGCCATGAGCCCCCGCAGCCGCAACCGGGGCAGTTCCGCGATGGCTGCAGCCAGGCCTGGCAGTTCCAGTAGCGTGACTCCCGATTTGCTCGTTTCACCGCTGACATTGACCTGAATGCACACATTGAGGGGCGGCAATCTGCCGGAACGCTGCTCACTCAGCCGTTGGGCGATCTTGAGCCGATCAATGCTATGCACCCAACAAAAGTGGTTCGCGATGGCTTTGGTCTTGTTCGATTGTATGGGCCCGATGAAATGCCAGACGATATCGAAATCGGCCAGCGGCTCTTGCTTGGCGAGGGCTTCCTGAAGATAGCTCTCGCCGAACTCACGCTGCCCGTGGCGGTAAGCGTCGACCAAGACCTCGGCCGGCTGGGTCTTGCTGACCGCGAGCAGCCGGACAGCACCCTCCGGCCGGCCCGCCGCGCGTTCGGCCGCAACCAACCTGGCCCTGACGTTGTCAAGCCGCGCCGCAATGGAATGCGTCACGGTATCCGGTTGTCTATACTGATCGGAAATCACGAGGTTATCCGCCCCCACCGGTTTCATCAAGTTTCACTCGATTGTCGAGGTTGTCATGGACATTGCCGAACTGCTCGCCTTTTCTGTCAAGAACGGCGCATCCGACCTGCACCTTTCCTCGGGTCTGCCACCGATGATTCGCGTCGATGGCGATATCAGGCGGATCAATGTTCCACCCTTGGAGCACAAGGATGTTCATGCGCTGCTGTACGACATTATGAACGATAAGCAACGCCGGGATTACGAGGAATTCTTCGAGACCGATTTTTCCTTCGAGTTGCCCGGCGTCGCCCGTTTCCGCGTCAACGCCTTCAATCAGGATCGCGGCTCGGCCGGAGTATTCCGAACCATCCCCTCCAAGGTGTTGACCCTGGAAGAACTCAACTGCCCATCTTTCTTTCAGGAAGTCACCCGTCACCCGCGCGGACTGATTCTCGTCACGGGCCCCACTGGTTCCGGCAAGTCGACCACGCTGGCTGCGATGATCGACTACATCAACAGCAACGACTACTCACACATCCTGACGGTCGAGGACCCCATTGAGTTTGTGCACCAAAGCAAGAAATCCCTGGTCAACCAACGCGAAGTACACCGGGACACCCTCGGCTTCAACGAGGCCCTCCGCTCGGCCTTGCGCGAAGATCCCGACATCATTCTGGTGGGCGAAATGCGCGATCTCGAAACCATCCGTCTGGCGCTCACGGCGGCGGAAACGGGGCACTTGGTCTTCGGTACCCTGCATACCAGCTCCGCGGCGAAAACCATCGACCGCATCATCGACGTCTTTCCCGCCGCCGAGAAGGACATGATCCGCTCCATGCTGTCCGAATCACTGCAGGCGGTGATCTCTCAAACTCTGATGAAGAAGATCATTGGCGGACGGACTGCAGCCTGGGAAATCATGGTGGGTACGCCGGCGATTCGCAACCTGATCCGCGAAGCCAAGGTGGCGCAGATGTACTCGGCGATACAAACGGGGCGCAAGGAAGGTATGCAAACGCTAGACCAGCACTTGCAGGAACTGGTGGAAAAAGGGGTGGTCTCCCGGCAGATCGCGCGAGTCAAGGCGGTCAACAAGGCTGCCTTTTAGTCCGTTTTCAGGTAACGGAGAAAACTCATGGACTTCGAATCATTACTCATGCTGATGGCGCACAAGAAAGCCTCGGATCTCTTCATCACCGCGGGCAAGGAACCCTGTCTAAAAGTGGACGGCGCCATTCAGCCGATCTCGAACAGCAAGCTGACGGCTGAGCAGGCCCAACAGGTCGTTTTCAGCATCATGAATCAGCGTCAGAAGGATGAGTTCGAAAATACCAAGGAATGCAATTTCGCCATCGCCCAGGAGGGGTTGGGCCGCTTTCGCGTCAGCGCATTCATTCAGCGTAACTCTCCCGGCATGGTGCTGCGCCGGATCGAAACCTACATTCCCACTGTCGAGGAATTGAATCTGCCAGCGATCATCAATGACCTGGCCATGACCAAGCGCGGCCTGATCCTGTTTGTCGGCGCCACCGGTACCGGCAAATCCACCTCGCTGGCGGCCATGATCAAATACCGCAACGAACATTCGAGCGGACACATCATCACCATCGAGGACCCCATGGAGTACGCGCATCCTCATGCCGGCTGCATCGTGACCCAGCGGGAAGTCGGCCTCGACACGGAATCCTACGAAGTCGCACTGAAAAACACACTCAGACAGGCGCCCGACGTCATCCTGATCGGTGAAATCCGCACCCGCGAAACCATGCAACACGCCATCACCTTCGCCGAAACCGGTCATCTGTGCCTCAGTACCCTGCACGCCAACAACGCCAATCAGGCGTTGGACCGCGTGCTCCACTTTTTCCCGGAAGACATGCACCCGCAACTGTTCATGGATCTCTCGCTCAATTTGCGCGGCATCATCGCCCAGCAACTGATCAAGCGGGCGGATGGCAAGGGGCGATATCCCGCCGTGGAGATTCTGCTCAACACGCCGCTCGCTTCCGACCTGATCCGCAAGGGCGAGGTGCACAAGTTGAAGGAGTTGATGAAGCAGTCGCGGGAGCAAGGCATGCAGACTTTCGACCAGACGCTTTACGACCTTTACAAGGCTGGGCATATCACCTACGAAGACGCCCTGCACTCGGCGGACTCAAAGAACGAGGTACGTTTGATG
>Ga0209254_10002645_pt1 | contig 16309 bp, 16 predicted proteins | sample FrelakmetDIP11DI_FD_187148 | JGI IMG/M metagenome (GOLD analysis project Ga0209254, IMG submission 187148) | Freshwater lake sediment microbial communities from the University of Notre Dame, USA, for methane emissions studies - DIP11 DI (SPAdes)... | ecosystem: Environmental > Aquatic >... | reverse complement strand
GCGGCCTCGCTCGCCTACGGCACGCCGGGCGTGCTGCAGGGCTGCTACTCGCTGCTGCTGCAGGACGAGCACGGCCAGATCCAGGAGACGCACTCGATCTCGGCGGGCCTCGATTACCCCGGGGTCGGCCCGGAACATGCGCTGCTCGCGAGCATCGGGCGCGTCGCGTATGAGGCCGCCGGCGACGACGAGTCCCTCGAGGCGCTCGCGGAGTGCTGCCGGGCCGAGGGTATCCTGCCCGCGATCGAGACCGCGCACGCCTTCGCGGGTGCGAAGCGCTACGCGCAGGCAAACCCCGGCAGCCGCATCCTGATCGGGCTGTCGGGCCGCGGCGACAAGGACATGCCGACGCTGCAACGCACGCTGCTGAAGGGGGCGCCGTAATGACTGCACCCCGCGACACCATCAGTCGCGCCATCCGTGAAGCTGCGGCGCAGGGGCGCCCCGCCGTGGTCGGCTTCATGACCGCCGGGTTCCCGGACCGGGCCGGGTTCCGCGGCCGCCTCGCGGCGATCGCCGCGGTCGCCGACGTGGTCGAGATCGGCATTCCGTTCACCGACCCGATGGCCGACGGCATGACCATCCAGCGCGCGAGCCAGGTGGCGCTCGCCGGCGGGTTCACCCTGCCTTGGCTGCTCGGGGAACTCACTGCGATGCAGCCGAGGCCGCAGGCGCCGCTGCTGCTGATGAGTTACCTCAATCCGCTGCTGGCCCACGGCCTCGATCGCCTGCCCGGCGCGGCCGCGCGGGCCGGCGTCGCGGGTTTCATCATCCCCGACCTGCCCTACGAGGAAAGCGCCGGGATGCGCGCCGCGCTCGGGACGCAAGGTCTCGCGCTGGTGCAGATGGTCACGCCCGTGACGCCGCCGGAGCGGCTCCGGATGCTGTGCGAGGCGAGCGAGGGCTTCGTGTACGCCGTCACCATGACCGGCACAACCGGCAAGAGCGTGGCCGTGCCCGACGAGGTCCTGGATTACATGGACCGCGTGCGCGCCGTGTCGCCGGTGCCGGTGTGTGCGGGCTTCGGCATCCGCAGCCGCGAGCAGGTCGAGCGCATGCAGGGACACGTGGACGGCGTGGTCGTGGGATCGGCGCTCGTGGAGGTGCTCGAGCGCGGCGAGGATCCGGCGGCGTTCCTGCGAGGGCTGCGTCCGACGGGTGCGCCGGCCGGCTGAGGTCAGGACGTCGCGAGCGTGTCCTTGAGGCGGTCGATGACCAGCGCACGCATGTTGTGCAGCGGGTTCTTTTCCCACGTGAAGCACGGGGGCTCGCGGCGCAACATGGCCCATCGCTGGGTCTCGAGCACGTGCTTGAGGTACGCGAGGCTGCGCTCGATGGCTTCCATGTACGGATTGCGGCCGTCGAACAGGATTTCGACGTAGCGGTAGGCGCTGCCGAACTCGCCGTCGAGCCGCGTGCTCATGGTCTCGGCGACGAACTCCGGTGTCTGCCGCAGCACGTCGAGGCCTGAGCCGTAGTTGACCTTCAGGCCGTTGCCGTTGCGAGAGACGGCCACCCCGCCGAGCACGAACTCGGGATACAGCCGGTCCCGCACCTTCTCCAGGTAACAGCGGTCGGCCATCTGCGCCATCATGTCCGCGGTGCCGAGCAGGTGGCCGACCTTGCGATCGCGCGGATCGTCGAGGCGGATCTGGTCGAAGCGCAGCTCGTAGCCCGTGAAGTGCACGATCTGCGTCGCCACCGGCACCCAGGCCGCCAGTCCGATCGTCGGCAGGTATCGCGAGAGGAACTGCGCACTGCGGCCGACGTGCGTGAGCGTGAACTCGGCGCCATTGCGGTGCTGGTGATCGTCACTCTGGCGGATGTAGCCCGAGTCGTGGAACAGCGCGACCACCAGGCCGAGCAGGGCGCGCTCCGCACCGAACTGCTGCTCGGGCGCGTGCGAACGCTCGTAGCCCACCAGCAGCCGCGCCATCGCGAGCGTGTCGTCGAGCGAGTGCTGCACGTCGTGGTAGACGGTGTCGCAACCGAGGTAGCCGGGGTACTGGCCGTTGAACAGCCGCTCGAAGTCCGTGAACGCCGCGCCGAGCCTGTCGAGCGGTCCGCCCGGCCAGCTGCGCGAGTAGAGCTCCTCGACCGCGCGGCGAACCGCGGTGACCGAGCTCACCTGCACGGTATTGGTGACGTCGTAGTCGCTGCGCCGGTACTGCATGGCGTTATTGTTTTCGTCTGCGCGACGACACGCGCGGTGCGCCGAAGTGTAGTGGAAGCAGGAAGGTCACCAGAGTAAAGAAAACCGACAAATGCGCTTCGCAGCGCCGACCGGGGCTCTATATGTCAAATCGGGCGAGCACCGGAGCGTGGTCCGAGGGCCGTTCTAGACGCCTCGGGGCCTTGTCGATGTGACACGCGTCGCACTTCGGAGCGAGTGCGCTGCTTGCGAGGATCAGGTCGATACGCAGGCCCGCATTGCGGCGGAACGCCATCATCCGGTAGTCCCACCACGAGTAGGATTTCTCGGGCTGCTCGAAGCGCCGGAAGCAGTCCTCGAAGCCCGTCGCCACCAGCGCGCGCAGCGCCGCCCGCTCCGGCTCGCTCACGTGCACCGATCCCTCCCAGGCCTTCGGGTCGTGCACGTCGCGATCCTCGGGCGCGATGTTGAAGTCTCCGAGGATCACCACCCGCGGATTGCGCGCGAGTTCCGCCGCGGCGTACGCGCGCAGTGCCTCGAACCAGCGCAGCTTGTACTCGTACTTGTCGGAGCCGACCGACTGGCCGTTCGGCACGTACACGTCGATCACGCGCACGCCGCCGACGGTGGCCGCGATCACGCGGCGCTGCTCGTCCTCGAAGCCCGGGATCCCGGCCACGACATCCTCCAGCGCGGTCTTCGCGAGCAGCGCCACCCCGTTGTAGGTGCGCTGCCCGCTGAACGCGACCTCGAGCCCGAGCGCCTCGATCTCCTCACGCGGGAAATCGGGATCCGGCAGCTTTGTTTCCTGCAGCGCGATCACGTCCACCGGGTTCGCGGCGAACCAGTCCTTGAGGTGCGGCAGGCGCACCCGCAGCGAGTTGACGTTCCAGGTGGCGAGCTGCATGGCGCGTCAGGCCGCAAGGCCCATCTGCCGCAGCAACGGCCCGATCTCGGGCTTGCGGCCGCGGAACTCGACGAATGCCTCCATCGCGTCGCGGCTGCCGCCGCGCTCGAGGATCGCCGAAAGGAAGCGCCGCGCCGTCGCTGCGTCGAACACGCCGTGCTCCTCGAATGCACCGAAGGCGTCGGCGGAGAGCACCTCGGCCCACTTGTAGCTGTAGTAGCCGGCCGCGTAGCCGCCGGAGAACACGTGCTGGAAGCTGTGCGGGAAGCGGTTGAACTCGGGCGGACGCAAGACGCTCACGGCCTCGCGCACTTCTGCCAGCGTCTCGTTGATGCGAGGCGCACCGGGCGCGTAGCCGGCGTGCAGCCTGAAATCGAACAGCGCGAACTCGAGCTGGCGCACCGTCTGCATGCCGGCCTGGAAGGTGCGGCTCGCCTGCAGGCGGGCAAGCATGTCGTGCGGCAGTGCCTCGCCGGTCTCGACGTGGGCCGAGACGAGCGGCAGCACCTCGTCGCGCCAGGCGAAGTTCTCCATGAACTGGCTCGGCAGTTCGACCGCGTCCCAGGGCACGCCGTTGATGCCCGCCACGCTCGGCACGTCCACGCGCGTGAGCAGGTGGTGCAGGCCGTGGCCGAACTCGTGGAACAGCGTCAGCACCTCGTAGTGGGTGAGCAGCGACGGCTGCTCGCCGGCCGGCGGGCTGAAGTTGCAGACCAGGTAGGCGATCGGCAGCGCGCTCGCGCCGGCGAGCCGGAGGCGGCCCACGCACTCGTCCATCCAGGCGCCGCCGCGCTTCTTCGGCCGCGCGTAAAGATCCAGGAAGAAGCCCCCGCGCGGCGTGTCGTCGCGGTCGAGGACGTCGAAGAACCGCACGTCCGGATGGTAGGTCTCGACGGCCGGGTTTGCGACGATGCGCACGCCGTAAAGCCGGTGCACGACGGCGAACAGGCCGGCCAGCACGCGCGGCAGCGGGAAGTACGGCCGCAGCGCCTCCTCGGACAACTGCAGCCGTTCCTTGCGCATGCGCTCGGAGTAGAACCCGACGTCCCAGGAGGCAAGCGTCCGACCCGCGAAGCGCTCGAGCTCGGCAAACTCGCGCTCCGCTGCCGGTCGGCTGACGCGGGCGAGCTCGTGCAGGAACTCGATCACCTCGGCCGGGTCGCGCGCCATCTTGGTCGCGAGCGAGTACTCGGCGAAATTCGCGAAACCGACGAGGTTCGCGGCCTCGTGGCGCAGGGCGAGGATCTCGGCCATCAGCGGTCCGTTGTCCCACTGGCCGGCGTGTCGCCCGCGGTCGGAGGCGCGCGTCACCCAGGCCTCGTAGAACTCGCGGCGCAGCGGCTCGCTCACGGCGTGCGAGAGCACGGCCTGGTAGGTGGGCGCGTCGAGCGACAGGAGCCAGCCGTCCTTGCCGGCGGCCGCCGCCGCCTCGCGGGCGCGCTGCAGCGCGTTGGCGGGCAGCCCCTCGATCTCGGCCGCGTCGGTCACGTGTCGCGAGAAGGCGTGGGTTGCGTCGAGCACGTTCTCGTCGAACTTCGCCTGCGCCGTCGCCAGTCGCTCCATGACCTCGCCGAAGCGCCGCTTGCGTTCGGGCGGCAGCGATACGCCGGCGAGGCGGAAGTCGCGCAGCGCATTCTCGACTACCTTGCGCTGCTCCGGCCTGAGGGCGGCCCCCTCGCGGTCCGCGACGCCCTGGTAGGCCGCGCACAGCCGCTCGTTCTGGCCGAGCGCGGTGTGGTAAGCGGTGAGCAGCGGCAGGCAGGCGTTGTAGGCGGCCCGCAGCGCCTCACTGTTCATGACGCCGTTCAAGTGGCTCACGGGCGACCAGGCGCGCGCGAGGCGGTGGTGCATGTGCTCGATGGGCACGACCAGCGTGTCCCAGCCATCGGCGCCCGCGTCGAGCAGGGCGGCGATTGCGGCGCGGTTGGCGTCCAGCAACTCGCGCAACGCGGGCTCGACCTGCGCGGGCTCGATGGCGCCGAAGGCGGGCAGGGGATGGTCGGAGAGCAGGGGCTGGGTCATCGCGCACGTCCATGGCGGCAGGGGGCGCCATTCTAGGCCGAGCCGAACACCCCCTGCAGCAGCCACGCGAGCGCGTAGACGGCGGCGGCGAAGCCGGCGAAGGCCGCCAGTGCGCGCCGGCGATAGCGGTTCGCGAGCGCCTTCTCCCGCAGCGTGGCGATCAGGAACAGTCGGTCTCCGTCCGGCCGCCCGAGGACGTGCAGCGCCGGCCGCGGCGGCTGGTCGAGGTGGCGCTGCGTGACCGCCTGGCGCGCTTCCTCGCGGGCGCGCTCCCATTCCTCGAGGCTCACGCGGCCGTCACGATCGCTGTCGAAGCGCGCGGCGAGCGCCGCCGCGTCCTGCTTCCACTCGCCGAGCAGCGCGCCCACCTCCGCCGTGAGGTCGCGCTGCCCGACCGCGGAGTGGGTGCGGAACTGGCCGAGCGCATACACCTGCTCGTGCTCGTAGATGCGCTCCTCGAAGTACCGGTACCCGGCCCCGCCGAGACGATTTCCTACGCCGGGCGCCTGCGTCGGCCAGGGCGCATCGCCGTACCACGTGGTGCGCTCGGAAGTCAGCACCTCGGCCCCGCCGGGCTGCACGATGCATTCGCCCGTGCCGTCGTCGAGCAGGAAGGGCTGCTCCGAGCGCCCGTAATTCACGGTCCGCCAACTGGTGCGGCGCTTGCCCGGCGGTCCGCTGCTGGTGCGCTTCTGGATGCGGTAATGCCACCACACGCAGGGGCGCTGCGTGAGCGGGGCGAGGTTGCGGGCGCCGTCGAGCGGGCGGCAGCGCCCGGCGACCTCGACGTAGCCCTGTGCGGCCGAGCGGACCCGGGAGGTCGGGGTGTCCTCGATCATCCGCGCGATGTGCAGCCAGCGGAACGCGAACCACGCGCCGCCGCCGACGGCGGCTCCCAGCGCCAGGAGCCAGAACCAGGCCTCCGACGGGTCAGCCAAACAGCTTGCCCAGATCCACGTCGCGCCTCTGTTCCTCGGTGAACTCGAGCAGCGCCGACTGCTTGAACTCGAACATCCGCGCCACGATCAGGTCCGGGAAGGTCTGGATGCGGATGTTGTTGAGATTCACCGCCTCGTTGTAGAGCTCGCGACGGTCGGCGATCGTATTCTCGAGCTCGCTGATGCGGGTGCGCAGGTGCTGGAAGCCCTGGTCGGCCTTGAGGTCGGGGTAGTTCTCCGCCACGGCGAACAGCCGCCCGAGTCCATCGCGCAACTGCTGCTCGGCCGCGCCGAGCGCGGTCACGTCGCCGCTGCCCTGCGCCCGGAACACCGCCGAGCGCGCCTGCATCACCCGCTCGAGGGTTTCCTGCTCGTAGGCCATGTAGCGCTTGCAGGCCTCGACCAGCTTCGGCAGCTCGTCGTGGCGCTGCGTGAGCAGCACGTCGATGTTGGACCAGGCCTTGCGCACGTTCTCGCGCAGCGCGACGAGGCCGTTGTAGATGCGCACGACATACAGGGCCGCCACCACGAGCAGCGCGAGAAACAGCAGGGTCATGACGATCACGGCGGGATGTCCAGTGCAGCGGGGACGCCAGCTTGCCGCCTGCGGGGCGGCAGCGTCTAGACTACACGTCTCGTTTTCACCGCTCCCGCGAGGCCCCCGCCATGCCCGCCCGCCCCTACCGAGGCACCCACCCGAAGCTCGCCCCGGGCGTGTACATTGACCCGGCGGCCGTCGTCATCGGCGATGTGGAACTCGGCGCGGACGCATCGGTGTGGCCCATGGCGGTGGTGCGCGGCGACGTGAACTACATCCGCATCGGCGCGCGCAGCAACGTACAGGACGGCAGCGTGCTGCACGTCACCCGGCCCTATCCGGGCAGCGACGCCGGCTGGCCGCTTCTCATCGGCGACGACGTCGTGATTGCCCATAACGTCACGGTGCACGGCTGCACGATCGGCAACAGGGTGCTGGTCGGTATCGGCGCGGTGGTGCTCGACGGCGCGGTGGTCGAGGACGACGTCATGATCGGCGCGGGCAGCGTGGTCACGCCGGGCAAGCGGCTCGCCTCGGGCGGGCTGTACCTTGGCAACCCGGCGCGCCGCGCGCGCGAGCTGACCGCGGCGGAGATCGGCCGCATCCCCGTGATGGCGGGCTTCTACGTCGATCTCAAGCGGGATTACGAGCGGCCCTAGCGGCGCGCGTCCGCAGCGCCCCAAGCACCGGCGCGGTGTCGGGCCGCACGCCCCGCCACAGCTCGAAGGCCTCCGCGGCCTGCTCCACGAGCATGCCCCAGCCCTGCTCGGCGCGGGCTGCGCCGAGGCGCTTCGCCCAGGTCACGAAGGGCGTGTCTCCGACGCCGTAGGCCATGTCGTAGCAGGTCGTCCGGCTGTCCACCAAGTCGATCGGGATCAGCGGCACCTCGCCGTGCAGGCTGGCCGCGGTGGCGTTGACGATCAGGTCGAAGGCGCGGTGCTCGACTCCCGAGAACTCGCAGCCCCTGAGGTTGCCGAGCTCGGCGAATTCGGTCGCCAGCGCCTGGGCGCGCACGACCGAACGGTTGGCAATCACCAGGACGTCGGGCTCGAGAGACATGAGGGGCTCGAGCGCGCCGCGCGCCGCCCCGCCGGCGCCGAGCAGCAGGATGCGCGGCGCCTTCCAGTGCAGCCCGAGGTTGCGCGTGAGGTCGGCGAGCAGACCCGCGCCGTCGGTGTTGTCCCCGACCAGCCGCTCGTCGCGGCGGACGACGGTGTTGACCGCGTCGGCGCGCTGCGCCCGCGGCGTCAGCTCGTTGACGAGGTCGGCGGCGGCCTGCTTGTGCGGCAGGGTGACGTTGATGCCGTGACCCCCGCTGCTGAAGAAATCGAGCACGTCGCTGCGGAAGCGCTCGGGTGGCGACTCGATCAGGCGGTAGGCCATGTCCTGCGCGGTCTGACGCGCGAACATGCCATGGATGAACGGCGACCAGCTGTGCTGGACCGGGTAGCCGAACAGGGCGTAGGCGTCAGTCATCCGCAAGCCATTGCGCGGCGCGCTTGGCGAAATACGTGAGGATCCCGTCAGCGCCGGCGCGCTTGATCGACGTGAGCGACTCGAGCACCACGGCGCGCTCGTCGAGCCAGCCGTGGCCCGCCGCAGCCATCAGCATCGCGTACTCGCCGCTCACCTGGTACACGAAGGTCGGGACGCCGAAGCGGTCCTTCACGCGGCGGACGATGTCGAGGTAGGGCATCCCCGGCTTGATCATCACCATGTCGGCGCCCTCGTCGAGGTCGAGCTGCACCTCGCGCAGCGCCTCGTCGGAGTTGGCCGGGTCCATCTGGTAGTTGTACTTGTTGCCCTTGCCAAGGTTGCCGGCCGAGCCCACCGCGTCGCGGAACGGACCGTAGAAGCTCGAGGCGTACTTGGCGGAGTAGGCCAGGATCCGCGTGTGGATGTGGCCGGCATCCTCGAGCGCGTCGCGGACGGCGCCGATGCGGCCGTCCATCATGTCGGAGGGGGCGACGACGTCGGCCCCCGCTTCGGCGTGCGACAGCGCCTGCTTCACCAGCGCCTCGACCGTGACGTCGTTCATCACGTAGCCGGTATCGTCGATGATCCCGTCCTGGCCGTGGGTCGTGAACGGGTCGAGCGCTACGTCGGTGATGACGCCGAGGCCGGGGACGGCCTTCTTCAAGGCACGCACGGCGCGCTGCGCGAGGCCTTGCGGGTTCCAGGCCTCGCGACCGTCCAGGGACTTCGCCTCAGGGGCCGTCACGGGAAAGAGTGCCATGGCCGGCACGCCGAGGCGGGCCACGGCCTCCGCCTCCCGCACCAGCTCGTCCACGGTCAACCGCTCCACGCCCGGCATGGAGGGCACGGCCACGCGCTGGCCCGAGCCTTCCATGACGAACACGGGATAGATGAAATCGGCCGGCGTGAGCACCGTTTCGCGCATCAGGCGGCGCGAGAAATCGTCGCGGCGCATGCGGCGCATGCGCACGCGGGGAAACTGGTGCGGGTTCTGGTGATGGCTCATCCTGAACTCCAGTTGCGGCAGGGGCCGGTTTGCGCCGGCGCGGCTCCGCGGGCTATGGTTTGGGCCGGCCGGAGCCTGATGGCCGCCAGCGCCGGCGACGCCCGCCAGAGCGCAATAAACTCGCTTGTGAGTCGGTCTTTATACATGAACGCGCCGTTGGCCGGAAAGGACGGGGAGGCCGCATTCACGCGGCTCTGCCACGAGCTGCGCCCCGACCTGTACCGGTTCGCCTTCTGGCTGGCGCGCGACCGGTCGGTGGCGGAGGACGTCGTGCAGGAAGCCTTGCTCAGGGCTTGGGTGTCGAGGAACAGCCTGGCGGAAGCCGGGGCCGCCAAGCCGTGGCTGCTGACCATCGTTCGCCGGGAGCACGCGCGTCTCTACGAGCGCAAGCGGCACGACACCGTGTCGGTGGACGAGCTCGTGGAGAGCGAGTCCGCCGAGCTCGCCGCCGCCGCGGAACAGGAGACGACGGATGTGCGCCGCGCCATCCTTGCGCTGGAAGACGACTACCGTGAGCCGCTCGTGCTGCAGGTGCTGCTGGGACTTTCGACGCAGGAAATCGCGGGCCAGCTCGGCCTGACGCAGGCGGCCGTCCTGACCCGCCTGTTCCGTGCCCGGCACAAGCTGCGTCGGGCGCTCGGGACCGTGGCCGACGGGGAAACCGAATGACCATGGACTGCCTGCAGTTCCGCCGGATCGCCGGCGCCGATCCGCGGCAGCTCGACGCGGCGGCCCAGTCCCACGCCGAGGGATGCCCGGGCTGCGCCGAACACCTGCGCCAGCTGCGCGCACTCGACGCGTGCATCCTCGCGGCGCTCGAGGTGCCGGTACCCGCTCCGGGTGTCGCCGTGGCCAGCCCGGCCGCACCGGTTGCACGGCTCGACCGCCGCCGCTGGTTCGCGCTGGCGGCCAGCATCCTGGGCGGCGTCCTGGTCGGCACGCTGCTCTGGGTCGGCGGCCCCCGGAACTCGCTCGCCCGGGACCTCATCGAGCACCTCGGCCACGAGCCCGAGGCACTGGTTGTCACTCAGCGGCCGGAGGACGAGAGGGTGCTCGGCAAGGTGCTCGAGCGCGCCGGTATCCGCCTGCGCCCGGAGATGGGCACGGTCTCCTACGCCAACACCTGCGTGTTTCGCGGCCGCCGCGTGCCGCACCTCGTGGTGCAGACCGACGGCGGGCCCGTGACCGTGATGGTGCTGCGCAACGAGCGGCCGGCCGGACCCGAGCGCTTCGACGAGCAGGGCTTTGCGGGCCGGATCGTGCCGGCCGGCCCGGGCAGCATCGCGGTGATCGGGGCCGCCGAGGCCGACCTCGGCCCGGTGACCACCGACGTGCTGGCGGCGGTGGAGTGGCTGTGAAGCCGCCCGTCCGCTGCGCGTGGTCCTACGCGGGCATGACCGAGGCCTACGTCCGTTACCACGACGAGGAGTGGGGCGTGCCGGTGCACGACGACCGCAGGCAGTTCGAGTTCCTGGTGCTCGAGGGCGCGCAGGCGGGCCTGAGCTGGTCCACGATCCTCAACAAGCGCGAGGGCTATCGCGAGGCCTTCGCGGACTTCGACGCAGAGCGCGTGGCGCGCTTCGACAGGCGTCGGATCGAGAAGCTGATGCTGTTTCCCGGCATCGTGCGTAACCGGCTCAAGATCGAGTCCACGATCGGCAACGCGAAGGCGGTGCTGAAGCTGCAGGACGAACTCGGCAGCCTCGATGCCCACCTGTGGTCCTTCGTCGGCGGCCGGCCGATCGTCAACCGCTGGACGGACATGAAGCAGGTGCCGGCCACGAGCGCCGAGTCCGACGCGCTCAGCAAGGACCTGAAGAAGCGCGGCTTCAAGTTCGTCGGCTCGACCATCCTGTACGCCCACATGCAGGCGACCGGGATGATCAACGATCACGTGGTCGGCTGCTTTCGCTACAAGGCCTGCAAGCAGCTGAAGTAATCGGGCCCGGCTACTCCGGCACCAGCCACTCCACGCTCGTCGAGCCCGTGCCCTCCGGCGACAGCAGCCGGTGCAGCTGCGGCAGCAGCTCCTTGAGCCGCTCGTCGAGCTGCCACGGCGGGTTGACGATCACGAGCCCGGCCCCGGCCATGCCCACCTGCGCGTCGGGGGGCAGCACGCCGAGGCGTACGTCGAGCACGCGGCGGATTCCGGAACGTTCGAGCGCGCGGTGGAAGCGCACCGGTCCTGCGCGATCGGTGAGCGGGTACCAGACGCAGTAGGTGCCCATCGGCCAGCGTTCGTGCGCGAGCTCGAGGCCGGCGAGCACGCGGTCGAACTCGAGGTCGGACTCGTACGGCGGGTCGATCAGCACCAGCCCGCGCTTCTCGCGCGGCGGCAGCTGCGCCTTGAGCGCGGCATAACCGTCGCCCTCGACCACGGACACCTGCCGCTGCCGGCCGAGCACCGCCTCGAGCGCGGAGGCTTCCTTGGGCAGGGTCTCCATCAGCACCATGCGGTCGTCCGGGCGCCGCAGGCGCGCCACCAGCAGGGGCGAGCCTGGATAAGCCGTGATGGCGCTGTGACCCTTGCCCGCGGAGTCGCGCACCAGCGCGACGTAGGCCGCGACCTCGGGCGGCAGCGAGGCCGCGCGCGCCTCGAGCAGCCGGCCGATGCCCTCCTTGTACTCGCCACTGCGCTGCGCCTGCGCCTCGCTCAGGTCGTAGCGGCCGCGCCCGGCGTGCGTGTCGAGGTAGAAGAACGGCGCGGGCTTCTTCTTCAGGTGCTCGACGAGCATGATCAGCACGACATGCTTGAGAACGTCCGCGAAGTTGCCGGCGTGGTAGGCGTGGCGGTAGTTCATGGCGGACAGGTTACTGCACGGGGAGGCCCCGCACATGAGACGAGCGACTTCCGCAATCGGTGCCGGGCTGGCAATGCTGCTGGCGGCCTGTGCTGCGACTTCCGGACCGACCGCGCCGACCGGGTCGCCGGCAAGTTCCGCGCCGGAGAGACCGAGGAATCCGACCCTGGAATCCGTGACCGAGGCGGTGCTGGCGGACGCTGCGAAGCGGACCGGCCTCAAGCCGTCTGAACTTGCGGTCGAGCGTGCCGAGGCGGTGACCTGGGCGGACGGCTCGATCGGCTGCGCGGAGCCCGGGGTGAATTACACGATGGCGCCGGTGCCGGGCTACCGGATCCGCGTGCGCGCGGGTGAGCAGGTGCTGGACTACCACGCGAGCCGGCGCGGCTACTTCGTGCTGTGCCCGGCGGGGCGCTCGGCGGATCCGGTGGGCGAGGCGGCATCCTGAGGCGACGGCCTCAGGTCGTGGATACGCCGAGCCAGTCCCGCGGTCGCAGGAAATCCGAATACAGCCGCGCCTCGGGCGTGCCCGGCTCGGGCCTGTAGTCGTACTCCCAGCGCACCAGCGGCGGCAGCGACATCAGGATCGACTCGATGCGGCCACCGGTCTGCAGTCCGAAGATCGTGCCGCGGTCGTACACGAGGTTGAACTCGACATACCGGCCGCGGCGATACAGCTGGAAATTCCGCTCGCGCTCGCCGTACGGCGTGTCCTTGCGCTTCTCGACGATCGGCAGGTAGCCCAGCACGTAGTGATCGCCCACGCTGCGCATGAACTCGAAGCTCTTCTCGAAGCCCCACTCATTGAGGTCGTCGAAGAAGAGCCCCCCCGCACCGCGCGTCTCGTTACGGTGCTTCAGGAAAAAATAGCGGTCGCACCAGTCCTTGTAGTTCGCATAGACCTCGGGTCCGAACGGGTCGCAGGCGGCCTTGGCCGTACGATGCCAGTGCAGCACGTCCTCCTCGAACGGGTAGTAGGGCGTGAGGTCGAAGCCGCCGCCGAACCACCATGCGGCGGGCTCCCCGTCCCTGATCGCGACGAAGTAGCGCACGTTGGCGTGCGAGGTGGGCACGTACGGGTTGCGCGGGTGGATCACCAGCGACACGCCCGTGGCCTCGAAGCTCGTGCCGGCGAGGTCGGGGCGCTGCGCCGTCGCGGAGGCCGGCAGCTTGCCGCCCTTGACGTGCGAGAAGTTGATGCCGGCCTGCTCGAACACGGCGCCCTCGCGCAGCACGCGGCTCTCGCCGCCGCCGCCCTCGGGACGCTCCCAGCGGTCGCGGCGGAAGCCCGCACCGCCGTCCGCCTGCTCGAGCGCGCCCGTGATCGAGTCGTGCAGCGAGCGGAGGTAGGCGATGACGGCGGCGGTGGAGGGGGCGGCGGTGTTCATGCGCATGCGGCCAGCCAGCGGAGACGAGGCGGGGATGAAATCAGGCCGTCTTTTTTACGGATTTGGTGGCCGTCTTCTTCTTTTTCGCCGGGGCCTTCTTCCTGGGCACCGGCACGACTGCATTGCCCTCGCTCGCGCTCTCCGTACTGGCCTTGCCCTTGCCCTTGGCCTTCGACTTGGCGGTCTTTGCCGGCGCCGACTTCTTCGCCCAGCGGCCCTTGCGCTCCGGCGCCGCGGCAATCAGCGCCTGGCACTCCTCGAGGGTCAGGGACTTCGGGTCGCGGTCCTTCGGGATCTTGCCGTTCTTCTTGCCGTCCGTGATGTACGGGCCGTAGCGGCCGTTCAGCACCTGCACGCCGGCCGCGGGGAACTCGCGGATCACGCGGTTCGCCTCGATCTGCTGCTTCTCGTGGATGAGCGCGAGCGCGCGCTCGAGCGTGACGGTGTAGGGATCGTCCTCGGCCTTGAGCGACACGTAGCTCTTCGTGCCGAACTGCGCGTAAGGCCCGAACCGGCCGACGGCCACGCGGATCGGCTGGCCGTCGGGCATGGTCCCGAGCGTGCGCGGCAGCTTGAAGAGCTCGATCGCCTGCTCGAGCGTCAGGTCGTCCATGTGCTGGCCGGGGCGCAGGCTCGCGAACTTCGGCTTCTCGGTGTCCTCGCGTGTTCCGATCTGCGCGAACGCGCCGTACTTGCCGTAGCGCACGCTCACCGGCCGGCCCGACACCGGGTCCACGCCGATGTCGCGCGCCATGGCGACGTCGGAGCGCGTGACGTTCTCTTCGACGTCGTCGATCTGCTTCTTGAGCCCGCTCCAGAATCGGTCGAGCACCGGCACCCATTCCTCCTCGCCGCGCGAGATGTTGTCGAGCTCGTCCTCCATCGCGGCGGTAAAGCCGAAATCGACGTAACGCTCGAAGTTGCCGGTAAGGAAGCGGTTGACGATCTTGCCGAGGTCGGTCGGCACGAAGCGCCGGCTGACGAGTTCGCAGTACTTCTTGAACAGCAGCGTCTGGATGATGCTGGCGTAGGTCGAGGGACGGCCGATGCCGTATTCCTCCAGCGCCTTGACCAGGCTCGCTTCCGAGAAGCGCGGCGGCGGCTCCGTGAAGTGCTGCTCGGGCTTGATCGACAGCAGCTTCACGCGGTCGCCCTTCTCGAGCGCAGGCAGGCGGCGGTCGTCCTCGTCGTCGAGCGTGGCGTCGTCCACGCTCTCGCGGTAGACGGCGAGGAAGCCGGGCGAGACCAGCGTCGAGCCGTTGGCTCGGAAGGTGTTGCCGGCGCCCGCGGCGAGGTCCACGGCCACGGTGTCGAACACCGCCGCCTCCATCTGGCTCGCAACCGCGCGCCGCCAGATGAGCGTGTAGAGCTTGTGCTGCTCCGGGTCGAGCTTGCCGGCGAGCTGCTCGGGCGTGCGCGCCGCAGAGGTCGGGCGGATCGCCTCGTGGGCCTCCTGGGCGTTCTTCGACTTGGTGCGGTACTGGCGCGGCGAGGACGGCACGGCCCCGGCACCGTAGATGCGCGCGATCGACTTGCGGAGGTCGGCGATGGCCTCTCCGGCGAGGCTCACCGAGTCGGTGCGCATGTAGGTGATGAGGCCGACCGGGCCCTCGCCGAAATCGACGCCCTCGTAGAGCCGCTGCGCGGTCCGCATGGTGCGCTGTGCGCCGAAGCCGAGCTTGCGGGAGGCCTCCTGCTGCAGCGTCGAGGTCGTGAAGGGCGGCGAGGGATTGCGCTTGCGCTGCTTTTTCTCGACGTTGGCGACGGTCAGGTTCCCGCCGGCGGTCTGCTCCAGCGCGCGCCGGACTTCCTCCGCGCGCGGGCCGTTGGTGATGGTGAACTGCTCGACCCTGGTGCCGCCGAACTCGACGAGGCGCGCGCCGAACGCCTGGCCCGCCTTCTCGGCCTCGGCGTCCAGGGTCCAGTACTCGCGCGGCACGAACGCCGCGATCTCCGCCTCGCGCTCGCAGATCATGCGCAGCGCCGGGCTCTGCACCCGCCCGGCGGACGCGCCCGACAGGCCGGCCTTCTTCCACAGCAGCGGCGAGAGGTTGAAGCCCACGAGGAAGTCGAGCGCACGGCGCGCGAGGTAGGCCTTCACGAGCTCGTCGGCGATTGCGCGCGGCTGGTCGATGGCTTCCTGCACCGCGTTCTTCGTGATCTCGTAGAACACGCTGCGATGGATCTCCTTGCCCTCGAGCGCGCCGGATTCCTTCAGGATCTCGTAGAGGTGCCAGGAGATCGCCTCGCCCTCGCGATCCGGGTCGGTCGAGAGGTACAGCGCGTCGGCCTTCTTCATCGCCCGCGCGATGGCGTCGACGTGCTTGCGGTTCTTGTCGATGACTTCCCAGCGCATCGCGAAGCGGCGGGTGGGATCGACAGCGCCTTCCTTGGGCACGAGGTCGCGCACGTGGCCGTAGGAGGCCATCACCTCGAAGTCCTTGCCGAGGTACTTCTTGATGGTCTTGGCCTTGGCCGGCGACTCGACGATGACGAGGTTCCTGGTCATGTTCCCTGCAAAATTTCGCGTACCCCAAAAACGATCATGCCGCGGTGGGCCGCGGCATCGGAGTCGGGCGTCGCCCGGGCGGGCCTCAATGCACCACCGCCGGCCGCTCCTCGAACACGAGGTCTTCCATGCGTGCGAACGCGGTCTCCTGGCCGGGCTGGCTGAACAGCACCATCAGCACCACCCACTTGAGCTTCTCGAGGTCGATGTCGTCGCCCTCGAGGGCCATCAGCCGGTCGATCACCAGCTCCCGCTGCTCGGGCGAGAGGATGCCGACGTTCTCGAGGTGCACGAGAAAACCGCGGCAATCGGTGTCGAGACGGGCCTGCTCCAGCGCGCCGAACACCCGGATCGCCCCGCGCCCTGCGGACGGGCCGCTGTTGCGGGTGGGATCGGCCGCGAGATCCTCGAGCCAGCACAGCGCGCGCTCGACCTCGCCGGCGGGAAAGCCCGCGTGCTCGAGTTCCTGCTTCAGGGTGTCGCGGTCGGGCTCGTCGCCCTCGTCCAGCTCGCCGTCGAAGTAGTTCTCGAACAGGTAGATCAGGATGTCGAGAACGCCTTCCTTCATTCCT